>Ga0172375_10002220_pt1 | contig 30515 bp, 31 predicted proteins | sample LakKiv1m_FD_114537 | JGI IMG/M metagenome (GOLD analysis project Ga0172375, IMG submission 114537) | Freshwater microbial communities from Kabuno Bay, South-Kivu, Congo - kab_092012_11.1m | ecosystem: Environmental > Aquatic > Freshwater > Lake | place: Democratic Republic of the Congo... | reverse complement strand
TTCAGGAGATTCCCTAATACACAAAGCTGCCAAAGATGGCTTTATGCCCTTATTACAGAAATAAAACCTAACAACAAAGGTATTACTAACTCTGAAAGTCAGCAAAGTTCTTGACAGCAAGCGACTTTCTGTACTATTGAATTATAAATAGCATATGGTATAATTGGCAGATATGGATTACAATGGAAACAAAAATTACCAGGAAGAGTTGAGCAAGGCCAGGTCTGAGCTGGAGATGCTTTATGATATAAGCAATGCCATGCGGACAACCCTTAATCTGGAGAAGATCCTCTATATCATACTCACAGCCGCCACTTCCCACACAGGCCTGAGCTTTAACAGGGCCATGCTTTTCCTTGTTAATGAGAAAGAAAACAGGCTGGAAGGCAAGATGGGCATAGGGCCTGACAGCGCTGAAGACGCCTCTAAGATATGGTCTTACATAGAAAAAAATAAGATAGGGCTTGAGGAATTGATAGGCATAGAGACCCAGTTCGAATACCTAAAAAATTCCAGGCTAAATAAAACAATAAAATCGATAAAGATACCTATCAGGGAAGACTCCGGCGTAATAGCGCTCGCTGTCCTGGAAGGCATGCCCTTCATAATAAATACCCCTGACGCGAAACAGAATATAAGCAAGGTAAACAATGAGCTTTCAACGCTCCTGGATTTAGATGAATTCGTAATTGTGCCGTTAAAAGCAAAAGATAAGGTTATAGGCATTCTCCTTGCGGATAACAGGTTCAATAATAAGCCTATAACAAATGATTCCGTGAGGATACTGACGATGTTCGCTAACCAGGCAGGCCTGGCTATTGAAAATTCCAGGCTTTACGAGCAGACCGTTGTTTTATCAAACTCTGACTCCTTGACAGGCCTGTGGAACCATGGATATTTCCAGTATCTGTTAGGGGAAGAGGCAAAAAGGTCATCTATTGTAAAATCCTGTTTCACAATCTTTTTAATAGATATAGATGATTTTAAGGCCTTTAACGACACCTATGGCCATCAGGCAGGAGACAGCATCATAAAGGGTGTCTCCAAGATATTTAAGGACGCCTCAAGGAAGATAGATATTGTGGCCCGTTACGGCGGAGAGGAATTCGGAATAATACTGCCCATGACAAGAAAAGAAGAGGCTTTAATATTAGCCGAGCGCATAAGAAAGGCTGTCGAGGCAGACCCAGTTATGAAAAATATCACTGTCAGTATAGGCGTTGCCTCTTATCCTGAAGACGGAAATAAAAAAGATGATTTATTGCGCAAGGCTGACAAAGCCCTCTACGAGGCTAAAAGACTGGGCAAAAACAGGATCTGCGCTTAATATACGTAGGGGAGGGTTTAAAACCCTCCCCTACAGCAATTTATGCGGTTTGTTGTCCTACCTCTTCCTGCTTTTTCGCGTCTGAAAATTTTACCGAAACGACCTTTGACACGCCTGACTGCTGCATAGTTATCCCATACATTACATCAGCTTTATCAATAGTCTTTTTGTTGTGGGTTATTACTATAAATTGGGAGGTGTTCGTGAACATCTCGAGGCTCCTTGAGAACCTGTCAACATTTGACTCATCAAGAGGCGCGTCTATCTCATCCAGGACGCAGAACGGGCTGGGTTTTACCTTGAATATAGCGAATATAAGCGCGACTGCGGTAAGCGCCTTTTCCCCTCCTGAGAGAAGCGAGACATTCTGAAGCCTTTTACCTGGCGGCCTGGCGGCTATCTCGATTCCGCATTCAAGCACATCTGTATCGTCCAGGAGCATCAGCTCTCCGTCCCCTCCGCCGAAAAGCATTTTAAAGAAATTCCTGAATTCCACCTGTATATTCTTAAAGGTCTCTATAAAAAGCTCCTTTGTGGTCTTATTAATTTTGCTGATCGCGTCCATAAGGCTTTCTTTCGCCTTTAATAAGTCGTCTCTTTGTGTTGTCAAAAACACAAACCTGTCCTGAAGCTCTTTATTCTCCTCTATAGCTACCAGATTAACAGCGCCCATTGATTCTAATTGAGCGCGCAGCTCTTCCACATTTTTTTTCAGGGCTTCTTTGTCCAGGGCCTGCCAGTCCTCTGCGAGTTGGATATCGCCAAGCTCGGCCTTATAGACGTCCCTTACGCGTTGGGTTAGGTTTTCTATGCTGTAATTAACTTCAGCCTTATGCAGATCCAGAGAATGCATATTTGATTTTATGTCGTTTATCTGCTTCTCTATATCCCTGAATTCAGCATCATAAGAAGCCGCCTTTCCCATTATCTCGGCATACACGGCCTCTACATCTTCCAGATCTTTATTTTTCGTGGAACATTCGCTGGAAATGGCTGTTATATTTTCTTTAAGCCCTTCTATCTCCGCTGCCAGCTCTTCCGCCTTTTTGGCAGAGCCGCTTATTTCAAGCCTCCTGGATTCTAAGTTATTTTTCGCGTCCAGCAAAGATGACTCCAGTATGTTAAGCGTGCTCGAAAGCCCTTCTTTCTTGCTTTCAAGCGACCCTAATTCAGTCCTGGCGCCCGCTATCTCCACAAGTAACCGCTCCCTTTCCTTCGCGCACTCCACTATAAGCCTTTCGCTGTTATGCGCCCTTTCTTCATTAGCCTTGTTTTCATTTTCAATCTGCGACAATGTCTTAAGAGAAGAATCTTCTTCCTGTTTAAGAGTCAGTATCTCAGAATTCACTTCGTCTATCTCAAGGTTCACAAGCGATATCTCGTCCCCTATCCCTTTTATATTCTCCTCTACATTGGACTTATTGCTGGAAATGTTTGCCAATAATATATCCTTTTCGCTTATTACATTCGCAAGCGATGAGAGTTTAGTTTTTAGCTCTACCTCTTCTTTTTCTTTTATATCTTTTTCTTCCTCAATTTTTTTGAAACGGCCCTCCAGTTCATTGATAGCCTGGCGCATCTCATTTACCCTTGAGTCTCTATTTATAAGCCCAAGCTCCTCTTTTTTATAGCTCCCTCCCACTATAAACCCGCTCTCAACCGCTTCCCCTGACAGTGTAATAAACCTGCTTCTACCCTGACATCTGGCGTCAGCCAAAAGTGCGCGGGCATCATTAAGGTCATTTACTATAAAAATATCTTTCAATATATGTTTTAAGATATTCTTATAAGAATCGCCTGTATCTACAAAATCAGATGCCTTGCCAAGAATACGGCTATCGTTTTCAATTTCTGTAGGTGAGGGTTTAAAACCCTCCTCTACAAAACAAGAATTAAAATATCCTGGATATATAAAAGACGCCTTACCGTATGAGTGTTCTTTTAAATACGCTATGGCTTTATCAACAGATTCCATGCTGTCAACTACTATACTCTGAAGGTAGTCTGACATCGCTGTTTCTATCGCGGCCTCGTACCCTTTATGGGCTGTCAGAAGATTCGCAAGGCAATCCTTTACGCCTTCTATCTTTGATGCGCTTCCAAGTATCGCCTTCACCCCTGATGAAAAACCTTCATATCTAAGCTTTGCCTCTTCCAGAAGCTCCAGCCTGGATTTTCCAGACGCCAAATCTGTCTCTATTTTCTTTGATTCCTCAGCGAGCAGGCCTATATCAGCCTGAGCGGATGATATAGAAGAAGAAATAGCGTCTCTTTCTGACTTAAGGGCCGCTGCCTCTTTTTCTATTTCGGATATCCCTGAAACGATATCGGCCAGCTTTGCCTGCAGGTTATTTTTTTCCTCCGCTATGGCCAGCTTTTCTGACTCCAGCCTTTTAAGCCTCGCGTCATGGGTCAATATGGTGGTAGATATCTTAGCCAGCTGGTTCCTTAACTTCGCTTGAGTTGAGGCTATATCTATGCTGTTCGCTTTTGAGGTAGACAGCGTTATTTCGCTTGATTTAATTGTCTTTGACAGTTCCTCAAATCTTTTTTCTTTTTCTACAACACTGTTAAGCCTGTCATTGTCTTCCTTTTCAAGAGCAGACACCTTTTCTCTGAGATTAGTTATCTCTTTCTCCTGCGACAAAAGGATATCCGTGCCTTTTTTTATCTCTGCCTCAAGGCCTGAACGGCGCTTCGCAAGCTCGTCAATCCTCTCCTGATTCATAGAGATCTTATCGCTTGCCTTAGAAACCTTTGAGTTCAGCTCTACTATGCTGGATTTTAGGTCTACCCTTTTATTTTCTACGCGTGACCTATCGTTGTTCAATAACGACATATCCTGCGATAATCTGTTAAGTTCAGAAGTAAGCTCTGATTCTTTCTGCTTCAGTTCTCCGGTATCCCCCTCGGAATTCAGGCTTTTGCTTCTCAATGCCTCAAGGTCTATCCTGGAAAGCTTTAATTCAACCGCTTTTAATTCCTCATACCTGTCTTTATAGCGCTCCGCCTTTTTCGCCTGGCGCTCTATTGAATTAATCTGGCGCTTTACCTCTACTATGATATCGTTTATCCTTAAAAGATTCTGCTCTGTGTCCTCCAGCTTGCGCAGCGCCTCTTTCTTTTTTGTTTTATATTTTGTGATGCCACTCGCCTCTTCAAAGACCTCACGCCTCTCTTCAGGCCTTGAGCTTAAAACCTGATCTATCCTGCCCTGCTCAATAAGTGAATAAGCGCTCGTTCCTATGCCGGTGCCCATAAAGAGCTCATTTATATCTTTAAGCCTGACAGGGGTCTTGTTTAATAGGTATTCGCTCTCCCCTGAGCGATAGAGCCTCCTGGTAACAGTCACCTCGTCATATTCTATAGGAAGCATCCTGTCTTGATTGGAAAGGGTTAGAGAGACTTCTGCGAAGCTTACAGGCTCTTTGCCGTCAGTGCCGTTAAAGATAACGTCTTCCATTTTGCCGCCGCGAAGAACTTTCGCGGACTGCTCTCCAAGCACCCATTTTATGGAATCAGCTATGTTGGATTTTCCGCAGCCATTGGGGCCGACTATGGCGGTAATGCCTGGCTCAAAATCCAGGCGCGTGCGGTCAGCGAATGACTTGAAACCGAAGATTTCGATGGATTTAAAATACATATTATAGCTTTCAGCTGTCAGCGGCTGAAAGCTGACAGCTGAAAGCTTACCTTTTCAATATTTCTTTGAACCTGCGTGTCAATTCCGGCAGCACCTCAAACAAATCCCCCACTATCCCGTATGTCGCCACGCTGAATATGGGCGCGTGAGGATCTTTGTTTATAGCCACAATTATTTCCGAAGACTGCATACCTACGAGATGCTGTATCTGGCCGGATATGCCGCAGGCTATATATATCTTAGGGCAGACTGTTTTCCCTGTCTGGCCAACCTGGTGCGAATAAGTCTTCCATCCGCTGTCAACCGCTGCCCGCGAAGCGCCTACTGCCCCGCCAATGGCCCTTGCAAGGCCCTCAATCAATGTAAAATTTTCAGGAGACTGCATACCTCTCCCGCCAGAGACAATCACATTCGCCTCTGTGAGATTCACTGTCTCTTCTATCTCTTCCACAATATCAAGCAGCCTTGTCCTTGAAAAATAGGTTTGAGGATCATAACCTTTTTCTATAATCTTTCCCTTGCGGTGCTTATTTTCATCCGCCTCTTTCATTACCTTATGCCGGACAGTTGACATCTGAGGCCTGTGATTAGGGCAGATAATAGTGGCCATGATATTACCGCCAAAAGCCGGACGGGTCTGCAGCAACAGCTTCTCCTTTTTATCTATATCAAGACCTGTGCAGTCTGCTGTAAGCCCTGCGTGCACGCCTATAGCAACCCTTGATATCAGTGACCTGCCTATGGAGCTGGCGCCGCAAAGGACTATCTCCGGCTTGTATTCGTTTATAAGCTTGATCAGCACTTTTGAATACGGCTCATCCTGATAATGTTTTAATGCCAGCGAATCCACAAGATATACCTTGTCAGCGCCTCTATGCACAATCTTCTGCGCCTCTTCTCTCACATTCTCGCCTAACAGGACTCCGCATAACTCAACCCCAAGCGTGTCAGCAAGCTCTCTGCCCTTGCCTAAGAGCTCATACGCCACGCTTTGCACCACACTTTTTTTCTGCTCGCAGAATACCCAGACATCCTTATACTCATCAAATTTTTTAGGAAACTGTATATCTGTAGGACTGAGCTTTGCCAGGATAATCGCGTCAAACTTGCAGGACTCTATGCATGCCCCGCACAATGTGCATTTATGAAGGTCTATGGCTGCCTTTTTATTAACAACCTCTATGGCCCCAAACGGGCAGCTCTTTACGCATAATTTACACCCGACGCATTTTTCATTTATAATCTTTATTGACATCTTGCTCCTCTTTATTTCCCTAACTTTACAATTCGTGCCATGCACCATTTGTAAAGTTAATAAGATATTTCAGAAATTTGCCTTTAAATTATTTCATTCTTCAATAATTCCACTAACTTATCACAAATATCTTTTGCCTCTCCTTCTAAAATCTGTCCGCCTTTTCTGGGCGGCGGCGTAAATATCTTTACAACTTTCGTAGGGGAGCCTTTAAGGCCCAGGGAATCAGGGTCTGCGTCTAAATCTTTTGCTTCGAGCTTTTTAATCTCTATTTTTTTTGCCCTCATCTTGCCTTTTAACGAAGCAAGCCTTGGCTCATTAATTTCCTTAACCACAGTAATAAGACACGGTAAGGGCGACTCAACAATATCATACCCCTCCTCTGTCATCCTCTCCGCCTTTATATGTATATTCCCTTGTCCCTCTTGTCCCTTATAAATATCCTCTATCTTCTTTACAAACGCTATCTGGGGTATATCCAAAAATGCCGCAATCCCAGGCCCTACCTGGGCAGTATCCCCGTCTATTGCCTGCTTCCCGCAGATTATAATATCAAATTTTCCGATTTTCTGTATAGTCTTTGAAAGCGTATAGCTGGTGGCCCATGTATCGCTTCCAGCAAATGCCCTGTCAGACACAAGGACCGCTTCATCAGCCCCAAGAGATATGGCCTCCCGCAGAGCCTCCTCTGCCTGTGGCGGGCCCATTGTCACTACAGTCACTGTCCCGCCAAATCTTTCCTTAAGCCTTACAGCCTCCTCAATGGCATACATGTCAAACGGGTTTACAATGCTCTGAACGCCCGAGCGTACAAGCGTATTTGTCTCAGGGTCTATCCTGACATTTGTAGTATCAGGGACCTGCTTAATGCAAACAATAATATTCATAGCTCCCTCATGAACCGTTCCCGCCGACGCAGTGGGACAATTGATTGTCCCGCTGCGTCGGCGGGAACAAATTTATTTTGCCGCTGTCTCTTTTATCAGATGATTCGCAATAATCCCGCGCTGTATCTGATTCGTGCCCTCATATATCTGGGTAATCTTTGCGTCGCGCATATATTTCTCAATAGGATAATCTCTCATATAGCCATATCCGCCGAATAACTGTACGCAGTCTGTCGTCACCTTCATCGCCACATCAGAAGCGAATAGCTTTGCCATAGCGGAATCCTTTGAAACCTTTGAATTACCGCTATCTACCATGCGCGCGCACGCATACACCAGGGCCCTCGACGCCTCAATCTCGGTAGCCATGTCAGCCAGCATAAACTGCAGGCCCTGAAAACTGGTTATGCTCTTTCCGAATTGCTTTCTTTCCTTCATGTATTCAACTGTCAAATCAAGCGCGCCCTGCGCGATCCCGACTGCCTGAGCAGCCACCCCGGGCCTTGATTGGTCAAAGGTCTTCATCGCCACGATAAAACCCATACCCTCTTTAGCCAGCAAATTTTCTTTTGGGATCTTGCAATCTGTGAACACAAGCTCTCTGGTAGCAGAAGCCCTAATGCCCATCTTGTCTTCCTTCTTGCCAAACTCAAAACCCTTTGTGCCTTTTTCTACAATAAACGCGGCTGCGCCACGCGCGCCTTTTGATCTATTTGTAGACGCGATAACCGTATAAACATCCGCTTCTCCGCCGTTAGTAATCCACTGCTTTGTGCCGTTTAAAACATAATAATCGCCTTTTTTTTCTGCGGTTGTCGCGATAGCGCCTGCGTCGCTCCCTGCCCCAGCCTCAGTCAATCCGAACGCAGCCAATTTTTTCCCTTTAGCTATATCAGGGAGATACTTCTGTTTCTGCTCATCTGTCCCGAACAGGATAATAGGAAATGTGCCAAGCGCTGTCGCCGCAAAGGCAAGAGAGATGCCGCCGCACGCCCTGGACAATTCTTCAGTCGCAAGCACCAGTTCCATTGCCCCGCCGCCTGTGCCGCCATACTTCTCTTCAATGTATATGCCACATAAATCGCTCGCCGCCATTACCTTTATTATATCCCACGGAAATATGCCTTCTGCGTCATACTTTGCCGCGACAGGCTTAATCTTCTCCTGGGCAATCTGCCTCGCGATGTCCCGTATCATTATCTGCTCTTCTGTCAATAAATAATCCATTTCCCCTCTCTTTCTGTAGGGGAGGGTTTTAAACCCTCCCCTACTTTATTTTATATATAAATGTCCTTGTTTTCCCTTCCCTATCGATATTGACGCTTAAAAACTTCACGCCTTTATCTGAAGCGATATTTTCATACGCCCTGTATATCCCGAGGAGGCTGTTTACGGAATACCCGTTAATACTTTTGATAACATCTCCCTCTCTTATCCCAAAACCCTCTACAAGCTTAGATACAGCTATATTCTTGACCAGAAACCCGTCTTTATTAACCACTACTGTGCCTATATCTGTATCAAACTTTAGGCTCGTGCCCTCTCCCATCCTGTAACCAGGCTTAACCATTTTTATAGCGGATACAATCGCCGCGCCTGCGTTACGCATGGCAGGCTCAGTGCTCGGCCTGTCTAATGCCCAGATATTGTCGCCTATCTTTTTTGACTCTATCTTGTCAAAAAGCTCTTTTATTATTATTTTTTTATCGGCATCCCGTTCCATAGGGCCATTAAAAAGGCTCTTCTCTTTTTCCGAGAGCCCCTTTGCCATGGCCCCAGCGCTATAAGCCTTCTCTAATGAAATCTTTTCCTTCTCAAGGTTTTTTATTGTAAAATCTTCTATCTGATTTTTTGTGATACTTTTAGGCGGCTGATTGTAGTTATACTCCAGCACGCTGGATGCGACTGTTTTTTCAAAAATCATACCGCAATCCTCTATCGGGACATTATCTCCGGGTTTCAATATAATACCGTCCTTTGATGTTACGCTCTCTAATACAAGGGCATCCTTTTTTATATCCAGTATCCTGAGAGATTGCGCAGGGTTATTACCGGAATAAAAGATATCCCCTTTGACATAAAGTTTTTTGCTTTTTCCAGCCGTGCCTATAACAGCATACCAGGAGGCCCTGCTGTCTTTTACTGTCCCTACCTTTTCGGAAAATACAGGCGCAGGTATGGTTATTGTAATTATAAAAAATAATATAAATATTATCTTATAGCGTTTAAACATGTTAGATAGATTATATGATTAAAGTCAAATCGTCAACAAAAATTTTGGCCCACCGCTGTATTATTTGAATAGTCAGATTACATATTAAACTACGCTGGCTTTCCCCATGCCAGCGGATCTCGAGGACGCAAAATTTTCCCAGCGTGAAAATTTTGCTCCGTTTTGACCCTCGCTCGTTTTGCCAGCTCTGGCAGGTTTGAGAAAAGCCTCGCCAATTCGAGCGGGCATGGTGTCCCGCTGCGTCGGCGGGCAAAGCCCGCCGACGCAGCGGGACGAGCGAGAATCGGCGCAGAGCGAAGGACGTCGCGCTGGGGCATCCGAGCGTCTTTTCGAAAGCCTGCCAGAGCTGGCAAAACACCATGCCCGCTCGGGTCAAAAAGGCCTCTCGACCTGCTGGCATGGGTAAAGACAAAATATAACTTGACATCGAAAGCATTACAAAATTTGATCCACCGTATCCCTATTCATACCTTATCACTATACTGAAATCCGCCACGTCTTTTTTTAATGACTTTGGAAAACCGGAAAACGGCATCGCCTTTTTTACTGTCTTTACAGCACTCCTCGTAAGCCTGAGGTCAGGATTATTAAGCACAACAGGGCTCCTTACCAGGAAACCTTCCCTGTCTAACGTAAATTGCAGTTCCACATCGCCTTTTATGCCGCTGACATCCTTATCCCGCCTTGCCAGATCATTGAGCTCTTTCCTGATCTTAAAATAATATTCCTCATAAGGCGTTTTATTAACGCCAGGAGCGACCTGAGCAGTCTTTTCTGTCTCTTGCTGTTTCACATCCTTATCTTTGCGGTTTTTCGCGCTAAAAAGAGGTGACCATTTTTCACCTGGCTGTTTTTTTACATCCTTTTTAACCAGAACTCTTGGCTGTTCTTTTTTTAGATTCTTACTCTTATAAGATTTTTCAGGCACAGTTTTTACCTCAACATGTTCATTCTTTTCAGGAGCATTTCTGCCGAATGAATTAGCCTGCGGCTCCTCGGGCTCCTCTATGTTTAAGTCCTCTGCCTTCTTATCCCAATCAGCCATATACTTTTTAGCCTCTTCTGTAGTCCTGTCCCCTTCAATAATATGCGGGGTCAGGAATATAACAAGCTCTGTCTTTTCCTTACTTTTGCCTTTTGTAGAGAAAATCTTTCCTACTAAAGGCATATCTCCCAATAAAGGCACCTTTTCCTTATAATCAACAAGTGTATCTTTCATCAAACCGCCTATTATAATCGTAGAATCATTTTTAACTACCACTGTAGTCTCTGCCTCAGAAGTGGTGACATATGGGACGCGGGACCTAGTACTGCCGTCTTCATTATATGTTTTCACCTCTTTTGTGGCGTCCGCGCTGCTTACCTCTGGTTTTATCTTTAAGGTAACAAAACCTTGCCTGTTAATAGTGGGGACAACCCCAAGCCTCACTCCTACATCCACAAATTCAATATGATCTGTGGTGTGGTATGTGCCCCCGGATGTAGTTGTAACCTCGCTCGAGATATATACCTCCTTAGCGCCGACTAAGATCTTTGCCTCCTGGTTATTTATAGCTGTGATCCTTGGCCTCGATAAAACATTTGTCTTTCCATATGCCTTAAGCAGGCTTATCACTGCAGTGGTATTTCCTCCTACAGTGGCCACTGTAAGCGTATTTGGCGTAGTGTTTGATAACCTTGTGTTAAGGGCTGTATCGCCTGTTAATTTAATATCCCCTGCTTTAGCTATACTTGCCCAGTCTATGCCATAACTGTATTTATCTGAAAGCGTAACCTGCACGATATTGGCGTCTATAAGGACCTCTCTGGTCTTTTCGTCAAATGCATCCACTATGCGCCTTATATCCTCTATTTTTTGAGCTGTATCCTTGACCACCAGTTTATTGGTCCTTTCGTCAAACTTTACGCTGCCGACGCCTTTAGAAATCACCTCGCCTATCTTATCCTTTAATAATTCAGCTTTTGCGTAATCGAGGGGGAAGACTTCAGTGATCAACTGAATATCCATCTGCGAAATAAGCTTTTTCATCTTATCTATGTTTTCAGGGCTGTCTATGAGCACAACAGTATTAGAGACATCGTCTGAAATCACCCTGCCTATACTTGTCTTTATCTGGCTTGCGGCATTTCCAATCTCCTGCGCATTCGCATAATTGAGTTTTACGATCTCTGTCTTGGTCCTGTCATTAAATCTTTTCCCATACATCATCTCGTAATCCCTGTCATTCATGATCCTGACAAGGGTGCCTGTCTGCTCATAAGCCAGATTATTCGTGGAAACTACTATATCGAGCGCGTCCATAACGCTGACATCTTTTACATAAAGCGTGACTGTCCCCTTCACGCCGTTATCCGCGACTATATTGAGCCCGCTCTTCTGCGATAAAATCTTAAGCACATCCCTTATGTCCATGCCCTTTAGATCCAGGGATATCATATCCGAACTATCCTGCTGGGCAGCAAACGCCGCGCTTGATAAAATTACAAACAAAACAAATAACTTAATGATCGTTTTCATAGGGCATCTCCGGGTATTTCGAATCTAATGTTCGCAATTATATCTTTAATTCTATCTTTTCCCCTTTATAGTCCAGAATCACTGCGCTATCCTTTATATCATAAACCTTTGATTCGCCAAGCGAATCGCCTTTATAAAGAAAAAATGTCTTCTTTGAATTCTTATCCTCTATTATTGCCTGATTATTGTCGCCTGTAATTATGCCCAATAGATTAAGGTTAGACGCGATATCTGCCGCTGAGGCCTTTTTTATGTTTAAGGTATTATCAGCCGGCTCCGGCTTAATATCCTCATCCTGCGCGGCTGTAACAGGCTGAATCTGGATAGCTAAAGGCTGAATATCCAAAGAAGGCAGTTCTTCAGAGGCCTTTTGCTTAAAAACAAACACGTCTGCCAGGAATACAAAGATCACTACCATTATAAGCGCCATCAATACAATATTAACCTTTGTGAAAATCTTCAGCTCTTTGCCAAGCCCGGCCTTTGACTGGCCTTTTTTTATAAGGTTCAGGAGTTTTTCTTCAGGGGTAGCGTCTATCATAAAGCCATAACCACCTTTCTGTCTTTTTCTATTACCCCGCTAACAATGTCTTCCTCAACTATCCTCCTGTCCCTCATTACCAGTTCCTCTAAAAGAGTATGGCATAGCGCCGCTATCTTACGCGGATAACCCTGTGTATACTGATAAATCAGCAGTATCGCTTTTTCCGTAAATATCTCTTTGCCGGAAAGCGCGCCCGCCTGTTTAAGCCTGAACTCTATCATATTCTTGGCCTCGTTATAGTCCAGCGGGTTCAGTATATATTTTAAACTTATCCTGTCTGAAAAATTTTTTATACGCTGTAACTTTGGCAGAAGCTCCATCTGGCCCATTATGACAAGTTGAAGAAGTTTATACTCATTGGTTTCATAATTTAACAGCGTGCGCAAAAGCTCCAGCGAAGACAGGCTCATCTTCTGCCCCTCGTCTATGACGAGGGATATAATATGTCCCTCATCTACGCATTTTTTGAATAAAAATCTTTCTATCGCCTCCTTATAATCCAGCGTTGAGCGAAATGAGGCCTTTATACCAAAGAGTTTCGCGAGGATTGTCACGAATTGAAATTCCGAGTCATAGGTAGGGTCGAGTATCATGTGGGTTATTGCCCCGTTTGTAGAGTGCAGCTCCTGTATCAGCGCCCTCGCAAGGGTGGTTTTGCCAATGCCGACATCTCCCAGTATAACGCTCAAGCCCCGTCTTAATCTAATGGCTATCTCAAGCCTTTGGATCGCCTGTTTGTGCGATATAGACGGATAAAAAAAATACGGGTCAGGACTGGTTGAAAACGGTTCTTTATTCAGATTTAGAACACTATAATATGACATAGTTAAAAACCTCGTAGGCGGCCGCAGGCCTCCTACGAGGTTGAAGCGGTTAAACTCAATATCTCTTTTATCTCAGCTATTGATTTATTATCTCTCCTTAACTCGCGTATCTTCTTCAGCCTCTCAATTGTGCTGTCATCAAAATACCTGAAATTAGTCTCAGGGCTTCTCGCGACCTCTTTAATAAGCCCTATATTCAGATAGTATTTAAGCGTATAAACTGTCTGCCCGCTCAATCTCGCCAAATCCTTGATTAAATATATATTTTCCATTTACATATTCCCTAACTTCACAATTCGTGCTATGCACCATTTGTAAAGTTACTTCTGTCGCTATCTATATAGATAGCGACAGTTTACTCTCCAGTCAGAGAGTAAGTATACACTATGCTTTTAATATCGTCAAGACCTAAGTTATATTATTATTTTTTGCAGAGTTACAGTGCCTTTGAATATAAGCGGATTTTGCGAAACAACCCTGAAGTCAAATTTTTTCAATACCACAAGTGTTGGAAGTTTTACAAGCCCTGATAGAAATTTCACTATATGCTGCATCTGGCCTTCTATCTGAAGCTCTATGATATATTCTTTATACAGTCCCTTATCCACTGCCTGACCAGGCTTAATGTTTCCAGTCTTTACGCCTAATGAATCTGCCAGGTTTTCCATATAACCCAAAATTTTGGATATATTTTTTGTAGTTTTCGCATATTTATTATACTCTTCAATTATAGAGTCCCTTCTCTTTAACAGCCTTATCCCTTTATCCATCCTGGCTTTTTTAACAGTTATCTCAGTATTAATCAATCGCCATTTCTTAATATTGGGTTCAAGCGCAAAATTATACAATAACGCCGCGCTAACCAAGGCAGCCGATACTATAAAAATATACCTTTCTCTCTTTGACAGATTTATATGCGCCATGTTATTTCACCTGGCACGCTATATTAAAATCCGTTATCTCCTGATTTCCAGTTACCCTTTTTGTTGCGTATTTCACTTCCGCCTTTTTAAAATATTTTGATCTTTCAAGAATCCTTATAAAATTTAAAACGCTGGCCATATTTCCCGCAGAGCCTTTACAGTAAAGCATGTCTTTTCCGTCATAATTAAACCCTGAAAGCAATATATCGCCAGGCGCAAGCTCATATGACTCTTTCAGTATATTTATTGCCGTCTCCCCGTCTATTTTTTCAGATTTCAGAATATCTGTTTTTTTAAGGAGCATGTTTAGCTCCTCTGCCGCTTTTTGTATCTTATCGGTTTTCTCAGTAAGCATCAGGCTGATTTTATTTTTTTGATGCACCTTGAAAACAAAAAAAGACACTGTCATTGCCAGCGCAACAAACAAAAGAAAGCATGTTAAAAATAACTGCCTCGCGCTTTCCCTTTTGAGTTTTTTATCTACATACTCGCCTGGCAAAAGATCTATCTCCAGCGGCAAATTAAGGCTGCCCAGGCCCTCTTTATATTCATAGAAATTTACAGGGCATGAGAACAATGCCTTTATATGAGGCATTGCGTTTTCTACACTCAAATCTGGCCCATGCGATATGATCACCTCTTCTATGCCCCTGTTATCCTTACCTCTTTTATATGCGGCGACAGAGTTGCCCATTTCCTCCAGAAGGTCTTCTTTATACTTAAACCCCCTTGAAAAAACTGGTTTGGTTTTATCTATGACTATTACTTCTGAGCAATCCTTCTGTATATCCACAACAAGACTTACCTTATCATGTTTTACGATTCCCTTCTTAACCATATATAAATAAAGCAGCTCTGTCCACAGCCTCATGCCTTCAGGTTTTATTTTTCTATCTTTTATCATATCCTCTGCCAACTGCCTTTTCATAACAGCAAGCATGATACAGGAAAAACCATCTTTATATGAACCAAGATTTCTGAAGCTGACTATTATCTCTTCTTTTGAATAAGGTATTTCTTTGAGCGCTTGAAATTCCGCCATACTCCTTATCTCAAGATGGTCAGTGGAAGGAAGCTCTACGAATCTCAAAACCACAGAATGTCTGGGTATTATCAAAATATCTCCTGTATGTTGCAAACTATTCCTCCTTCCAATAATATATTTTCCCGCTCCTCGCCGCTACAGCTTCTATGTTTTTAAATACCTCTTTATTTTCTGAAAAAGAAGCTGATACCAGTATCCTGAAAAAATCAGATTTCACGCTAAAAAAAGCCTTATAAACTTCAACATAATCCGGAGCAACCCCAAAGCTTTCAAACGCACCGCTAAAATTATTTTCTGTAAATAAACCGTCATCTTCTGTGCCTGTTTTGCCATCCCTGCCTTCTCTGTACCCAACTATTTTATTTATCAGTGGAGAGCCCATACCTAAAACTACCCCCAATATGCTATTATTTGCCGTATTTATGTTAACCCTGGAATCATTTCCTCTATAAATAGTCACATTATCTTTCATTTTCAAATAAATGTCCCTTGTCATGCCTTCAACTAAAAACAACTCTTCCATAAACTCAAAACCTTTTTCGCCTTTCCCGGCTTTATACTCAAGCACTGCCTGACTCAGGACATCATCCAGGCCAAGCAGGATAAGGCTTTCCTTCATCAGATTTGCGCTATTTAGATTAAACCTGGCTCCTTCATCCATTGCCCTGTAAGTTACCACGCCTCCGCCAAACTTAAATTCTTTTTCAGCGCCCCAGCCCTCATTAATACTGTCATAAAGATTTTTATCGCTGTTTAATTCCGCTATCATTTTTGCTACGCCGGCTTTAGCAAGATATAGAGCCTTTATATTGTCAGACTCATGCTTTGCCAGCTTTATATCGCCTGAATAGTTATAAGAAACGGCTATGCTTAATAAAGATAATATTATCAGCGCCCAAAAAATAAATATCAATATGCTTCCGCTTTCTTTTCTCATTCTGCGCCCAGCTCTCCTTGAGGAATAAATATTGTCTTGCCATATACAACATCTTCGCCTTTTAGTTTAAAAGAAATTTTAACTGCCAAAGGCATTTTGTCCTGCGCCTCGCCCCATGTATCACGCCATTCAAACGCCTTACCTGGGCTATCTGATTTATAGGCATATTGAAAAGTTATGGATTCCGCAGAAAATTTTAACTCTTCAAGCACCTCTTCCCAGCCTTCCTGATTATCAGGAACAGGAAAAGGCATCTCCTTTCTCATAAGACTCTTTAAACCTGTACGCTTATCTTCTGCGACATAATAATTAATGACATAGGCCTTATCCTTTTCCCCTTCAGATGCAGCCAGGGGAAATGCCATTTCTAATGGGCCTCCTTTAAATCCTGCCCCGGAAAAGAAAAAAGAATCTTTCAGCTCTTTTTGCAGCCTTAGAAGCGCTATTCTTGTTTTCTGTAAACTCCCGCCAGAACTCCCTTTGCGCCATGCATTCATGCCTATACTAAAAGCGCTGTAGATTGAAACAACCACCGCGGCCATTATAAGCCCTGCAATAATAACCTCTATTAATGTAAATGCCCTGCGATTCATAAATATGTAGAGACAGCCAGCTCTCTCTCCTCGCCTCTTTCTTTCCACAAAACTCTCAAATCGATCTCTCTTTCTCCCATCTCCATATCCCATGAGAATTTTCTATTAAAATCGCTGAATACACCTTCTGATATCCCTTCTTGGACATCGGTATTATAAAGCTCAAACATCTTCTGTTCCAGCAAAAGCCCTGCCCTAAAATAATCCTTAGAAAGCTCCATTGCCCTTATAGGCCTGATAAAAGAATTCAATATCAATATAATACCAAATGACAATATTGAAACGCTTACCATCATTTCAAGCAGCAAAAAGCCTTTATTTTTTCCCTTCTTCCCAGTTAACAATATCATCTTCTCCGCCTTCTGCTCCGTCAGGCCCGTAAGAATAAAGATCATAATCAGGATTATAATCCCCTGGAGACCTGTAAATATATTTTCTGCCCCATGGGTCTAATGGCTCTTTTTTAATATAAGGGCCTTTCCATTTTATATCAGAAGATGGCCTTAAAATCAAGGATCCAAGGCCTTCTTCAGTGGTAGGATATCTCCCGTTATCCAGTTCATACAAATCCAGCGCGACTGAAATATTAGTATTAATATCTGCCTTTGCAACAGCCATCTTCGCCTCTTCTGAGCGGCCAGCTAACCTCGGAGCGGCCATAGAAACCAAGACCCCAATAATAATTACAACCAGCATCAGTTCAATAAGCGTAAAACCCTTTTTACTATTCATCTAAGCCTCCATATTTAGGGACATGGGACAAGAGTCATGGGACAAGGAAAAGCTAATTCCGTGCACGGATTTTAGTTTTTCCCATACCCCTTGACTCTTGCCCCTTGTTTACTACTTCATTGTAAGCGATATCTCAAATACCGGCAAAATCATCGCAATAACAATAAACCCTACGGCTAAGCCCATTATTAAGATAAATACAGGCTCTAAAAAAGACACTATTATTTTCATAAGCCTGTCCACTTCTGTTTCGTAATTACGGCCTATATTAAAAAGCGCCTTATCCAAAAAACCGCTTTCTTCTCCTACTGCTGTCATGTTTGACACAAATACAGGAAATATTTCTCTCTTTCTTATCGCAAGAGTAAGGCTTGTTCCTTGTTTCAAATCATCAAATAGCTTAACTACTTCTTCTTTTAGAGAGCTATTAACAATAACATCAGATGTTATTTTTAAAGCATTAAGCATAGGAACCCCGTTTTTTAAAAGCATTGAAAGCGTCCTGGAAAACCTTGCCAGCTCGCTATCTTTAAGCAATTTTCCAAAAACAGGTATTTTTAATTTAAAACTGTCTATTTTATTTTTTGTAACTGGATTGGATTTTCCTGTTTTGAACAAAAACACACAGCCTATTATTAAGATAGCTAACAAAAACCAATACATTTTAAAAAATGCGCTAATCCCTATAAGTATCCTTGTAGGTAATGGCAGTTGCATGCCCATTTCTATAAACATATTAGCTAATTTAGGCACTACAAAAGTTACTAAAATAAATATTGTAGCAAACCCCACAATAGCCATAAGGCTTGGATATGCAAGGCTGGCCATTATCTTCGAGCGCATATCCTGATCTTTATCCAGAAAATCAGCTATATTAATCAGCACATCGCTAAGAGAGCCAGATTCTTCGCCTGAACGCACAAGATTTACATATAATCCCGAAAAGACTCCTGGGTAATTTTTTAATGCCTGCGAAAAAGTCTTACCTTCTTTTACGCTTGATTTGATATTTTTTATTACAATCTTTATATTACTATCCAGCGCCTGATTTTCCATAACGCTTAATGCATTATAAAGCGTTAAACCTGAACCAATAAGCTCTGAAAGCTGCCTTGTGAAATTCGCTATCTCTTTTGTATTAATTTTTCTACACATTGTCTGGAACCTGTTACCTGTTACCTGTAACTCATAATCCAACTCTTTTCTAATCCACACAAGAAAATACCCTGCCCGCATCAGTTTACTGACAGCCACACTCTCTGAGTCAGCCTCAACGCTGCCTTCTATTATTTCTTCCGGAGATTTTTTTGCCTTGTAAAGAAACTTTGCCACGATCCTTGCAATGTTTGAAAAAATCAGGTTATATCTCTATGCTCCCAGGTCCTTACCCAGGTCTACGAGATTCAGCTTTAGGCCGAGCCCATTCGGCGCTGAAAAAGTTTCAGCGGGCCGCTGCGGTTTACAGCTCAGTTTTTATACTGAAGGCAGCCTTGACAGTATAAAAACTTCGCTGTAATTTCTTGCGGCCTTATAAGCCAAATGCCATGATGCCGAAACTTTTCTGAGGCGCCTCAGGGCTTGGCCTAAAGATAATAATAAAGATATTATTTGTATATTTAAATAATACACTTTGCCCCGACCTTTAATCCTCCTGAGTCACTCGAATAACTTCATTAAGAGTAGTAATGCCGGCCTTTATTTTTTCCCAACCATCCATACGCAGAGTATGCATCCCTAATTGAAGCGCCAATTTCTTTATCTTGTCGCTGGATAGCCTTTTAAGGACCATATCTTTTATATCTTCGCCCATTATAAGAAATTCATATATAGCTGTCCTGCCTTTATAGCCTGTGAATTTACAGGACTCGCAGCCCTTGCCTTCATAAATAACCGCATTATTATCTGCATCATTTTTAACTCTAAACCCCCTTAGGACTTTTTTATCAGCCTTTGCCTCTGTCTTACAATCAGGGCAAATAATCCTGACAAGCCTTTGCGCGATAAAACACTCCACTGAACTGGCCACTAAATACGGCTCAATACCCATATCCAGAAGCCTGGTCACTCCTCCTGCTGCGTCATTTGTATGCAGAGTGCTGAACACAAGATGGCCTGTTAAAGCAACCCTTATGGTTATTTCAGCTGTCTCAAAATCCCTGACCTCTCCGACCATCATTATATCAGGGTCATGCCTCAGCATAGACCTTAAGCCTGCCGCAAAATTCAGGCCAATCCTTGGATGCGCCTGCATCTGAGTAACGCCCTTTATCTGGTATTCTATGGGGTCCTCTATTGTAATAATTTTGGTGCCCTTATTATTTATTTTTGACAGGCACGCATAAAGCGTTGTAGTTTTACCGCTTCCAGTAGGGCCTGTAACAAAAATAATGCCATGCGGCTTCTTTATAATCCTTTCAAGTATCGCTAAATCAGAAGATAAAAGCCCCAGATCTTCTAAGCTATAAAACATTGACCCGCTAAGAATCCTTATATCTACGCTTTCTCCGAACTGCGTAGGTAATATAGAAACTCTAAGGTCTGTCTCCTGCCCTGCCGCCTTAATCTTTATCCTGCCATCCTGAGGAAGCCTGCGCTCGGCAATATCCAGGTTAGACATAATCTTAATCCTGGAAACTATAGCTGATTTAAAATATGTTATATTCTGCGGTATTGGCACGTCATATAATATCCCGTCTATTCTATACCTGACCTTTATTTCGTCTTCATAAGGCTCTATGTGTATATCTGTCACATTGTCTCTAACAGCCTGGGCCAGCATCTGGTTTACAAACTTAATTATAGACGCGTCCTGCGCCATTTCGTCTATGTTTTCTGCCCTGGATCTTTGGGCCAAAAGGGCCTTATCTAAACCGCTTGAGCCTATAATCTCTTCTATTGTCTCTGCGCCAAGTCCATAATATTTTTTAACAGCTTCGGATATATCGGAAAGACTGGCGCATACAGGCTCAATTTTTAATCCCAAAAACAGGCTTACATCGTCAATTATATTTAGATTCAGAGGATCTTCTATCGCTATAGTAAGGGCGTCTCCCTCAAACTTTATAGGCATGATTTTATAATGGTACGCAAATCTGGCAGGGATATATTTAAGCGTGTCTGTATCTATCTTAAGATTTTTCAGGTAAGTAGCAGGCGCAGGTTTTAAGGCATCCATTGATTTTAGTATAATTCCCGCTAAATCTTTAAATCAATAGAAAAAAGGTCAGATTAAAATGCCTGTGGAAGTTATTTATAGCCTTTTACGCAGATCGTAGCGTTGTGGCCGCCAAAGCCAAGAGAATTGGACAGGCAGGCATTGACCTTTGCCTGGCGCGCCCTATTAGGCACATAGTCAAGGTCGCAATCAGGATCTGGGTTTTCGTAGTTTATAGTTGGGGGGATAACGCTTCTTTCTATGGCAAGGCAGCATATAACGAATTCCACAGCGCCTGCCGCGCCTAATTGATGGCCAAGCATTGATTTCGTGGATGACACAGCCACCTTTTTCGCAAAGTTTCCAAACACCTTTTTTATCGCCAGGGTTTCTATCTTATCATTTAACAAAGTGGATGTCCCGTGGGCGTTTATATAGGAGATATCTTCTGGTTTCATATTAGCGTCTTTCAGTGCATTGGCCATACACCTCGCAGCCCCATCCCCTTCAGGGTCTGGCGCTGTCATGTGATACGCGTCTCCTGTCATGCCATAGCCAACTATCTCGCCATATATCTTAGCGTTTCTTTTCTTCGCATGCTCCAGCTCTTCTAATATTGCTATGCCGCAGCCTTCTGACATTACAAAACCATCCCTGTCTCTCTCAAAAGGCCTGGAGGCCCTTTCGGGCTCGTTATTTCTGGTAGAAAGCGCTTTTAACGCGCAAAAACCTCCGATGCCCAGAGTAGTTACGCAGCTCTCTGTCCCGCCAGCGATCATGACATCTGCGTCGCCGTATTGTATTATCCTCATAGCATCGCCTATAGCGTGGGAACCGGATGCGCAAGCTGTTGTAGTGCAGAGATTAGGCCCTTTAACGCCTGTCATTATAGATACATGGCCTGACGCCATATTTACAATCAGCATAGGAATAAGAAAAGGTGATACCCTGGATGGCCCTTTTTCAAGTATTACTTTATGCTGCTCTTCTATTATGCCCAGGCTTCCTATGCCAGAGCCTACCACTACGCCTATTCTATAAGGGTCTTCTTTTGACACATCAATTTTTGAATCATCAATTGCGTTTTTCGCGGCTGTAACAGCGAATTGCACAAATTTCTCCATGCGCCTGACATCCTTGGGGGGAATAAAAGGATGCGGTATAAAATCCCTGATCTCTCCTGCTATGCGGGAGTCGTATTTAGCCGCGTCAAAATAAGTCAGAGGCCCTATGCCGCTTTTCCCCTTAATAAGGCTGTCCCAGAATACGTCTCTCGCGCACCCTATCGGAGAAATTATGCCCAATCCTGTAACCACTACCCTGCGTTTCATAAATGAATTTTGTCCGAATTTATCCCGAGCCGCAATTATTTTTGGTAATATGCGGCGAGGGATTATCATATAAAAATAAGGGGCCAAAAGAGATATAAAAATAGATTTAATAGCTCCTCTAACCCCGCATATTTAAATATTATTTTTTAGTGCCTTTTTCTTCTATATATTTTACAGCATCCCCTACTGTGGTAATCTTTTCAGCGTCTTCGTCAGGAATTTCTATGCCGAATTCTTCTTCGAGCGCCATCACAAGCTCTACTGTATCCAGAGAATCAGCCCCTAGGTCATCTATAAAAGACGCCTCTGGAGTCACCTCTTCTGCCTTCACTCCAAGCTGTTCTGCTATTATTGATTTAACTTTTTCAGCAACTGCCATATGTATTCCTCCTAAATTTTGTGAAACAAAATTTAATCCCGACCTCGCCCCCCCCGCCGCTTTGTTTCGCTTTGCAAAACAAAGCGAAACAGCGGAGGATAGGCAATAGATCCTTATCTTCTATTCAAATTACATCAACATACCGCCATCTACCTGTATCACCTGTCCTGTTATATATGAAGAGCTTTCGCTCGAAAGAAATACGGCTAAATCAGCCACATCCTTTGCTTCTCCAAATCTCGCAAGAGGTATCACAGAAAGCATTTTTTTCTGAACATCCTCAGGCAGCTTGGCTGTCATATCTGTCTTTATGAAGCCCGGGGCTATCGCATTCACGCATATATTACGGGAAGCCAGCTCTTTCGCTACGCTCTTGGTAAGCCCTATTATGCCTGCCTTTGAAGCCGCGTAATTTGCCTGGCCCGCATTACCCATTATTCCAATGATCGACGCAAGATTGACTATCTTGCCATAACGCTGTTTGAGCATAACCTTTGAGACAATCTTAGTACACACAAATGTGCCTTTAAGGTTTACCGCTATTACCTTATCCCACTCATCTTCTGACATCCTTAAAAAAAGATTATCCTTTGTTATGCCAGCGTTGTTAATAAGTATATCCACTTTATTAAATTTGTCAAGAATTTTATCTACCATAGCCTGGACCTGGATAGAATCAGTGACATCAACCTTAAAAGCTAGGCTTTCCCTGCCAAGCGCCTGTATATCCTTTGCTGTCTTTTCAGCATCATCCAGATTTACGTCGCATATAGCTATATTAGCCCCGTATTTTGCGAAAAGAAGCGCTATCTCCCTGCCTATGCCTCTTGCCCCGCCTGTTATAATAGCCATTTTACTTTCTAATATTGATTCGCACATAGCTTTCTCCTTTTAAATTACACATCTGTAACAGGTATCAGGTATCAGGTAAAAGCGTAAGGCTTGTGTTAATAGCTATGCTTGTTACAAGTTACAGGTATCAGGTATCAAGTAAAAGCGTAAGGTAAAGTATATTATGTTTTACCTGCAACCTGCGACCTGTGGCCTGTGACCTGATACTGTTTTCTTACCTGCAACCTGCGACCTGTTACTACTAATTATTTAAAATTATTAACATCCTCTATGGTTTCTATATTATAAACTTTCAACGCAGGATTTATCCTTCTTAACAATCCTTTAAGCACCTTTCCAGGCCCTATTTCAATAAATGTATCGCACCCATCCTGACTAATCCTCATTATTGATTCTTCCCATCTCACAGGGCTGTATAATTGCTTCACAAGATTCTGTTTCACCTCTTCATCTGTCTTTTCATAATCAGTCGTTACATTGCTTACTACAGGCATGAGGAGGGTGGAAAATTTTACCTTATCAAGCTCTTTTGTGAATTCCGCTGCGGCTTCTTTCATGAACGAAGAATGAAAAGGCCCGCTCACATTCAACAAGATCGCCTTTTTTGCGCCCCTTGCCTCAGACAAGGCCATGGCCTTTTGGATAGACTCACGCTTTCCTGAAATAACTATCTGGCCTGGGCAATTTAAATTAGCTATTTCAGAACCTGTCTCCCTGCAAACATCTTTCAGGCCTTCAGCGGAAATCCCTATTATAGACGCCATAGTCCCTGGATTATTTTTAGCCGCCTGCTCCATCAACTCCCCTCTTCTTCGCACTAACCTTACGGCATCTGAAAATCCTAACGCGCCGCTCGCAACCAATGCGCTATATTCTCCAAGGCTTAGCCCGGCGCAGCACACTGGCTCTGCCTTCACTGTAGGGGAGGGTTTGAAACCCTCCCCTACTAATGTCCGCAATGCAGCTATACTTGTAGTTAAAATCGCAACCTGGCTGTTTGCTGTCTGCGTCAATTCTTCTATCGGGCCCTCAAAGCAAAGCCTTTTCAGGCCTATGCCAGGCAAATCTTTTTCCGCCTGGTCAAATATATCCCTGGCTTCAGGGCTATTGTCATATAAATTTTTCCCCATACCAACATATTGAGAACCTTGACCTGGGAAAATATAACAAATTTTCATTTCAATACCTTAACTATGCGGCAGGGACGGTTTAAAACCATCCCCTACGCAAAATTTTACCATTTTATGACCACAGCTCCGTAAGTCAGGCCTGCCCCAAACGCGACAAGCGTGACATTATCGCCTTTCTTGATCCTGCCCTCTTTATTTGCCTCTGCCAACGCAACCGCTGTGGATGCGGAGGACATGTTGCCATATTTTTCTATATTAAGGAATATCTTTTCCTCAGGCAGGCCTATTTTCTTCGCGACAGCCATCAATATCCTTATATTCGCCTGATGAGGTATTAACAGATCTATATCACTGCATAAAAGCCCTGCCTTAGTAACTGCCTTATTGGCGGCATCTGCCATCACTTTTACCGCAAGCTTAAACACTTCATTGCCTTCCATTTTTAAAAAATGGAGTTTATTTTTAACAGTCTCTTCTGTCGCAGGCATTCTGGACCCGCCCGCAGGAAGTTTCAGGAGATTCCCGCCTGAACCATCACAGCCTATAAAACAAGAAACTATCTGCCTGTTTTTGCTTTTTCCTATAACGCATGCGCCTGCGCCGTCTCCAAATAGCACGCATGTAGAGCGATCCTGCCAGTCAACAAGGCTTGTCATTTTCTCTGTGCCTATAACCAGTGCGTTTTTATAAAGCCCTGAATCTACGTAATTTTTTGCTGTAGTTATCCCAAACACAAAACCTGAACACGCCGCGTTTATATCAAAAGCTGCTGCGTTTTTGGCGCCTATCTTATCCTGTATGATACAGGCTGTGGAAGGAAATGCCATATCCCCGGTCACTGTAGCTGCTATTATTAAATCTATATCTTCAGGGGCCAGCCCTGCGTCTTTAATAGCTGCCATGGCAGCCTCTAAGCCGAGGTCGCTAGCGGCAAATTCCTTAGGGGCAATCCTCCTCTCCCTGATCCCGGTCCTTGTCATTATCCATTCATCTGAAGTATCTACCATTTTCTCCAGGTCTTTATTTGTTATCTTTTTATCTGGTAGATAACATCCTAAACCAAGTATACCGGATTGTTCCATTATTATCTCCTTAATAGCTATGTTTGTAACAGGTTACAAGTTACAGGTAACAGGTAGAAGCGTAAGGCTTGTGTTAATAGCTATGCTTGTTACAGGTTACAAGTTACAGGTATCAGGTAAAAGCGTAAGGTAAAGTATATTATGTTTTACCTGCAACCTGTGACCTGTGGCCTGTTACCTGATACTGTTTTCTTACCTGCAACCTGCGACCTGCGACACGATGCTATTTCTTACCTGCTACCTGATATTTTTTCTACGATATGTTGATTTACGTTCTTAACTACCTCTTCTCCTGCCACCCGAATAGCATTTTTTATTGCCTTGGGACTTGACGACCCATGCCCTATTATACATATGCCATTAACCCCAAGAAGCGGCGCCCCGCCATATTCAGCGTAATCCATTTTTTTCTTCATTGATTTAAAAGAGGTGCTGGCTAAAAGAGCCCCGACTACTGATAAAAATCTGCTTTTCAGCTCCCTCTTTAACATCTCTCCAAAGGCATGCGCAACCGCTTCAGTAACCTTAAGAGCGACATTTCCCACAAGCCCGTCACATACTATAACATCACAATCTCCTAGAAAAAAATCCCTGCCCTCCACATTGCCTATGAAATTAAGGCCGGAAGATTCGAGCAGGCTGTAAGTATCCTTCAAAAAACCCGTGCCTTTAGATTCCTCCTCGCCCACATTTAGAAGCCCAACCTTCGGAGATTTTACATTTAATATATACTCTGAATAGGCGCTAGCCATAATGCCATATTGCAAGAGGTGTATCGGCTTGGCATCTATATTAGCGCCCCCGTCTATCATAACCATAGGGCCTTTAAGGGTCGGCATTATAACCCCTATACCAGCCCTCTCTATCCCGTTCAGAAGCCTGCATTTAAGCGTTGCTGCACATACCATGGCCCCTGTATTTCCTGCGCTCACTATAGCGTCTACCTTCTTTTCTTTAGCGAGATTCGACAAGACTACTATGGACGAGTCCTTTTTCCTTCTCACGCTCAATACTGGCTGTTCATGCATCCCTATAACTTCAGAGGCATGATTTATAAATATATTGGAAGGGATTGGCCTGTATTTTTCAAGCTCTTTCTTGATCAACCCTTCGTTGCCGACAAGCGTAATCTCATACCCATATTCCCTTGCAGCCAAGACAGCCCCTTCAACATCTGAAAACGGGGCATTGTCAGAACCCATGGCATCAAGCGCGATCTTAATCATAGCAAAACCTCTATTTCAGGGACAGGAGACAAAGAACAGGGGACAAGGGGAAAACTAATTCCGTGTACGGATTTTAGTTTTTCCCATGCCCCTTGACTCTTGTCCCTACTTCTTTTCCCTCTTCTTCTTCTCTTTAATCTGAATCACCTGCTTACCCTTATAAAAACCGCATACACTGCATACCCTATGCGGCATTTTTGGGGATTTGCAGTTTGGACACACAGCAATATCCTGCACATGAACCTTCTGAGCGCCTCTTCTTTTGCCCTGCCTTGAACTCGAATGCCTTCTTTTTGGTAAAGCCATTATATCCTCCTTATGCGATTATAAAACAACTTGAAAGGTTAAACTCATGTAACAGGTTACAAGTTACAGGTATCAGGTAAAATCGTAAGGCTTGTGTTAATAGCTATGCTTGTTACAGGTTACAAGTTACAGGTATCAGGTAAAAGCGTAAGGTAAAGTATATTATGTTTTACCTGCAACCTGTGGCCTGTGGCCTGATACAAAAAATAATTACTATTTTTCTAACTACACTCGCATTTCCCTACGTTCAGATTCTGCCCACAATTATTGCAGAGCCCTTTGCAATCCGGCTTGCAATTAATCTTCAAAGGCAGATCCAATATCATCTCCTGCCTTATCTCTTCGTCCAACTCTACTATCTCGGCAGGCTTGACGTCCAGTATCAGTTTAAACCTTTTTTTAAAAACATCCTCGAATCTGGCAAGGCATTTCCCACACGTATATTCTACAGGCGCTGCCAGGGCAATATCAACAAATATCTCAGAGCCGCTCTTCAAAACATTCGCCTTTACATCTATAGGCTTAACAAAACTGATGCCTTCTGAATCTATTGAAAGCGCTTCCGGTTTAATCTGCTCTGATAACTCAATCCCTGCCTCTGGTATTTTATCAACATATATCTTCATATTCCCCTACACTAACTTTACAATTCGTGCTATGCACCATTTGTAAAGTTACGGTTATTTGGCAATGCTATAGGTGTCGCGGGCTATCATAAGTTCTTCATCAGTAGAAATCACCATTGCCTTAGTATCCACAGAAATAACGCCTTTAGATATCTCCTCCACAAGAGATGGGTTATTCTCTCCTATGCCTCCTGTAAAAATTACTGCGTCGCAGCCTGACATAATGCCCGCGTAAGAGCCTATATATTTTTTTATCCTGTAGACAAAAATATCCAGCGCCAGTTTTGCTTTTTTATCATAGGCCTTTGCCTTCATCAGTTCGCGCATATCATTACTTAGGCCTGAAACCCCTAGGAGCCCGCTTTTTTTATTGAGCATCTCCACAGCCGCATTAACGCCCATGCCCTCTTTTTCCATTATATATGGTATTATCGCCGGGTCTATATCGCCTGAACGCGTGCCCATCACAAGGCCTTCCAGAGGCGTAAACCCCATGCTCGTGTCAATAGCCCTGCCGTTTTTCACCGCGGTTATGCTGCACCCATTGCCGAGATGGCACGTAATAAGCCTCAGTTCTTTTAAGGGCCTTCTCAAGGCATCAGCTGCCTGTTCAGAGACATATCTGTGGCTTGTGCCATGAAAACCATATCTGCGAATCCTGTATTTTTCATAAAATCTATACGGGATCGCGTATAGATACGCATGCTCTGGCATATCGCAATAAAAGGCTGTGTCAAAAACAGCTACATGAGGAATACCAGAGAGCATCTTCTTCGACGCATTTATTGTCAAAAGGCTCGGCGGATTATGAAGCGGCGCCAGCTCAATAAAATCCTCTATGGCCTTTATAACCTCGTCATTTATTAAAACAGATTTGCTGAACCTGTCGCCTCCATGCACAATCCTATGGCCAACAGCATCTATTTTAGGCCCTGCCTTTTCCAGTATAATTCGTATGGCCTCTTTATGGCTCGGAATCTTTTCCCCTATTCTCTCCAGAAGCCCCTTATCTAACAACCGCTCTAGGCCTTTTTGTATGTCAAAGAGTTTGTATTTTATTGAAGAACTGCCGCTATTTAAAACAAGGATTACCATATAAAATATCCTGATAGGGGAGGGTTTAAAAAACCCTCCCCTGCATAATTTTTAAACCAATAAACCGCCCTGTGCCCTGACAGCTGTTATCGCAACAGCATCTACTACATCCTGAAAATCGCAGCCGCGCGACAGGTCGCTGGCAGGCTTTTGCAGGCCCTGGAGCAAAGGCCCTATTGCTCTCGCCTTTGCAAGCCTCTGCGTCAGCTTGTAAGAAATATTACCAGCATCCAAGTTTGGAAATATAAAAATATTCGCCCTTCCTTTAATCCTTGAGGAAGGGTCTTTTCTTTCAGCCACTTCCGGGACCACCGCGCAATCAATCTGTATCTCTCCGTCTATAAGCAAATCCGGCTCTCTCTGTATGGCAAGCCTGGTAGCTTCTTGAACCTTTCGAATACTTTCTCCGGATCCGCCGCTCCCTTTGGTAGAATAACTTAACATGGCAATCTTTGGCTGGTCATCTAAAAGTATTCTGGCCATCCTTGCGCTTGATATGGCGATATCCGCGAGTTCTTCAGCTGTTGGATCCGGGACAACCCCCGCATCAGCATAAATAAAAACTCCGCTTGACCCAAGGCTTTTATCATCTAATATTAAAAGCGTCGAGCTGGAGACAGTTTTAATATCCTTAGCAGGCCCTATACAGTGTATGGCCGCCTTTGCGACATCACGGGTTGTTGTGGAAGCGCCTGCCACTGTGCCATCCGCGTCCCCTGCGCTGGCCATAAGGCTGGCATAGAAAACAGGGCTCCTAGCGATTATTTTCAGCGCCTCTTCAGGGCTGACCTTTTTATGCCTGCGCCTTTCGCAATAAAGCGCCGCGTATTTATCCAGATCTTTGGATTTTCTGTTGTCTATTATCTCCACGCCGCTTAGATCTATGCCCTCTTTTTTTGACACCCTGCAGGCCTCTTCTGGATCGCCTATCAAAACAGGGATAGCTATTCCGGACCTTAAAATATACTCTATAGCCTTTAAAACTCTTTCATCCTTCGGCTCTGATAATAAAATCTTTTTTCTTGTTTTCCGAGCACGTTCATATATGCCTTCTAAAAATTCCATGACATCCGCCTCTTTTTTATTTTAACAACAGCTTTGATCTAATCGCTTTCTCAATAAAACCGGGCACAAAACCTTTCAAATCCGCCCCAAGCGCGGCAGCCTCTTTTATCAGCTTCGAGGAAAGATAAGAATATGATTCCGAGGGCATCATAAATATTGTCTCAACATCCTTGGAAAGTTTTCTGTTTGTAAGCGCCATTTGAAACTCATACTCAAAGTCTGATATCATCCTAATGCCCCTTATGACAACCTTTGATTTTTTGCCCTTCACATAATCTACCACCAGGCCATGAAAATCATCCACATCAACGCCTTTCATGTTCACAGTGGCCTTTTTTAAAAGCTCCACCCTTTCAGAGACATTGAAAAGAGGCTCTTTCTCGCTATTATGCGCCACTGCGACAATAACCCTGTCGAATATTTTGATAGCCCTTTTTATAATATCCAGATGGCCATATGTAACAGGGTCAAAACTGCCTGGGTAAATAGCTATATTTTTCATCATATTACAAACGCCTGCCTTAGAGACATGAGACAAGGGACAGGAGACAAGGGGAAATGGTAAAAGCATTGTTTTTTTACTCTACCCATGTCCCTTGTCCCCTGTTCCTTGTCCCTTGTTATAAAATTCTAATAATGTATCGCCATATTTATAAGATTTGGTTTTCTTAAAATTGCCCAATACTTCAGGAAGGCTCTCTTTTTTAAATACCTCTGCTATTATCAAAACGTTGGGCGTTAGTATATCACAACTGGATAAGCCTATCAAGGTATTTTTAGCCAGGTCTGTATGATAAGGGGGGTCGAG
>Ga0172375_10002219_pt1 | contig 30516 bp, 37 predicted proteins | sample LakKiv1m_FD_114537 | JGI IMG/M metagenome (GOLD analysis project Ga0172375, IMG submission 114537) | Freshwater microbial communities from Kabuno Bay, South-Kivu, Congo - kab_092012_11.1m | ecosystem: Environmental > Aquatic > Freshwater > Lake | place: Democratic Republic of the Congo... | reverse complement strand
GATAAAACATCAACAATAATCTATTTATTTAATTTAGTCTTTATAAGCTCAGCTACCTTGCGTCCGGAAAAAAGCATTCCGGAAAAAGTCGGGCCCATGCGCGGTATCCCAAAAACAGTAGATGCCGCCATTCCACAGACATATAACCCAGGATAAATCTCTCCAGTTTTTTCTACCACCCCATCTTCAGATGTATTTACATCCATAGGGCCAAAGGTCTGCATCTTCAAGAGCCCTCTTTTCTCTAGAGATTTCGCCACCCAGGCATCATGCCCGGTTGCATCAACAACAACCTTAGACTCAATAGCAATAGGATCAACGCAGGTAATCTGTCTTGGAAGCGCTGAAACCGGCGCCCAGTTAATCACCGCGCCTTCCACTCTATTGTTGCGTAAAACCACATCATCAAATTTTGTTAAATTTAGAATTTTTACTCCTGCATCTGTAGCTGCAGCAATAAGCTTTGAGCAGGCATTTGGACCATCTGCAATAAACAATCCTTCTTCTGCCTTTTTGTAAGTAATATTTAACTCGGCTAGTATTTTCTCACCCGGCGCTCTAAAAGTAAGCGTATTCATAAAATATCCACCTACCCAAAATCCTCCACCTAAATAATTATTACTTTCAATAATCAGTGTTTTTAATCCTGACTCCGCCAATTCCTTACCTGCAATTAATCCACTCGGACCAGCACCTACAATAATTACATCTGAAACAATATAATCTTCAAACCACTTGGTAAATTCACCGACAATTGCTTTACTGATTTGTGCTTCACTCACTTTTTGAAACATTTTACTCCTCCGTTTTTAGAGGAAGGAAATAAAAAAAGCCTCCATGCCGAATGCATGAAGGCTTTAAAACTCCCTCCCTACGCTGGCATTATCCAGTCCTGCTTCGCCCTAAAATAGACTCGTAAGAGCTTTGATGGGCTTCGCAGGATCTTCCGAAGCCCGCCATAGCTATTACATGCCTATGAAAGGGCGCAGGAAGATCAGGTTCATCGGGTAATCTGCTTAATGGCATCCACCACCAATACTTTGGCGGATCCGCCACGGTTTGTGGCGGAGAACTCTCAGGCCGCAAAACGGCCTCCCCGTTTAAATATAAAAATTATTTCTGATTTTCAATTGTTACTAAACTTAACTCTTCTCCAACTTTTTTTACTGTTACAACAACCATTGTTTTGCTGTCTTCTTTTTTCAAAAACTCTTCAATTTTAGCAGTACTTGCTTTATCAAACTTGGAAAGCTTCCCGTCTGCAAAAATTGAATATCCGCTGGCTACACAAGCCGGCATCAAAGCGCATGATTTAGGATGAGTTTTTACAAACTCTGCTATATCAGCACCGTGTGCACCTGCACAGGCATTATCTATCACTGTACCGGTTATGGTCGTTATATCAGTGGCGGCTGGTGTTACTGCAGCTGTAGGAGCTACAGCCTGGGCAAATACTAAAGTTGAAGTTAAAGCAATACCTAAAACCACTAAAAGTAACTTCTTCATTATTCTATTCACCCCCTCTCGATTTTTTTTGATTTAAAAAAGAAAAATACTGTGAAGATTTGTGTATGGATGTATATGCTAACTCCAAAATTATAATTAGTCAACACTTTTAGATAATTATTAACTCAGAGCTTTCTTTAGGCAAACTGAAATACAAACCCCGCAGTGTAGACAATCAGGGTTATCAATAACCTCTATTGCCTGCTTTTTAAACTGAGATGGATTAATCTGATTGGGGCAGATGTTATCACAAGCTTTACAACTGATACATTTACTGGAATCGATACTTAATCTTTTATTCTTATTACCGGTAAAATGTATTAACGTACCAATTGGACAAATTGAGCACCAGCTACGAGGATGTACAAATAACGCTAAAATTACACCTAAAGAAGTCGTCACGGTAAGCAATACCACAAAAAACTTACCAATTTTTATAGGATCAAACCAACGTAGAGCTAAATTAATAAACATAAGCAACATCAAAAAAACCAACACTATCAGCCTGAAATTTATATCCTTTAAGATTCCCGGAATCTCTCTCTTAGGGCTTAAAGGACTCAAACATAAATCATAAAAACTCCCCCTGGGGCAAGCCCAATCACACCACTTCCTTGCACTAAAAAAACTGCTGCCCACCCCCAAGAGCATACAAAAAGGAATAAAATAACCTAAGAGAGGATAGAACCACCCGCCGACAATCACTAAAAAGAAAATAATTGAAGATATGAATTGTTTTCTCTTGCGGATTTTTATGAAATCATTCATTTTAGGAATTGAATTTATGGCGACTTAAGTAATGAAAAACGCCCAAACAGGCTTTTGAACCCTCTCCAGCAGCAATAATAATCTGCTTCTCCGGAACATTGGTAACATCCCCGGCCGCAAAAATACCTTCAACACTGGTTTCATTATTAGCATTAACTATAATTTCATTGGATTCATTTTTCTCTAAAATACCGGCGAAATCCGTATTAGGCAAAAGCCCAATCTCTACAAAAACTCCCTCTACAGGCAATAACTCTTCCTTATTTTGCCTTAAAATTTTAATTCCGGTAACCATCTTTCCGCCTAAAACAGCTAAAACCCTAGTATCATTATAAATCTTTACCTTATTGTTATTGCGCATACTCTCCTGAATTATCTCATCTCCGGTAAGAGCAGAAGAAATATTAATGATGTAAATTTCCTTTGCTATACGCACCAGCTGTGCTGCCGCATCCAAAGCAGAATTACCGCCGCCAATTACAGCAACGGATTTATCGAAAAATAAAGGCCCGTCACAGGTTGCGCAATAAGACAAACCCTTATTCTTGTATTCTTTCTCCCCAGGAATACTTAATTCCTTGGTCCTTTTCCCGGAAGCAACAATAACTGCTTTTGCCTGATATTCGCCTTTATTGGTTTTTACGGTTATGATTTCACCAGACTTATTTAAATCTACTACAAACTCATTTTCTTTAAGCTGTATATCGAATTTACGCATATGTTCTTCGAACTTTGCCGCAAGTTCTGGGCCGCTGATAAACTGATATCCAGTATAATTCTCGATATCTCCGCTCCAGGCAGCCTGGCCTCCGATATCAGGGCTAATCACAAGCGTATTTAATCTCTTGCGGGCAGCATAAACGCTAGCCGTAATACCTGCCGGGCCCGCTCCTATAATAATCAAATCATGCATATTATATTCCTAACGCGGTTTTAATTTTATCTCTGTCAAATCCCACAATAATATCACCTTCAATATCCAGAACCGGCACCCCCATCTGTCCGGACTTCTCAATCATAATTTCCGCCTGGGCATGATCCTGAGTAACATCAATATCCTCAAAATTAATATTATTTTCTTTTAAGAACTGTTTAGCACGAATACAGTAAGGACAAGTCGGCGTACTATATATCACTACATGCTTAGCCATAGCTACCTCCTTAAATTTTTCCTAAAGTCCCTCCGATGCTTTGAGTGTTTCAAAATACAGCCAGTTAATCCGAGGGACAAGTTCTCTTTTTATAATCTAACAGCCTTTTTAAATGCTTCTCTTCCTGTAAAATCAACTCAGCAACTACACTTTTTTCATCATCCGGCACTATTGCTTTTATCCCCTCATAAAAAATAATAGAGTCTTTTTCAAAACCAATCCCTAAATTTAAAGCCTCTAAAGCAGTAACAATCTTTTTGGCAATTTCCCGGCCTTTAAGTTTTTCAGTAAAAACATACTGCTTGGAAAGAGAATTTATATAACTAAAATACTCATCGCCAACGCTAACCCCTGGGCCTTTATCAGAGAAGCTATTTAATATTTTTTTAAATACAGTTATATGATTCTCCTCTTCTTTAGCCAATAGGCTAAAAATCGGCCCCAGTGCCGGATCATTTATTTTTCCCGCCAGAATACTATAGAAATCAAAACCATTTTTTTCTATCTCAATTCCTAATTCAACAGCTTCGCTGCCTGATAATATTTCTTTCATGATTTTACCTATTTTAAATGCTGTGGAGTCAAATCAATGATCTCTTTCACACTGACTGCAATTAAGTATTCCGGCCGGGGTAATTGTACTTCCGGATGGCGAGGATGGCCTTTTTCTTCATGAATATTACGCAAAAGCCTTCTAGTAATCCTGGAAGTAAGCTTATCTTCCCAGGCTTTCAGGATAAAAGGAGTGATTTTTTTACCGGTTAAAACTTTTGCATGGCCCTTCAAGCAATAGCCCTTAAATTTGTGTTCATCTATAGCAGTAATGCTTATTTTAGGATTACGCTTGAGATTATTATAAGTTTCCTTCATATATACATCTAAAAGATAAACAATCCCCTGTTTACTAACCCTGATAACGCCCTTGCAGGAACTATGAGGAATCCCATTTTTGTCCAAAGTTGAAACTATGGCAAACCCCTGATTTTCAAAAAAATCAATTATTTCTTGAGTTATTTTATGCATAGATAATTTTAAACTTTCTCAAACATATCTTTACCCACCCCGCACTCCGGGCAAACCCAGGTATCAGGCAAGTCTTTAAAAGCTGTGCCCGGCTTAATTCCGGCTCCAGAATCACCGACTTGTGGGTCATAAATATATCCACAAACTGTACAACGATATTTTTCCATTAAACACCTCCCTAGTGAAAGGGACACCAATCTATCCTCTAAGATTGGGTGCCCTAGTGAAAGGGATACCAATCCATCACAGCCCAGAACGGGCGTACCCGCCTTTCCTATTAAGCGGGGTATATAGGATTGGGTATCCTAGTAAATGGGACACTAATCTATCCTCTAAGATTGAGTGCCCTAACACAGTAAACGCACTCGCCCAATTTTATAGGAAAAATTGGAGTAGCCTTACTAGCCTACCTAATATCTGGTTAATTCTTCAATTTTTTTCTGAATCAACTGTTCGTGATTTTGTTCTTGCCCCATTAAAAATATAAAAATTTCCTTGGCAGCAGGATAATCCTGGGCAAACTTCCTGTATGTCTCTACTGCTTCTGTTTCCTTTGATAAAGCTAACTTTAATGCTTCTACCGGGCCCATAATTACCTCGCTTTTTATAGATAAAAACGGTTTGTTAAAAACCAGGCGCGCTTTTCATGCGCACCTGGTTTTGAATATAAACTATCTTTTCTTTTTCTTGGTAGCCTTTTTCTTGGTTGTTTTTTTAGCTGTTTTCTTTTTGCCGCATTTTCCACAAGACATGTTTATACCCCCTTTCATTATTGGTTATAAACTCTTAATGAATTCTTTCCCAAAATTATAACATTGTCTTAAACCAGCCTGGTCAGGCACATATTGCAAGCCTAATCCCGGCACAACCAAATTAATCCCTGCCCCTTGAAGTAAACTTTCGATATTCTTGACTGCTCCACCAGCCCAGCCAAAAGAACCAAATACCCCGGCAACTTTTCCTTGCGGCCTCAAGCCTTTTAAGAATTCTAAAACTCCCGCAATAGTCGGAAGCATATCGTTATCATGGGTAGAAGAACCAACAAGATACCCCTTAGATTCAAACAATTCCTTGATTAACTCTGTACGGTCTGCCTGGGCAACATCAAAAAGGCTGACTTCAACCCCCGCGTCTTCTATTCCCTTAGCAATCTCCCGGGCCATTTTTTCCGTCGAGCTCCACATGGTTTCATAAAAAATTGTTACCCTTTTATTACCTGTACTCTGAGTCCAGTTTAAATACGCATTTACGATTTTATTGGGATCTTTTCTCCAGATAATCCCGTGACTGGGAGCAATCATATCGATCTCTAAATTAAGTTTACCCAGCTCATCAAGTTTTTTAGCAATAATCTTAGCTAAAGGCCAAAGGATATTTGCATAATATTTTTCTGCTTCATCCATCAGGATACAGTCGCTGACCTGATCATCGAATCTTTCGGAAGTTGCTAAATGCTGCCCAAAAGCATCATTAGGTAAAAGTAATTTCTCGGAGGCACAATAAGTAAACATGCTATCCGGCCAATGAATCATAGGGGCTTCGAAAAAAGTAAGCTCGCGTTTACCTAAATTTAATTTATCGCCGGTTTTAACAATCTGGAAATCCCAATTCTGATGATAGTGTTTTTCCAGGCCTTCCTTGCACTTGGCTGTACCAAAAACTTTTGCCTGGGGGCAAATTTTCATCAACTCCGGCATAGCACCGGAATGATCAGTCTCTACGTGATTGGCAATAATGTAGTTTATTTTGGCAGGATCAATAATTTCCCGGATATTATTCAAAAACTCCTGAGAGAAACTTCCTAAAACTGTATCAATAAGAGTAATTTTATCGTCTATTATCAGATAAGCATTGTAAGTAGTGCCTCTTTTAGTAGTATAGGTATGCCCATGGAATGTGCGCATATTCCAATCCACAACCCCTACCCAATAAATGCCCTTTTTTATTTCCATAGACATAATTACCTCGCTTTTTATTATTATAATACTAAACCTTATCTTTTAAAACTTCTTTAATTTTGTTTTCCCGCTCCAGTAAGCCAATCTTATTCTGCTTAAAATTATCCTCAAAACCAGGCATTTCTTTTTTATATAAAATCCCCAAAGCTATCGCAGCCTCAGTATTATAATCCCACTCCCTGATTTTACCCAAAGCCTGATTATAATCTTCTGGGTTATGCCCGTTTAATTCATATACATGTTTATCGTAATATTCATACATATTATAATAAGTAACGCAGACCTGTAAGACATCAACCAAAGAAAATCCTTTATGTAAGATCGCTTCCTTAAATATACTTTTTAACTGCTCCATACCATGTGAAGTGCCTCTGGCCAAGAAGCTAGCTCCGGCAGCAAACATAAGTTCAAGCGGATTAACCGGATGTTCCTTTGTACCAAAAGGCGTTGAACGGCCTCTATACCCTAAAGGAGATGTCGGGGTATACTGCCCGGTAGTTAAACCATAAACCCGGTTATTATGAACAATTACCGTAATATCAATATTTCTTTTAGCGGCAAATATTATATGCTCCATTCCCTCGCCATAAGAATCCCCATCCCCGGAAAAACAAATTACTTTTGTCCCCGGGCGGGCAATTTTAATTGCCTCTGCAGCCGGGACGGTGCGCCCATGAAGCGAGTAAAAACTGTTCACATTTAGATAATCGACAATTTTAGCATGACAGCCGATTCCCGAAACTAAAACAATATTTTCCAGGGCAACCGTTTTTTCCTCAACTAAAGCAGTCAAAACCGCTTTTATGGAATTAAGAATAGAAAAATTTCCGCAACCCGGGCACCAGGTATTCTGGGCATAAGTATTTAAATTTAACATATTACTCCTATAACATTAAATCACAATATACAAATCACAATATACAAACCACAAATCACAAACAATACCAAATACCAAAACTACAATTACAAAACATACACTATTTGTAATTTTCTTTTTCGGTATTGTAATTTGCTTGTAATTTGGAATTTGTGATTTGTAATTTTAAATATCATTTATTTTAATTTTACTTTCAATTTCTTCAGCCGTAAACGGCCTGCCGTCGTATTTAAGAATATGCTTATCGATATCGATATTAAATCGCTTAAGCAATAATGCTAACTGGGCTGTGGCGTTATTTTCAACAGAATAAGCAGTTTTTACTCCTCTTAAAGCGGACTTAAATTGCTCCAAGGGAAACGGCCATAATACTATCGGCTGGATAACTTTTAAACCCAGCTTTTGAGCTGCCTCGATACAAACTCCTTTATTCGACCCCCAGCAAATGAGCGCTTCCTGGGCTTGAAGATTGCCATATACACCTACTTGCGGATAATCTTTTAAATCTTCTGAAAGAAATTTTTCTTTACGCAGCCTCTTATTAGCCATTTTTTTCGTTAAAAGCGCATCTTCAGTAGTAATCCCATATTCATCATGTTCATAACTATTTATTTTTATCACCGCATCTTTCTCAGGAATAACTGCCAATGGAGAAACTCCGGAGGCTGTATCTAAATACCTTTTATAAGAATCTTTCTTATTCCACAAAAGCCTGCTTTCTTCTTTTATTTCTTTAACCTCATCCAAATTAAAACTATATGCGCCTTCAGCCAAAGTTTTATCAGTTAAAATAATCGACGGTATCTGATATTTAGTTGAGATATTTGAAGCTGCTAAAGACCAATAGTAAGCTTCTTGTGCATCCCCGGGAGCAACAATAAACTTGGAAAATTCACCCTGGCCGGCATTCAAAGCAAAATGCAGTTCAGTTTGCCCAGTATAAGTCGGCAAACCTGTACTTGGGCCGGTTCTTTGGCCGAGCACAATAACCAAAGGCAATTCAGCCATCCCGGAAAAACTTAAACCCTCGGTCATCAAGCAAAAACCTCCGCCAGAAGTCCCTACTGCCACTTTTTCTCCGACATAAGAAAACCCTAAAGCCATAAGAATAACTGCGATCTCACTCTCGGGATGAATTACTTTAATCCCGAAATCATTTTCTTTTTCAGCTAATAAATGTAGTATCCCCGAAGACGGAGTCATGGGATAAGCAATATAGGTATCCAGCCCTGCCTCAATTAATCCTAAAGAAACAGCCTCATTACCGGTTAAAATCGGCAATTCAGGATTATTCAATACTTTAGTAGGTTTTACCTGCCCGGGCACTTCATAACCTTTGCGCGCAATCTTTAAATTCAGGTCAATTTCTTTATTGATCCCCAGCCGTAAAACCTCATCTAAAATTTCCCATTTAATTCCTGCAGCTTTACAAAATGATCCGATAATACAGCTATTGCGCATAATTTCTGAAGCCGCTTCTTCCTTCACTAATTCTGTTATAGCAACTGCGTTTTTGATAACAGAACCCTCCATTCCTTCTAAATTAACAATATTCGAATCATAAATAATCAGGGAATTACTATGAAGTTTATCTTTATGCAGGTTAAATGTGTCTTGGTTTAAAGCTAATAAATAATCGATGGAATTACGATGAGAACCTACCTTCTGTTCAGAAGCGCGGATGATAGAAAAAGTATGCCCTCCCCGGATAAGCGAAGGATAATCTCTGTAAATATAAATATAATACCCTAGCCGGTTAAGCATCCGGGCAATAATTAAGCTCGAAGTGTCAATGCCAAATCCGGCTTTACCGCCTATAAGTACTGAAAATTCTTCCATATCCTGCTTATTGCCCCTTTTTGACTAAACATTCAAATTGAATATTGGTATGTTCAATATGAAATCTTTCTTTTACTAAGCGATTAATATTCCCCAATATCTCATTTGCCTTACTGACATGACAGTCATCAATTACCACATGCGCAGTCAAAGCATACATTGATGTAGCTATAGTCCAGGCATGCACATGGTGCATCTCATGAACCCCATTAACCTCAGCTTTTACAGTTTTAATCAAATCATCGATCTCAAAATGTGCAGGGGCCGCTTCAAGCAAGATATGCCCGGAATCCACCAAAAGCTTAACTGACCAGATGGCAATCAATACCGATATAAAAAAAGCCAGGACTGAATCAATATAATAATTCTTGCTGTAATAAATAAACAGAGCACCAATAACTACAGCCACACTGGAAACAATATCCCCTAATTCATGCAAAATAGCACTTCTGATATTTAAATCATGCGAGCCTGATTTAAGCAGTAAGAATGTGCTTATCCCATTGATAACCAGCCCGATAAAAGCAACAATAAACATCTCCCAGATCTTTATCTCCTCGGGCCGGATAAATCTTAATACAGCATCATAAACAATATATCCGGAAATAATAAGCAGTACGATCCCGTTTATAAAAGCGGCTAAAATCTCAGCCCGATAAAGACCATAGGTGTGTTTTTTAGTCGCCGGTTTCAAAGCCAAAACAATAGCCAGATAACTCATCCCCAAAGCAAACAAATGCGTTACCATATGCCAGGCGTCTGAGATAAGCGCCAAACTGTTTGATAAATAACCTCCGGCAAATTCAATTACCATGCCAATGCCAGTCAGAATAATTGCCAGACGCAAAGGCTTAAGCTTATTTATCCTGTGATGATGCTCTTGGATCATAATAGATTATCGATAATTCCTGCCATAATAAAATCATTTTCAGTCAGGCCACCGGCAGCATGGGTTGTAAGAGTTATTTTTACTTTATTATACATTAAAGTCATATTCGGATGATGCCCTTGTTCTTGAGCAACCAATGAAACAGTATCTAAAAAATATTTAGCTTCTATGAAATCTTTAAACTTAAATTCCTTAACTATTTTTTTAGCCTCTACTAATTCCCAGCCTAAAACATCCTTCATAAAATTATTTATTTTATTTTTTTCTAAAGAGGCAGATCCAACTTCACACGGTAAACAACGTAAAGGTTTATTAACTTTAATATCCATGGCCGGATTCTCGATAACTGATTTCAAATTACTCGCCGCATCTTCATAATCCGGTGCCTGAGTAAGCTCTTTGACTATTTTAAAATATCTTAAAATATTATTTTTATCAATTATAAGCACTGACCTGGCAAGCAGGTTCAATTCTTTGATCAACAGCCCATAGTTAATCCCAAAAGAAGATGATTTATAATCAGAGGCTACTATTTCTTTTTTAATATCATGCTCACCGCAGAATCTTTTCTGGGCAAATGGTAAATCCTTACTGATACCGACAACCGTTATATCATCGGAAAACAAGAGAGCTTTTTTATTAAATTCTCTGACCTGTAAATCACAAACCGGGGTATCTAGAGAAGGAAAAGTAGAGATAACCTTAATTTTGCACTTAAAATCATCGAGTGTTATTTCCTTTAATTCCTGAGAAGTGAGGTTAAAATCGGGCACTGGCTGGTTTAAAACCAAATTTCTGCCAACTAATGTCAATGGACTGCCTTTAAAAGTAATTTCTTTCATCAGAATTACTCCACAATAATTTCTTTGGCACTTTCCCAAAGGCCATGAATATTACAATAAGAAACCGCTAACAAAGAACCGGATTTTTCGGTTTTAAAAGAAAAACCTGCAGAAGGCTGGGTAAAAACCGTACTCGTATTCGGGCCTGTAGTTGATGCACCATGAGCCCCGAAATCAAACCTGGCTAAATGATAAGGGAATTTTTCACCTAAAGGATGGAAATAAACTGCAATCCAGCCAATATGATGCTCTGTGGTATTAGGATGCGCGATTTCTTTACCAACTGTAACCAAAACATTCAGCACTTCGCCTTTTTTAATTTTATCAACCGCCTCAATAACAGGCACATGTTTTTCCGTTTTCCAATCAGCAGCCTGAACTAATTCTTTTATGGATTCCATAACTCCCCCTTTTTTTAATATCCTACGAACTTTTCGGTTTTAATACTCTCTTTAGCACAGCCCATCTCTAAACTCAAAGCTGACATCACATCTACCATCTTTGGAGGCCCGAATATAAAAATCATACTTTGCTCTAAGTCGCAGAGATTCTCCATTAGAAATTCTTTATTGATAAAACCATAACTACAGGTTTTATCTTTAGGCTGACAATCAGTGATTGTATAATAAACTTTGATATTTTTGTTATTTGTCTGCCAGTTATCCAGCTCTCTCTTATAAGCTATTTCTTCTTCAGTGCGGTTTGAGTAAAATAATTTTACCTGAGTATCTAGCTTTTTTTCAACAATATATTCAATAATAGAAATAACCGGAGTAATCCCGATACCGCCAATGAGAAAAGTAATTTTTTTGTATTTTTCTTCAAACACACAGCCACCTAAAGGGGCCTTAAGCATGACTTCATCATTGATTTTTAAGTTATTAAGTCTTATTGAAAAATCACTTTGGCTTAACCTTTTAGTCAACTCAATATAATTTTTACCAGGAGAAGATGAAAATGAAAGATACTTATTTAAATCTTTATTGCTGCGGTTGGATTCATCGAAGATAATCTGGGCTGCCTGGCCGGGCAAAAAAGATATTTTCTCTGCCGGAATAAACTTAAAACTTGAAACCGTGGGAGTTCTGGATATTTTTTCTATTAAACGTACTTTTAATTCTTTCATAAACCCGACTGTTTAATGACTAGTTTTATCATTTCAGCTGACTTTTTCAATAAAATAACTTCTTCTTCGTTAAGATCGAGCGGTAATAACTTTTTTACTCCCCCTCTGTTAACTATAGCAGGTAAACTCATATACAGATCATTTATCCCATAATAATTATCCACCAAGCAAGAAACCGGCAAAATAGAATTTTCATCTTTCAATATCGCCTCGGTTATTCTGACCATTGCCAAACCAATGCCGTATGAAGTTTCGCCCTTTCTTTCTATCACCTGATAGGCGAAATTCTTCACCTCCTCAAAGACAGCTTCCAACTTACTGCTTTGATTACACCCTCTGCATGTAGGGCAATAATCTTTAAGCAAGATCCCGCCAATCATCGCCTTGCTCCAAACCGGAAACTCACTATCCCCGTGTTCACCTAAAATATAAGCATGGATATTGCGGGCATCGATATTGCAATGCTTGGATAAAAGCCACCTAAACCTTGCACTATCCAGCACCGTGCCGGAACTGATCACTTCACTGGAAGGTTTGCCGCTTATTTTATATGCAGCATAAGCCAAAACATCTACGGGATTTGAAACAACAAGGAAAATTGCCTTAGGGGCATATTTTGTAACCTGAGGGATAATCTCTTTGAAAAGTAAAACATTATCTTTAACTAAATCAATCCTGGATTGCCCGGGTTTCTGTTTTTTGCCGGCAGTAATAACAACGATATCAGAATCCGCTAGATCCGGATAATCCCCTACTTTAATCTCTACCGGTGATAAATACGGCATGCCGCTTGCCAAATCCATAACTTCACCTTCAGCACGTTTTTTATCAACATCCAGGATAATAATTGAACGAGCGAGGCCTTTGATCATTAAGCTATAAGCATATCTTATCCCAACATTACCCGCTCCAATAATCGAAATTTTTGGTGTAAGCATATCCTATACCTTTTTTAGAATATATTTGACAGCTTATTTATTATACCCTAATGGTAACTAAAAACAAGAATATTGGGAAAAGTTCTATCCTTACTTTTATTCCACTTACGAAATAAATTCCACAATTTTATTTCTTCAGAATCTCTGCCAAATCCGCATCAGGAGTAGTTATTAATTTTAGATCAAATTTATCCTGGATCACCTTGAGTACTCCGGGAGTAAGAAATGCCGGCGGAGTCGGGCCAATGCGCATTCCTTTGATATCCAAAGACAATAAGGTTAAAAGAATAGCTACGGCTTTCTGTTCAAACCAAGATAAAATTATTGAAAGCGGCAGTTCATTGACCGAACAATTAAATACTTTCGCCAAAGCGAGTGCTACTTGTATCGCTGAATAAGCATTATTACACTGGCCGATATCGATCAATCGGGGAATCCCATCAATTGCCCCAAAATCAAGCTTATTGAAGCGGTATTTTCCGCAGGCTAAAGTCAAAATCACGCAATCCTGAGGTATTTTTTCCGCTAGTTCGGTATAGTAATTTCTACCTGGTTTTGATCCGTCGCAACCACCAACCAGAAAGAACCTTTTGATTTTTCCGGATTTAACTAGAGCCACAATTTTATCAGCTATCCCTAAAATCGCAGTGTGATGAAAACCGGTCATAATCTTTTTTCCCGGAGCCTCAGGCAAAGCGGGCAATGATTTGGCTTTTTTGATCACTTCAGAAAAATCCCTTCCCTGAATATGTTTCGCACCAGCCACTCCGGTAATCCCTACAGTAAACAAGCGGTCCAAATAAGTATTCTCCGGAGGAATTAATACACAGTTGGTTGTTGCTACTATTGCTCCACTAAAAGTATTAAATTCCTTCTTTTGTTCCTGCCAGGCTCCTCCGTAATTGCCAGTTAAGTGCTTAAACTTGCGTAATTCCGGATATCCATGTGCAGGCAACATTTCGCTATGCGTATAAACATTAATCCCTGTGCCTTCAGTCTGTTTAAGCAATTCATACAAATCCAGCAAGTCGTGTCCGGTAATTAATATTCCTGGGCCGGCCTTAGTTCCGGTTTCTACCTCCACTGGTGTAGGATTACCGAATCTTCCTGTATTGGCTTTATCCAGAAGCTCCATTACCCTTAAATTCATTTGTCCGCATTTTAAAACAATATTTATATAATCATTGATGTCAAAATCAACATTGGTGATAGTTTTAAATAAAGCCTCGTGCATAAAACCATCCACTACTTCATCTTTAGCGCCCAATTCCCTGGCATGATAACCGTAAGCTGCAATTCCTTTTAATCCAAAAAGCAGTAAATCCTGCAAGCTCTGAATATCCTCATTTTTACCGCATACCCCGACTTTGGTACATCCTGTTCCACCGCAGGTTTGTTCACATTGATAACAAAACATTTACCTACCTCCTCGAGCACATAATGCTCATTTAGCGAGACTCCGAGTCTTTACAAAGTACTTAAGACTCGGAGCCTAATAACTGTTTCCACTTTTCTTCTCCAATACATTCTCGAGCCGATTTACACCAATTGACACAGGTAGGAAGTACCGGCTTACTTACTCTGCTTGCGCATTTCGGACAAACCCTGCCTGTCTCATCGGAAAAAATCTCCAATTTATAACCGCAGGAATGACACTTGATCAATTCCGCTTTAATTTTCCTGCTGTCCTGCCCGGGGCATCTGGAAATCATTTCAATCTCTCTCCTTTTATACCTATAATTACCTCTTCCAAATCAATATCTTTACCGGAAGCTTCAATTGCACCCTCTAAAACCTTCATTAAACCAAAGCAGCATGGCACTTGCATATGCGCACAAGTAACGGATTTAATTTTGTTGTTTTTAAATATCTCAGCGAGTTTTTCCTGATAGCTTTCGGCGTCATCAAGCTTGGGGCAACCCACAAGTAAGATTTTACCCTTTAACAAATCCTGATGAAAATTAGCATAAGCAAAACCTACGCAATCCGCAGCAATTAATACATCCGCATTCTCAAAATAAGGCGCATTCACCGGCACTAAATTTATCTGCACCGGCCATTGCCTTAACTCAGAATCAATTTTAATTTTAGGCCCACTTTTAGTTTTGCCTTCCTGGCGAAAATCCATAACTTTAGAACCTTGACAGCCGCAAGCTGCATGGGCTGTATGAGAAGTATTACTTTTAGGTAAAGAAATATTGTTCAGCCTGATAAAATCTAAAGCAGTTTTCAGATACTTATCCTGATTATGCTCTTTTAAATGTTCTAAATGAGCCTTGATCACATTTTCGCCTTGCTTTACAATAATCTGCATAACTTTATTTTCGTCATATTTGATAGCCTCACGCTCTTCTATGCTTATCGCCCCTCTTGGGCAATGCCCAATACAAGCTCCTAAGCCATCGCAGAATAAATCGCTCACCAGTCGAACTTTTCCATCAATAAGCTGCAAAGCCCCTTCAGGGCATTTCGGCAGACATTTGCCACAACCATTACATTTATCTTCATCGATCTTTATAATCTTCCTTTTTGACATATTACCCTCTACTTTATTAAACTCTCAATAGTAATAAACCCAATCTCTTTTAAAACCTTCTCTTCAATCTCGTTGATTTTATGCCTTAATTTACAGACACTTCTGTTAGGGCAAATCTTTTTCTTAAATAAACACTCATTCAATTCAATCGGCCCCTGGAATATCATAATCAAATCAATCAGATGAATCTTTGCCGGGCTAACCAGCAAACTGAATCCTCCTCCTTGACCTTTGCAAGAATGCAATATGCCGTTTTTATTCAAAAGCTGGAGGATCTTTCTTAAAAATGGCTGCGGTATTTTTAATTCTTTGACCAATTCCGCAACAGAAATAATTTTCTTTTTGTGGGTAGCAAAATAACAAATGGCTCTGACTGCGTAATCCGTATCCCTAGTAATAAGTTTCATTCTTCTCCTCTTTGGCCGGGTGTCTTAATTTAGGGGCAGTTTAACGTCGTGCCCAGGACAACCTACTGCAGCCCTCTTTACAGTGAGCAACGGGGCGCAGCATATATCTGATAGTTACTTTCATGCTTGCCTCCTTCCATCCAAATGATACCACAATAGTATCATTTGTCAAGAAATAATTTTAATTATTTATTTTCTCTAAGATTTATTGGATTATTATTTCTTTTACGAGGCTGCCGCTAATGCTGCAGTATCCTTCGACAGAAACTTTGTCAGAAGGTTTTACTTCCGGTATAAAAAATATAACTGTTTGGGTTTGGTTATTGTCCTGCCTGCTGATTGTTTGAGAGATTATTTCTTTGCCATTTAAACCAACATCAACTGTTTTTATATAGTGATTTTCAGGATTACTTACGTTGTGATAAATTACAGCAGTAACTAATTTTGTTTTGGCATCATAAGAGATTTTGATATCTTGAGGCGGATGGGCAAAAGATAGACTATATACACCTAAAACAACTGCTAATGCTAAAATAAATTTCTTCATACTTCCTCCTATTTTAGTTTGTTCAGTAAAGGAGTTAACATATTACAAGTTAAAAGTGCTGCCAGCTCTGCATCAAAGCTGACTCCTTTTTCAGTAAAATAAAATATAAATACCGCCGCAGCCATACCAAATAATATTTTGCCTACCGGCTTAACGGGAGTAGTTTTTGGTTCAATCAACATAATAAAAATATAAAAATAGCTTAAATAGCCAAAAATATTAAATATATTTACACCCTGATAATGCGCCTGTACCCCAAACAAAAATAATGCTGTTACAAAATACCCCAACAATATTTCTAGCTTTCTAATCTTTAAATTAAAATAAAATCCAAAAGGAGCCAATATATACCACAAATAAGTCCCCCTCCACAACGTGGGTGCTCCAAAAATCAATATCACAGCCATGATGCCAAAAGCAGCTGGATTAAATATATGTTTATTATTAAAACGAATCAGATACTTGGATGAAATTGCTATAATACAGGCTAACAAAGGCATAATCCAGGGAGGCCGGGTAAATAAAACATAACCAATTATTAAGCCGGTAATAATTGAACTTTCAGTAATACTGATCTTTTTTTCCTTGAAGTAAATAAAAATCAGTTCTGTAACTACAGAGAAAATCACGGCAAATAAAAGCGAAATTATAAAAACAACACTTTTTTCAGTAACCGACAAATAGATCGCGAATAAGCTTAAAAACAAAATCAATTTAGTTTTGATATTCCCCAAGTTCAACTATATACTCCTTTTGTATCTTTTCATCAATAAAGAATTGCTTACCACAGTCACTGAACTAAAGGCCATGGCCGCACCCGCAATCATCGGGTTAAGCAAAAATCCATTTACCGGATAAAGCAGCCCGGCGGCTATAGGAATACAGATCAGGTTATAAAAAAACGCCCAAAAAAGATTCTGCTTTATCTTTTTTAAAGCGTAACGCGATAAATCTATGCCCATAACTACATCCCTTAAATCATCTTTAATCAATACGATATCCGCAGATTCTATGGCAATATCTGTACCGGCACCGATAGCAACTCCTAAATCTGCCACTGCTAAAGCCGGCGCGTCATTAATCCCATCGCCTACCATAGCCACTTTCAATCCGGTTTTCTGCAACTTCTGAATCTGCCCGGCTTTATCCTGAGGTAAGACCTCTGCTAAGACTTCTTCAATGCCCAGCTCAGAGGCAATAACTGCTGCTGTCCGACGGTTATCACCAGTAATCATAGCTATCTGCTTACCTAATTTTTTTAAAGCATTCACAGCGACTTGAGAAAATTCTTTCAGAGTATCCTTTGCAGCAATAATCCCTATCACCTCATTTTTGTAAGAAACAATAACTGCGGTTTTACCCTGATTTTCGAAACTATTTAAATTCTGCTCAAAACCTGAAAAATCAATATTCTTATCTTTAAATAAAGCCCTATTACCTAAAAGGATAATCTCATTTTCTTTTCTAGCGATTACTCCTTTACCAGTAAGCGAATTAAAAGCATCCGGATCGGGAATCTCCAGGTTACTTTTTTTTGCCGCTTCCACTATTGAATCTGCCAATGGATGTTCAGAACGCTTCTCAGCTATAGCAGCAATCCTTAATACTTCATCTTGATTATGTCCGTCAAAAGCAACAACATCAGTGACTACCGGCCTACCGACAGTCAAGGTGCCAGTTTTATCAAAAATAACTACATTAATCTCCCGCGCCTTCTGAAGAGAGGCTGAATTTTTAATCAATATTCCATTCTTAGCCCCTATCCCCATACCAACCATTACCGCTGTAGGAGTAGCCAAACCTAAAGCACAGGGACAAGCAATAATCAAAACAGTTATGAATATGTTTAAAGAAAAAAGAAAACCATACCCTAAAATCATCCAGATAGAAAATGACAATAACGCAATTCCCAATACAATAGGCACAAAATATGCGGAAACTCTATCTGCAAATTCCTGGATTGGAGCTTTCGAACCTTGAGCCTCCTCAACCAGTTTTATGATTTGAGCTAAAATAGTGTCTTTGCCGACTTTAGAGGCCTTAAATTTAAACGAACCTGCCTTATTAATTGTCGCCCCAATAACATTTGAACCTTTAGTTTTTTCAATCGGAAAACTTTCTCCGGTAATCATCGATTCATCAATGCTTGAATGACCTTCAATAATTACCCCGTCTACCGGGATTTTCTCCCCCGGCCTGACCAAAACCACGTCCCCCACCACAACTTCCTCAATAGGAATCTCGTTCTCCTGGCCTTGCCTTATGACAAAAGCAGTTTTAGGCCTTAACCCCATAAGCTTCTTAATTGCTTCTGAAGTTTTTCCTTTAGCAATAGCCTCTAATAATTTACCCAGTAATATAAAGGTAATTAGAAATCCGGCAACTTCATAATACAAACTGGTTGAACCGGAAAAAAACCAAATAATGATTGATCCATATAGGCTATATAAATATGCTGCCCCCACCCCCAAAGTAATGAGAGTATCCATATTTGCTTTATGGTTCTTAACTAAAGTTTTAACTCCGCTGATAAAAAAATTACGGCCACAAAATAAAATTATTGTTGTAAGGATAAACTGAGAACCAATAGAGCGGCTGAATAATGCCGGTTGCATTAAAAGGAGGGAAAAAATAAATGACAAAGCAAATCTTATGCTTAAAGAATTGATTTCCTTTCTGCGAGATTTCCTTTCAACATCTAAAGATTCCGAAGGGATGCTGGCTTTATATCCGGATTTAGTAATTATCGAAATCAGGTCTTGGATATCAAGCTTCTGCGGGTTGAATTCAATGTAAATTTTTTCCGAGGCAAAATTCACCTGGGCAGCTATTACACCCTCAACTTTTTTAAAAGCCAGCTCGATATTGGCAGCACAAGAAGCACAATGCATGCCACTAACTTTTAGGATAATTTTTTCAGACATATTTTAACAAAACTATTTCCAGATAAACCAGATAAATAAATAGGCTGCACTAACTGCTGCCAAGGTAAAAGGTAAACCAATCTTAAAAAATTCACTAAATTTTACTACATAACCTTCTTTTTTTAGTATACTGCAAGCAACAATATTGGCTGAAGCCCCAATAGGAGTAATATTCCCGCCTAAACTTGCACCTATAAGAAGGCCGAAAAGAAAAAGCGAAGGATTTATTGCTAGCTTATTTGACATAGATATGGCTACCGGAAGCATGGCAGCCAGAAACGGTACGTTATCCACAAAAGCCGATATAAAAACTGAAACAAAAACCAGTAAAGTATACCCTAAGAATATATTATTACCCACTAAACCAGATAAAAATACCGACACAGCCTCAATCCAGCCGTTTAATGTTAAGCTACCTACAATTATAAAAATCCCAGCCAAGAAAAAAGTAGTTTCCCAATCTAAAGCAAGCAGATTTTTAACTACCGGGCGTTTATTAATAAACTTTTCCCAAAGTAAAGATATAGCCCCAAAAACTACGCAGATTTGCCCTCCCAAGCTTTTAAATTCCAGGTCAAAAAAAGACGACATTGCCAATGTAAATACTAAGAATACTAAAATAAAAGTTGGCACCCATGACCTGATTTTCTCCGCCGGTATAATTTGAGTTTTTTCACTATGTTTCTTAAAAATTAAAAAAAGTATTCCAAAAGAAACAATGGCCCCCAGCTCAACAGCAAAAAAAATGCTCGGACGGCCTTTATAAACAAAAAAATCCATAAAATTCATTTTAGCAAAACCACCCAAAAGCATGCTCGGAGGATCACCAATCAAAGTAGCCACCCCTTGAAGATTGCTCGATACAGCAATAGCAATCATCATCTTTACCGGATTAATTTTTAATTTTTTTGCCAAAGATAAGGCAATAGGAGCGACAATTAAAACCGTAGCAACATTCTCAACAAAAGCTGAAATAAAACCAGTTATCAAACAGATAGCTAATATTGACCAACAGGTATTTTTTGCGCGGTTTACGATTATTTCCGCCAAATAGGCAGGCACACGGCTTTCCATAAAAGTATCGGCAACCGCCAAAGTACCCACAAATATACCCATAACATTCCAATTTATGGCATAAAACGCATCTATAGGTGAAATTGCCTGGACTAAAAGTAATAAACCTGAGCCAATAACAGCTACCTGCATCCTCTTATTAGGCAGAAAAATAAATAACAGATAAGAAATTATAAAAATCGCCAAAGATGTTATTTTAGGATCCATAAACTAAATAATCTTCCTCATTTTAAAAATTTCATCGATTTTATCTTTTAATTCTTTTATATCAACAGGTTTAATCAGGTAAGCCTCATTGTAAAGTTCAAGCGCCTTTTTTTTAAGTGTTTCATCCTGTCTGGCAGTAAGCATGATTACCGGAACTTCAAGGGTCTGACAATCTTTTTTGAGTCTTCCCAGAACTTCAAAACCATCTTCACCAGGCATAATTAAATCAAGGATGATAATATCGGGCTGAATTTTCTTAGCTAAATTAAAACCATCATTACCACTCGAAGCTGTATGAACTTCAAAATTGCTGATTGCTGTTAAATGTATTTTCGCCAGGGTGCAAAAGTCTTTTTCGTCATCAATGATTAAAACTTTTTTTCTGCTCATTGTTCTCCCCTCCTTCATTCTGGGAAGCTTCTGATGAAATACATAAAACACCCCACCGCTCAGCTTCGGTTTTTTATACTTTTAAGATATCTCCTTTTATACTGACTGTCAACAGATTTACCCATGTGTACATCATTCAAACACGCCGGGAATTTCAAAATTACAAAATGAGCACTTATTGCCCTGTATATTATTTTCTAAAACTTTAAAACCTTCTCTTTTTATTAAACATCTCTTGCATGCCGAACAGACAGTATCATTGCCCCTGCCATAAACATTACCTATATAAACATAGTTTAATCCCGCATTTTTACCGATTTCAGCTGCTTTATTCAAAATTTCTACACCTGTAGATTGATGATCCTGAAATTTGTAATCCGGATGAAAACCTGAAATATGCCAGGGCATGTTCTTATCAACGCTGGCAATAAATTCAGCAATCCCCTTTAGTTCTTTGTCTGAATCATTCTCACCTGGAATAACCAAAGTAGTTACTTCCACCCATATCCCCACTTCTTTCATAAAATAAATTGATTCCAATACTGGAGCCAGAGTGCCACTGCAGATCTTTTTATAGGAATCATCATTAAAAAACTTTAAATCAACATTGGCAGCATCAAGATAAGGTTTGATTAAAGTTATAGCTTGCCGGGTCATATAACCATTAGAAACAAAAACATTGCACAATCCCTTATCTTTAGCAAGCTTAGCGATATCAAGTGCATATTCGAAAAATATAGTCGGTTCGGTATAGGTATAAGATATACTTTTTGCTTTGCTTTTTAAAGCAAGCTTAACAATATCTTTCGGAGAAACCTCTTCTCCGGGAAAATCACCGTTTTTTACTGTATTTTGAGAGATTTCCCAGTTCTGGCAGAACCCACAATGAAAATTACATCCGATTGTAGCAATTGAAAAGCTGTTTGTGGAAGGAAGAAAATGATAGAGCGGCTTTTTCTCGATCGGATCTAAATGACTGGTGATAATTTTACCGTAAACATGAGTATAAAGTGTCCCGGCAATATTTTGCCTAACACCACAAAACCCGAATTTTTGGTCCGCTATCCGGCAATGATGATTACACAAGAAGCAATGAACTAAGCTACCTTCAACTTTTTCATAAAGCAGCGCTTCTTTCATCAATCCCGCTCCTTTAGATTTATTAAATGCGCATTTTAACTAACTTGTCTTCTTCGAGCTTGGCCGACTCGATAGTATAATCTGTAACATCATGGCGCACTATAACTTTTATCTCATTTTTGTCTTTTAAATCACTGTAACGACAAATTATAGCAGCACAATCCTTAATTAATTCCTGATTCAACTCACCCCTAGCCAATGCTGACGGCCCGGCAACATCCTCTGGAGGTAAAAATAAATAATCTTTATCCTGGAAGATTTTTTCTAAGTAGGAATTTTCTAATTCGTCGCGCCCAACTATTAATTTTGCTTTATCAGCCAGCCTAAAATGCCGGCCGATTTTTAATAATTCTATATTTTCAAGATTGAGCTCTTTATGTTCAATTAAATCCTGGAGCTTTTTAATAAATAACGGCTCGGTCAAAAGGCAACCTCCCGAAGCATTGGGAGCATTTTTAATCCCCATTTTCTTAACTAATTCCATCTGAGGCTTACGGCTTCTGCCATTAAAATCCTTAAGCTTATCCCTGTTGACCCAGCCCTCTTTTTCAGGAATAGTCTCTTCCAGATGTTTAGCGCACAACGGCCTTAATAATAAACCTTCCAGCCCGCTGTCTTTTTCGATTAAATTAAGTGCTGGCCTGTATTGCGACATCGGCCTTTGGGCTAAAACTTCACCTGTAACTATAAAAGATGCATCCAGCTCTTTTAAAAGCTGCTTAGCTTTTTTAAGCATCAGGATTTTGCAATCAATACAGGGGTTCATATTTGAGCCAAAACCATACTTAGGATTCTCTAAAGTCTTTAAGAATTCATTTCCGATATCAATGATTTTTAATTCAATCCCGATATCTTGTGAGAGCTCCTTGGCAGCATTGACACAAGTGCCGATAATATTACCTCTTCTCCTGCCAAAAGAAATATCAAAATTAATCCCGATCACCTCAATCCCCTGATCCTTGATTAATTTAGCAGCTAAAATACTGTCTAAACCGCCGGAAATCAAAGCCAAAGCTTTCATCTTAATATCCCGAAATTTAAAACCATACCCACCACCAAACCAGTGATAAGCATTAAAATGGTAGCTTTGATCAAATCTTTTAGACCCAGCTCTTTAAGAAGTACAACGAAAGTTGCGATGCAAGGAAATGACACGGCTAATAATGTTGCGGCAATAAACATCTGCTTGAGAGTCAGACCTAAAGGCATCAGCATCCCCACAGCTACATCTTTCCTGACAAAGCCAATCAATAAAGCGATAATGGTTTCTTTGGGCAACCCGAATAAGCCGCTGATTACAGGAGCGAATATCCCGCTGACTAAATCAAACATTTTAAAATAAAGCATAATATTAACCAGGAAAACACCCAGCAGAACTACGGGGATTGCTTCAATAATAAAACCTTTGATGCGAAAATATATTTTCTGGAATAAAACAGTAAACGGCGGAAATCTATAAGGAGGAATCTCAATCAACAATTCCGGGCTGTAACCTTTTAAAACCAGATTTAAAATTGCCCCTAAGACAACCCAAACGATAAATAACACCAAGTAAACTCCGGCAACATAAAATCCTGAATATTTTCCCAGCAAAGCAAAAATCATAGCCTGTAAAGCTACGCAAGGCACTCCTATAGATATCAACGTAGATGTAATAAACCTCTCTCTTTTAGATTCTAAAATCCTAGTAGATAAAATCCCCGGAATATTACATCCAAAACCCAATAATACCGGAATAATGGCATATCCATGCAAACCCATCCTATGCAAAATATTATCCAATAAAATCGCAAGCCTTGGCAAATATCCAATATCTTCCAGCAAACTTAGAATAATATAAAAAGAAAAAACATACGGCAAAACCATGGCAAATTCAATGTAAGGAGCCGTGGTCAACACCCCTAATGATTGTTTAAAATCGATTTTACCATTAATCAAATCTCCCACTAAAACATGATGCAGAAAACTTTCCGGAACCAAAATAACGCTAAGTTTTTCTATTAACGGCTGATAAAAATTATTAAATATCGGATCACAAACGTTATTAATCAGATATTCGCCGACAAAACGTACAATTTTAAAAGAAGCATAAACAACCCCCACCCCCATTAAAATTCCGGTGAACGGCCTAATTGAGATATCTTCCATAATCTCCCGGAAAGTATGATGTCGGTGTGTCAGACGCTGAGCTTGCTCGATAATCTGGCCTATCTCAACCCATCTTTCTTGATAGCTCTTTTTGGGGCGTAGACTTACTTTAACCTCGCTAATTCTTTGAATAAGTTTTTTTATCCCCACTCCGGTTACAGCGCAAGTGGAAATTACCGGTACCCCTAATACAGCTTCCAGTTTATCGCTGTCTAAAGTTATTCCCCGATGTTTTATTTCATCACACATATTCAGGCAGACAATCACCGGATACCCCTCTTCTATCAACTGTAAGGTTAAATAAAGATTTCTTTCCAAATTGGTAGAATCTAAAATGTTGATAATAGCCATCTGGTCTTTAGGTGTATCAAAAAGAATGGAAACAGCTACTTCTTCAGCTTTGGAGGTAGGCTCTAAAGAATAAGTACCTGGAAGATCAATCACCTCAACTTTATCCTGCCCGATCTCAAGAAACCCTCTGGTAATCTCAACAGTAGTACCGGGATAATTAGAAGACATAGCCCTAACTCCGGTCAAGCGGGAGAAAACCACGCTTTTTCCAACATTAGGATTACCGATCAAAAATATTTTATTTATCATCTTCGACAATTATCCTTTTAGCCATATCGTGCCCCAAAGCAACAGTCGTCCTGCCAACCTTTATAGCAACCGGGCCTCTTAAAACAAAATGCCCAAGTTTTGAGATATCCCGCCCCAAATAAATCCCTAAACCCATCAGCCTGTTTTCTAAAGCTTTGCCTCCAATAATTTCTACCACTTTTGCTTTTTTCCCAGGTTTTAACTGTAGTAAAGAAATTTTTTTCATGAATGATGTTCCTTGGTAAAATTTAATGCGGGTCTAAATGCCTGGCCAAAAATATAAAAACAACGCCCATAATAAAAGCTATAACAGAAAATAATACTCTTTTTGAGCTTTTTTGTTTATGGATCTCCGGGATAAGGTCGCAAGCAGCTATATAAATAAAACCCCCGGCAGTAATAGGCAATAAATAATTAGAGAAACTGCTAATTTTTTCTGACAAAGGATACCCTATGACCACTCCCGCTACACAAGTCAATGCAGTAAGAAAATTAAACGCTAAAGCCTTCATTTTCTTAAACCCGCCATAAACTAATACTCCAAAATCTCCTATTTCTTGAGGTATCTCATGAAAAATAATCACAAGTGTGGTCACGATCCCAAATTTAATATCAACCACAAAACTGGCTCCGATTACCAAGCCATCGGTAAAATTATGTATCGCGTCTCCAATAAGATTTAAATAGGAAAAGGTGTGAATTTCACAGGTTCCTTCATGGCAGTGCCTCCAATGCAGGTATCTTTCTAAAATAAAAAATAAAATGAAGCCTGCTATTGTGAGGAGAAAAATATTCTGAGGATTATCGGATTTTTCTAAAGCTTCGGGAAGAAGATGTAAAAAAGCTCCGCCAATCAGCCCACCGGCAGAAAAACCGATTAAAGCAATCAATATCCTGTCTAAAAAATCATCTTTTAGCATAAGAGTAAATATCCCAATCAAGGATATCAAACTAACTGCAATGCTTGCACCAATTGCCCAGGCAAAATTAACCATATTCATCCTTTCCTAGTTTATATTAACACGGGTGCAAAAATAAGACAACTATCTTCATTTAACCGGAGTAACCACGAAAATATAACTTAATAAATCCTGGCCAGTATTTTTAACATTATGCTTAGTATTCGGCGGCATATAAACAACGGAGTTTGCTTCTACCTCAAGCTGATTATCATTTTCGTAATAAACTACGGCTTTGCCATTAAGTATTATTATGGCTTCCTCTCTGTCTTCAGTAGAATGGATGCCGATTTCCTCACCCGGCCTTAAGTTAACAAAGCCGGATTTTAATCCTTGAGTCTGAGGAGAACCTGCGAGTAATCTCTGGTATTTACCTTCACCGCTAAATTTCACCACTAAAGGAATTGCTTTATCCATTTTTAATCCTATTCATGATTATGATGATCCAAATGGCGATGTTCATGTGTATGCATTTCTCCGCCGTGTTTATGCCGATGAATATGTACAAGATTATGCTCATGCAAAAACTCTTCATCAGACAATATCTTAGCAGGTTCACCCGAACGCACAATATTCTTAACTCCTCCAAAAACATGAACCGTATCCGAAATCTCAGCTACAATATGCAGATCATGAGTTGCAGTAACGATGGTTTTTCCAGCCGCGTTTTCTTCAAGAATAATATCTATGATACTGCGAGTTGTCTGTGGATCCAGGCCAGCTGTAGGCTCATCCAAAAGTAAAACTTCTGTATCTATAGCTAAAACCGAAGCTAAAGCCACTTTCCTTTTTTCTCCAATGCTTAACTGATAGGGGGCCCTGTCCAGCAGATGCCCGATATTAAAAACTGAAACAAGTTTCTCCAGCCTCTTTTTTATTTCAGCATTGCTAACCCCCAGCTGTAAAGGGCCAAAAACGATATCCTCCTTAACTGTAGGACAAAATAACTGAATATCCGGATTCTGAAAAACAAAACCCACCCGTTTACGGAAATTCTGGCTGAATTTATGCTCCATAAAATCCGATTCTTTTAATTCTTTTCCCATAAATTCAACACTACCTTTATCAGGAAATATTATAGAATCCAAGATGGAAAGCAAAGTAGATTTACCGCTGCCATTAGCCCCCATTAGAACAACCTTTGAGCCTTTTGAAATACTAAAATTAAGATTATTTAAAGCCAAGAAACGCTTTAAATAAGAAAAAGATACGTTTTTTAATTCAAATATTGGTTTTTCCATAACATTAAAATAATTATAGTTGCCGCGATTATTAAAAAGATCCAATCTTTGATTGCAGCAGAAAAATCCTCGATTAATTTTGGCTCACCGGTATACCCGCGAGAGAGCATAGCATTATAAACCTGGGTCTGCATCTGATAAGAGCGCTGCCAAAGTAAAGCGATATTACCGGCAACCAGTTTTTGCCCCTTATTTACCGAAGAAATAAACCCTACCCGGCTTTTAATTGAAATGTAAGTATCCTGGATAATCCCCACAAAAAGAAAAATGTAGCGGTAGCACATCCCAAAAGTCATCACAAAAACCTGTGGCACTCCAAAAATCCGCAAAACCTTCAATATTTGGTTATGCCTGGTTACCAAAGCAAATAAAACCATCAAAGACACTGAGGTGGCCACCCGAGAAAGAAACAATATAGCGCTATCTATTCCCTGCTGAGTAACCGCTAACTTAAATCCTAGTAAATTAAGACTAAAAATTTCTTTCCCTGGAGAAAACACACTAAACAAAGCCGGGATAGCAATAATCAATGAAAAAAGAGGAATAAATATCCAGGTTCGCTTTAAAAAGAAGCCCATATTTATTCCAGATAAACAGGCTAAAATCAAACAAATTATATAGAGACTTAAAATCAAAAAAACATTTTTAAGCAACATTACCAAAATCACAAAGGCCACGATAACTGCGGCCTTAAAGCGCGGATCAATTCCTTGGAGAAAACCTTTTTTCAAGGCAAATTCATCAGCAAATAAAGATTCTTTGACAAAAGATAAAGCCCCCATAATTGATGTTTTAAGAAAATTATTTTTTTTCATGAATGCAGGTATTCTCCGGCTAAATATGAGCTGCGCACATAAGGATCGCTTTCCACATGCAGGAACCCCAGCTGCTTAGCCTGGTCTTTAAAAAATTTAAATTTCTCCGGCTGAATATATTCCTTGACCGGATAGTGCCTTTGGCTGGGAGCAAGGTATTGGCCAATACTTAAAAAATCACAAAACACCAAACGCAAATCCTTCAACACAGAAATAACCTCTTCTTCCCTTTCCCCTAACCCCAGCATAATCCCAGATTTAGTTTTCATATCCCGAGAGATATTTTTAATCTCTCTAAGCACATCAAGCGAACGCTGATAATCCGAACCCTGACGGACAAATTTATAAAGTGAAGGCACAGTTTCTAAATTATGGGCGATAATATCCGGTTTAGCCTCGGCAACTAATTTTAAAGCTTGCTTCGAAAGTTTAAAATCTGGAATCAAAATTTCGATTTTTGTTTCCGGTAATTCCTGGCGAATAGCCAAAGCCGTTTGGGCAAATATATCTGCTCCCCCTAAAACCAAATCATCACGGGTAACGCTAGTTATAACCACATGTTTTAAAGAGAATTTTTTTACCGCTTGAGCTACTCTTAAAGGTTCATCAATATCAACCGGAAGAGGAGTTTTTTTCTCAACGTTACAGAAACTGCACATACGTGTACAGTTTTTTCCCAAAATAAGGAAAGTTGCCTCATTGCGGCTGAAACACTCCCCCATATTCGGGCAAAGCGCCTGTTCACATACAGTTTCCACCTTTAAATCCCTTAAGAGTCCTTTAACCCGAGAACAGGTCCCCAAATTAATTTTTTTATTTAACCAGGCTGGTTTCATGGCAAATCTCTTTTTCATTCATGAATTCAATTTCAAAAGTATTTTTAAAAGACTTAATCAGTTTTTCCTGCAACTGCTCTTTATCCGGAAGCGGTTTTAATTCATCAGAAAGAGTAGTCACACTTTGAGATATATTTTTAGGCAGATTAATCGCATACCTGCGCACCATCTCCCAATCCACCCGCAAAGGAATTGACCCATGCTGAAATATAACCTGCCTGCGCCTTTTTTGGGCGTTACCGCCGATTTTCCTACCATTAATCACAATATCATATTTCTCATGAGAAGCACTACAAAGTTTATTTGGAGAAGACTTGCTGACAAAATCATCTTCCAAACAGGCAAACGAAGCCTTAAGCCCTAAGGATTGATAAAAATTAATCAGGAATTTACAAATATTCCGGTAGGAAACCAATATTTCTTTGGATTCTCCGATATCATCCTTGCTGCAGACAAAACTGTAAGTTATTTCATCATGATGGAAAAGCACTCCGCCGCCAGTCATCCTTTTGGCAATTTCCACATTGTTCTTCAGGCAAAGATCAAGATTCAGTGCATCTTCCGGCGATTGAGAAATCCCATAAGTAAATGACGGTGCCCTCCAGCGGTAAACCCTGAATACCGGTATATTATCTTCTAAAAAACTGGAGAATATTTTCTCATCCAGAGCCATATTATAAGCAGCAGACCCAGGATGAGATCTTATGAGTTTAAATTTTTTCATAACTAAATAATTATTTAAGACTTCCAGCGCAGATTCGGTTCACGCGCTGCTTTGGTTTCATCAAGGCGTTTTATCGGCATAGTAATAGGCGCCTGTGTAATAAGCGAAGGATTTTCCACAGCGAGGCGGGCAATTTCAATCATCACATCAATAAAAACATCCAAAGTTTCCTTGGATTCGGTTTCAGTCGGCTCAATCATCAGAGCCTCTTTTACTATCAACGGGAAATAAATTGTCGGCGGATGATAACCTTTATCGATAAGATATTTGGCAATGTCTAAAGCATGCACTCCGAATTTTGCCTGACGGGAAGCAGAAAAAACACACTCATGCATACAAGTGGTATTTACCGGCAAATCATAATAATCCTTAAGTTTAACCCGACAGTAATTGGCATTTAATACAGCCAGTTCAGCTACCTGAACTAATCCTTCTTTTCCCAAACGCAATATATAGGCATATGCCTTAAGAATTACTCCAAAATTACCATAAAAAGGCGCAATATAACCAATGGATTTACGTTTTTGATAATCAAGCGCATAGGTACCGTCATGACGCCTGACTACGCGTGAAATCGGCAGAAATTCAACCAACTTTTCACTGACTCCCACCGGACCTGCACCCGGGCCTCCCCCGCCATGCGGAGTGGCAAATGTTTTATGTAAATTGATATGCATTACATCGAACCCTAAATCACCTGGCCTGGCCTTACCCAACAAAGCATTAAGATTTGCGCCATCATAATACATTAAAGCTCCAACTTGATGCGCCATATCAGCAATTTCTTTGATCCGTGAATTAAAAATACCCAAAGTATCCGGGCAGGTCAGCATTACGGCAGCAACATCTTCGTTGAGCTGCTTTTTATATTCATTTAAATCCATATAACCGTCTAAACCGGTAGGAATAACTTTAACTTCATAACCGGCAATAGCGGCACTCGCCGGATTAGTCCCATGAGAAGAATCCGGGACAATAATATATTTTCGCCGATCCCCTTTATCTTTGTGGTATGCGGCAATAAGCATAGCTCCGGTTAATTCCCCATGGG
>Ga0172375_10002218_pt1 | contig 30517 bp, 26 predicted proteins | sample LakKiv1m_FD_114537 | JGI IMG/M metagenome (GOLD analysis project Ga0172375, IMG submission 114537) | Freshwater microbial communities from Kabuno Bay, South-Kivu, Congo - kab_092012_11.1m | ecosystem: Environmental > Aquatic > Freshwater > Lake | place: Democratic Republic of the Congo... | reverse complement strand
TGCACCGGACAGAATATTGTCCAAAAAGAGTGCGGATAGAAGCGAGACGTCAACTGCGTTCGGAAAAAAGCGGAAGTCCGCCATGCGGATGCCCTTGACTAGCCTTCTCATAGAAGTGCCTTATGAGCCAACAACATAAACAAAATATCCAATCATGAACAAGGAATGTCCAACACCCATCGGAAATGCGCATTTCACTTGGATATTCCTTGTTGGATATTGAGCGTTATTTTGGGTTGAGGGCGTCAGCTCGCGTGAGGAGAAATCAATGAAAAAAATGATGTTGGCGTTGGGCGTGGTCTCGACGGCCATCGCCGGTCTGGCGGACGGGCCGATGTTTACGCTGGCGCTGCAGGCGTATTCGTTCAAGGACCGCTCGATGGTGGAAACCATCGAAACCGCGAAGCGGCTGGGCTTCAAGGCGATCGAGCTGACGCCCGTGCAAAAGCTGGGCGGCACGTTTAAGGGTTCGTTCAAGTATTCCGACATGACGTCCGATACACGAGCGGCGGTTCGCGAGTATTTGGCCAACTGCGGGCTCAAGGTACCGAGCTACGGCGTGGTGAACGAGAAAGACGAGGCGGGCTGGCGCAAGCAGTTCGAGTTTGCGCGCGACCTGAACATCGGCATGATCCTCACCGAGCCGCCGCCGGAGCAGCTTCCGCTGATCGACCGGCTGGCGCGGGAGTACAAAATCCGCGTGATGTTCCACAACCACGCGAAGACGAGCCCGTGGTGGGATCCGGCCTTCATGGCGCAAAAGGTCGCCGCCTGCAGCGAGTGGTTGGGCGCGGGCGCGGACATCGGACATTGGGTCGCGGCGGGCGTCGATCCTGCCGACGGCATCAAAAAATTGGCGGCCTCGCGCATCTTCGCGCTGCACTTCGTGGACGTCAACGCGAACGCCAAGCCCGTGCCATACGGGACGGGCGTCGGGCATCTCGACCAGGTGCTGGCCGCGCTGAAGGCCCAAGGGACGCCGGTCGTGCTGACCTGCGAGTACGAGCAGTGGGACGACCAGTCGGAGCGCAACGTCCGCGCCTGTGTCAAATGGTTTGAGGAAAATGTCAACAAGTGATTCGAGAGGAAAAAGCGCGCGCGATGACCGAAGCGGCGCGCAAATACAAGGTCATCACGCAGATGGGCAACCAGGGGCGTTCCGGCGACGGCGTGCTTTTCATCGGCGATAAAGGCAAATTGATGTGCGGCTGCTACGGACGCAGCCCGCGGCTGATCCCCGAGACGGCGATGCACGCGTTCACGCGTCCGGAAAAATCGATCGAGCGCATCCCGGGCGGCGAAGGCGGTCACGAGAAGAACTGGCTGCAGGCCGTCAAGGACGGGAAGCAGGCGATCTCGAATTTCGACTACGCCGGCCCGTTCGCCGAAATGGTGCTGCTTGGCAACCTCGCCGTGCGCTTCCCGTACCGCCGCCTGCTGTGGGACGGCGAGGCCATGAAGGTCACCAACGACAACGATGCGCAGGCGTTCGTCATGCGCAAATATCGCGACGGCTGGACACTGTAGGACAATAGGGTCGCGCTCCCGCCACGGTTTGAAGCGGTTGGCGGGGATATTAACAGGAAGGAGTTTTTTGTGTCTGACGACTTGAAGACGAGTTTGGAAAGTTATGCGGCCGACGCGGCCAAGCGGCTGATGCGGACGGATTTCGGGACGCTGGAGAAGATCGGCGAGTGTCTGCTCAAGGCGAAGGCTGGAGGGCGCACGGTCTTTCTGATGGGCAACGGCGGCAGCGCCGCGACTGCGTCGCACGTCACGAACGACTTGGTGAAAGGGTGCCGGGTCGGCGACACGCCGGGTTTTCGCGCTTTCTGCTTGGGCGACTCGAACGCGCTGGTGACCTGCCTTGCGAACGACTTCTCGTACGAGGAGATCTACTCGATCCTGCTGCGCACGTATGCCAAGACGGGCGATGTCGTGATCGCTTTCAGTGGCAGCGGCAATTCGCCAAACATCGTCCACGCGCTGACGACGGCGCGCGAAATGGGGCTGACGACGATTGGGATGGGCGGCCGCGACGGCGGGAAAATGAAGGCGCTCTGCGACGTGATTCTCATTGCGCCGACCGATTCGATGGAACTGCTCGAAGACATGCATTTGGTTTACTTCCACGACCTGATGCTGCCGGGCATTCGCCGGACTTTGACGGAAGAGGCCCTGCCGCAGTGCGTCAACCTCAACGTCGTCCAGACGCGATTGGGCTACGAAGCGGCCCTGCTCGGCGCCGCCGCCGTCTGTTTGGACGGGCTGGAAGCGGGCCATAGGCTTTGACAGGTTTCGGCGTTCGCTTTATTCTTTCCGTATAAATTGTGTGAGAGGACGAATTGGTGCGAGTAGGATCAAGAGCGAACCGCGCGGGTGGTTTCGCGCGAAACCGCGAAGAACGCGGAGAGATTTTTTGACAAGATTACAGGATTATCAAGATCGGATTTTGGGATCGAGACGGTATGGCCGAACGGAAACAGAGTAGGGACGTTGTTAAGCCGAAGGAGGACGGGCGTTCCAGCTCGTCGCGGAAGCTTTACGACAAGGTAGCCGTCAAAGATCCTGTGCGCCAAGGCTTCTACCGTGAGGTCGCCGAGATTTTGAGAACAGCTCGGTCTCATGCTCATCGCGCAGCGAATCTTCTGATGGTGGAGGCGTACTGGAATGTCGGCCGGAAAATTGTTGAGGAGGAGCAGTCTGGAAAAAAGCGTGCCGTCTACGGCGACTTCCTCGTTGAACGTCTCTCGTCTAAACTCGCGCAACGCTTGGACGTGGTTTCGATGTGACGAATCTGAAGCGGATGCGGCAGTTCTATGTTCTGTTTCCAAAAGGTGCCGCAGCGTGGCACCTTTTGTCATGGTCACATTTCAAGGCGGTTTTGCGGTTGGAGAGGGTGGACGCTCGCGCTTGGTATTTGCAGGAGGCGTCCGAACAGAACTGGTCGGTTCGCGTCCTAGAACGTCAGATCGATTCGCTCTATTATGAGCGGCTGCTGATGAGCCGGAAGAAGCGCGGCGAGGTCAAGTCTGCGGCCCGGCAAAAGGCCGCTGAGGCCGCAGCGGCACCCGACGATTTCATCAAAGACCCGTACGTGCTCGAATTCTTGGGCATTCCGGACGCGCACGCGTTCCGCGAGTCCGAGCTGGAACAGGCGGTCATCGGCAAGCTGCAGGCGTTCCTGCTGGAGATGGGCAAGGGCTTCGCCTTCGTGGCTCGACAGCAGCGTGTCTCCACGGAGACCAAGGACTTTTTCATCGACCTCGTGTTCTACAACTATCTACTCAAGTGCTTCGTGCTGATCGACCTCAAGACCGGCGAACTCACGCATCAGGACATCGGGCAGATGGACATGTACGTGCGCCTGTACGAAGACCGGCACAAGAATCCGGGGGACAATCCGGCCATCGGCCTCATCCTCTGCACCGGCAAAGACGCGACCGTGGTCAAATACTCGGTGCTCAACGAAAGCAAACAGCTCTTCGCCTCCCAGTACCGGCTGGTGCTGCCGACCGAGGACCAGTTGCGCCGCGAGATCGAGCGCGAGCGTAACCTCGCCGTCCGGGAACAGGAGGCGCGGTATGGGTGAGAAGAGGAAGACGGAAGTATCTCACGCGGAGATGCGAAGACTCGAAGGTGTGTAGCAGAGACAATTTAATGTGGCAAACATACCTCACCTTCAACAGTTACAAAAGGACCTTTGGCAATGGCCACGCTCACGTGCGGCGTAATGGTTGGCGCTGGGTTTAGTCGCAATGCGGATCCGGTGCCAGGGTGTTACAGCCTCTTTTTCTGATTGGCGACCGCTTGATCAAGTATGACGTGGACGTGTTCGTGGCGGGCGGCGGCCCGGCGGGCGCGGCGGCGGCGGTGGCGGCGCGGAGTCAGGGCGCGCGGGTTTTTCTGGCCGAGGCGCACACCTGCCTCGGGGGCATGGGCACGGCAGGGCGCGTACCGGTTTTCATGCCTGTGTCGGACGGCATGCATTTCCTGCCCGGCGGTTTCGGACGAAGCGTACTCGACCGGTTGGAGAAAGAGAAGTCGTTCCCGGGGCCGGCCACGGACATCGAAGCGCTCAAGCGCGTGTACGACGCGCTCCTGACCGAAGCCGGGGCGGACTTTACGTTCTACACGACGCTCAGCGCGATCGAGGCGGAAGGCGGGCGCGTGCGCCACGTGGTCTGCGCCTCGCCGAGCGGACTTTTTGCGGTGCGCGCCAAGGTCTATGTCGACGCCACCGGCAACGGCGACCTCGCGGCGTGGGCGGGCGCGCCTTTCGAAAAAGGCGACGCGCAAGGGCAAGGAGTACCGCTACAACAAGGGCGAGAGCTACGGCATCCCGTACCGCGCGCTGACCCCGAAGGGCTTGGACAACGTGCTGGTGGCGGGACGGTGCGTGAGCACGGACCAGCTCGTACACGGCTCGCTGCGCGTGATGCCCGGTTGCTTCATCACCGGGCAGGCGGCGGGCATGGCCGCCGCGATGGCCGCCGACGGCGGAGCATCGGTTCATCGCGTCGACGTCAAAGACCTGCAGCGTCGGTTGAAGGCGTTCGGCGCGTATCTTCCGAACGCGTGACCGCCGTTTCTCACGCGCACTGCGTGCCTGCGAGGTGGCCGATGAAATCGAGGCAGAGATCGGCTGAAACGCGGGCGGCTTGTTTTAGGAATGCAAGGAAGTCGTGGGCGTTGTTGCCGCGGGCCGGAAGGTCGCTGACCGCGCGCAAAATCAGGAAGGGCACGCCGAAGCGCGTGCAGGTGTGCGCGATGGCACCGCCTTCCATCTCGACGCATTGGACTTCGTCGCCGAAACGCGCGCGGATGGCCGCGATCTGCTCGCGGCTGTGGATGAAGGAATCTGATGATCCCAACAGACCGTGATGGCACGTGATCGGTTCGGGACGCGCAGCCGCCAGTTCGCGGAAACGGACGATCAGGTCTTGGCTGGCGCGGAAGCGTGATTCGCAGCCAAGCATTTGCCCATAGGCGAACCCGAGGGGCGTGATGTCCACATCGGTGTAGACGATTTCTTCAGGCACCACGAAATCAAGAATGCGGTGATGAGGTTGAAGGCCGCCTGCGCAGCCTGTGTTGACGACGATGCGTGGTTCGAAGCTGGAGAGCAGCAGGGCTAATGAACAGGCCGCGTTCACCTTGCCGACGCCCGACTGGGCAATGATCAACTGTTCGTCGTTGTGTCGGGCGCGATAGAACGGGGTGTGGAAGTGTGGGGCGGCTTCGTGGTCGGGGAAAACCGCGAGAAGAGCGTCCACTTCCTCGTCCATGGCGGCCACGAGGGCGATCGGCTTTTTCATGAGCGGTAGTGTCGTATGAACGGGCGCGACTGTCAACACCGGCCATTCTCCGTTCGGGCACGATGGGGCGGAAATGGCGGCATGGCGCTTAGAGTTCTGAGAGGCTGAGTATTCCGAAGGCGGTCGCTGCGATCATGTCCGCATCGACGGAGGCAGTCCAGTAGGCTCCTCCGGCCGGATCGCGCCGCTGCGAATTAATGAGTGCTTGGGCAATGTCGCGTCGCCAATCGAGCGGACCGTCTTTGGTTTCCAACTGGCCTGCGGCCGTGCGATTGATCAGGCGGGCGGCGCGCCAGATGTCCTGCGGCGATTGTCGGGCGGGTTGCCAATGAGCGGCGAGTTCCGTGACGGGGTTGTCGATGACGGCGGGCTGAGCGTCGAACGGTGCGGCGGCATCGGCGAGCGCGAAGGCATCTGCCCACAGCAGTCGGGCGGACGGGGACGGCGCGGTATGCGGAACGAACGGGCGGGTTTCGCGGAGCAGGCGGGCGGCGAGGTTGGTGCGCGCGACGTCGGAAGCGGAGACGCTCAGCAGGGCGATGAGGCGCCAAGCGTATGCGTCCGGCGTCGTGGCATTGTCGGACGCGGGGCGGCGGTCGAGCCATACCGCCGCGCGGGCGATGGGGTCGGAATGGCGTCTGGCCCGGGTTGTCAGCGCGAGCAGGGTGATCGATGTACGCCTGACGCGTCCCGTCGCGGCCCCCCAGGACCCGTCCGGGTTTTGTTTTGCGGCCAGCCAATCTGCCGCCAGATCGATGGCGTGGTCGGCTTCGTTGCGGATCGAAGGGTCGAGGGAGTCGCCGGCTTGGCGGATGGGGGTGACGGCGAGCTGCGCCAGCGATGGGGCGGCGACGCACGAAGCGAGTAGGACAGCCGCCAGATTCGTCATGGACAGAACGCGCCGCATCGTCTATTCTCCTTTGCCTTTTTGCAAGTGTATCCAATCAGAGGCCGCGAAGGAAAGAGGATATCGGCATGAGCGTGGTGGTCGCAGTGGGGCTGTTGGCGTTGTTTACGTTCCTGCCCGGATTGGAGGCCCGCGCCTCGATTCCGCTGGCGTTTTTCAATTCGAGCGTACGCGCGGCTCTCGGCCTGCCCGCTGCAGTGGCGGTGTGTTTCGCCTGCAACCTCTTCGTGGGGATGCTGACGTACAGTCTGATGGGCCCCTTTGTGCAGGCGCTTCGGCGGTGGGGGTGGTTCGAACGGAAGGTTTGGCCGGCGTTCGCGCGCACCCAGCACAAGCTTCATCCCTATGTGGAACGCTACGGCGAGTGGGGATTGGCCGTGTTCATCGGCGTGCCGCTTCCGGGGACGGGCGCTTACACGGGGGCGTTCGGTGCCTTTCTGCTGGGGATGAACCGGCGGAAGTTCGCGATCGCGAATTTGGTCGGCGTTCTGATCGCCTGCGTGGCGGTCTCGGCGGTCTGTCTGTTGGCGGAGAAGGGCGTGGTCGCGCCCGACAGCCTGCTCCGCAGAATCCTCCTCAATGAGCACGTCCGGTCATGAGCGAGGAAACCGCCGATATCGCGAAGCCGGATGCGACGGTTCCCCGCGTGGGGAAAGGGCTGTGTCTGCTTTCGGGGGGGCTCGACAGCCAGTTGGCCGTGTGCGTCTTGCGCGAACAGGGTCTGCATGTCGAGGGCATCGTTTTCGCCAGTCCTTTCTTCAAGATCAGTGCGGCGCGCCGCGCGGCTGAACATTTGAAGATACCCCTGCACGTCGTCGCGTTCACGCGGGACATTCTCGACCTCGTCGACGCTCCGCCGCACGGATTCGGCGGCGGGATGAATCCGTGTATCGACTGCCACGCGCGCATGATCCGACGGGCGGGCGAACTGATGGCGGAGAAAGGTTTCGATTTCGTTGCGACGGGTGAAGTCTTGAACCAGCGCCCCATGTCCCAGACCAAGCGTTCGCTGGACATCGTGGAGAAAGATTCGACGTTGCGCGGACGCCTGCTGCGACCGCTGAGTGCGTTGCGCTTGGAGCCGACGATTCCCGAGACGGAGGGTCTTGTGGACCGGAGCCGACTGTTGGACTTGAGCGGCCGTTCGCGCAAGCCGCAGATGGAACTGGCCGTCAAATTCGGCTTGGTCGAATATCCATCGCCCGCCGGCGGGTGCCTGCTCACCGAAAAAGGATTCAGCAGAAAGTTGTCGGATATTCGTCGGCACGAAGGGTTGGGCGACGAGCGCTTGGTCGAGCTTCTATTGTTCGGGCGTCATTTCCGATTGCCCGGCGGCGCAAAGTGCGTCGTCGGAAGGGACTCGCGCGATAACGCGACGCTCAAACGAGCGTGGCGCGGTGAAGAGGGCCAGGTGCTGCTCTATACGGTCAACGTGCCGGGGCCCACGGCGTTGATGCCGGGACGCCCGTGCGAGGACGACATCGATGCCGCCGCTCGGCTCTGCGCCTCGTACGGCGACTACGGTACACGGGAAGACGTTCTCGTGAAGGTCGTGTGTGCCGAAAAGACGGAAGAACGCGCGGTCAAGCCCATGCCGAGAGATCTGTGCGCGTCGTGGATGGTTTGACGAGAGGTGCAGGCCGAATGCGCCTCGTTAGGCACCGGACCAGCCCTTGAAGAGAATGATCAGAAGCCCCGCGATCACCAAGAGCAGGACAGCGATCAACGCGATCCATATCTTGTTCGAGTTGGATTTCTTGCCGAACTCTTTGGGCGTCTCGACATTCTTTTTGGGTTGGATGACGATCGTGGTCCGGGGAATCGAATAGGGCTCCTGCGTGGCTGTCTGAGGTACGTCGTCCCCTTCGATCATGACGGGAACTTCGCCGATCAAAATGATGTCGTTGCGATAGAGCGGCCGTTCCTTGATGGGTTCGTTGTTGACTTTTGTTCCATTCGTGGAACCTAGGTCACGGATGACGAAGCCGGCTTCGGAGTGCTCTATTTCGCAATGTCGCCCCGACACCGAACTGTCCGGCAACACCCAATCGCTTCCCTCGCGACGCCCCACGCTAACCAGCGGTTGATCTAATGCAACCCGCTGACCCTTTGCGGGACCATCGATGACAATCAAACAAGCCATATTTGACCTCGAACTTAGTTTGAGACGCAATAAGAGTAATCGGCAATGGGCGATAAGTCAATGCCGAGGTTCAAAGAACAGGCATCAACGCTCGCCCGCGTATCCCATTTGCTGGAGAATCCAGAAATTCTTCATCCAGTTCTTTTCCACCTTGACCCAAAGTTCAAGCGTGACCTTGACGCCGAAGATGTCCGACAGCTCGGGTTCGGCGCACTGCCGCACGTATTTGAGGGTGCGTCCCTTGGGGCCGATCACGATGCCCTTCTGCGAAGGACGGGCGACGAAAACAGTGGCGTCGACGGACCAAGCGGTCTGCGTCTCCGAAATCTGATCGACGCGCACTCCCAGTTCGTGAGGGACCTCGTCGCGCAGGCGGGCCAGAAACTTTTCGCGGATGACGTCGGCGATGGCCAGCTTGCGCGGATAATCGGTCACGATGTCCTCGGGGAAAAGGTACTCCTCCGAAGGCTTCGCTAAGGCGAATAGGCAATCTGTCAAATCCAATGCCCCGGCGGGGTGGGTCGCCGACGTCTTGATCCACGCGACATCCCGCTGCTGGCCTTTCTCCGTCTGCACCGTCGCCCACAAATCTTTGAACGCGCTTTCGTAAAAGGGCGACAGGTCGCTCTTGTTGAGCACGAATACGACGGGTTGCTCGGCGGACAGCACGCGGCGCATCCAACCGTCGTCCTCCAGATGCGGCCGGTTGCCGCCGTCGAAAACGACGACGAGCACGTCCACCCCGGCGGAGGCCTGCCGCGCCATCCGATTCATAAGCGTGCCGAGCGTGCTCTCGGCTTTGTGGAGGCCCGGCGTGTCGACGAAAACGAGTTGTCCCCGCCCCTCTTCTGTGAGGATGCCTCGCACCGTGTTGCGCGTGGTTTGGGCCACGGGACTGACGATGCTGACCTTCTCGCCCACCATGCGGTTGAGCAGCGTCGATTTGCCCGAGTTGGTGCGTCCGACGATGCCGACAACCGCGCAGCGCTTGCCGAGTGATGGAGCAAGCGTATCGCTCATGGCACGGCTCCGTTGTCCACGTGGTTGCCGTTTGGGCCGAAGCCGAAGTAGACGCTTTGGCCTGTGGCCTCCAAGACGGCCCGCCAGAGGTCGCTGTTCAGGTTCACCTTCTGGCGCTCGATGGTCGCGAGGCGGATGGGGACGAGCGTGTACCAGTCGTCCTGATTGCCGACGACGCAGTCGGTGCGGCCGGCCATCGCGGCATGCACCGCGTTGCGCGCGAGCATGTAGCAGCGGATGGCGTCCGTGCCTTTCGCGGGTACGCTGCGGATCGAATAGCTGGGGTCGAAGTATTTGACCGAGGATTCGCGCTTCTTGGCCTTGAAATGGTCGGTGATGCGTTGGCGGAGAAATTCGCCGATGTCTTTCTTGAGCACATTGCCGGACGCGTCTTTGCGTTCGGGCTCTTCTTTGATGAGCCGTTGTCCTGCGCCTTCGGCCACGACGATCACCGCGTGATCTTTACCCGAGTCGAAGCGGCGGTCAAGGCCGGCCAGAAGGCCGTGGTGCCCGTCGATTTCGAAGTCGAGTTCAGGAATGAGGCAAAAGTTAACGACCGGGTTGGCCATCGCGGCGTAGGCGGCGATGAAGCCCGAATCGCGGCCCATGAGCTTGACGAGACCGATGCCGTTGAAAGTACCCTTCGCTTCGGTGTGGGCCGCTTGGATGATGGGCGTCGTCTCGCAGACGGCCGTCTCGAAACCGAAACTCCGTCCCACGAAGTGCAGATCGTTGTCGATGGTCTTGGGAATGCCGACGACGCTGATGGCGAGCTTGCGGCGCTTGCACTCTTCGGCCACGTCGTGTGCGCAGCGCAGCGAACCGTCGCCGCCGATGCAGAAGAGCAGATTGATGTTCATGCGCGCGAGCGTATCGACGATCTCGGCCGTGTCCTGCTGGCCGCGGGACGAACCCAGCATCGTGCCGCCCTGCTCGTGGATCGTGTCCACCGTGTCGGTGTCGAGCATGACGGGATTATAGCCGAAACGGGGGATGAGACCGGCATAACCGTATCGGATGCCGTAGATGGTCTTGATGCCGTAGTCGCAGACGAGAATCTCCACGAGGCCTTTGATCACGTGGTTGAGACCGGGACAGAGCCCGCCCGCCGTGACGATGCCGACGCGGCTCCAGGCCGGATCGTGGTAGATCTTGTGGTGGGGGCCCGCGCGCTCGAAGGACGGCGTGATGCCGAGACGCTCCGTCGCTTCTTGGAGCCCTCGGACGTCTTCCGTCACGAGGATGTGTTCGTCGTCGTCGATGAAGTCGCGGTTGCGGATCGGCGAGTCGATCGTGCAGGCACCGAGTCGCTCCACGGTGAGGGTGAAAGTCTTGGGGTCTGTGATGATTTTTTCGATGAGGTTCATCGTATGCTGCCTTTCCAACCGCGAATGCCGAAAGATTATAGATGGAATGAGGTGCGGGGTCAATTGACAGCCGCGACGTTTTTTGGTTAACTCTCACTTCAATTTGCTGACACTGGACCATAGCTCAGTTGGTAGAGCACGACACTTTTAATGTTGGGGTCGCGGGTTCGAATCCCGCTGGTCCAACCATCTTCGGTTGAACGAAAGGCCGCTTGGAACGTCTGTTCTCGGCGGCTTTTCTGTTTGAAGTTGTCGGCGTCGCGTTACAACTTCGGAAGAACGCAGGTGGCGGAGACGCCGGGCAGGGGGATCACACGCACCGGACAGGCGTAAGCGGTCTCCAATAGGTCGGGGCGCAGAACGTCGGCGGGCGCGCCATCGGCGAGCACACGGCTGGCGCTCAGCAGAATCAGGCGAGAAAAAAACTGACTGGCAAGGGTCAGATCGTGGACGACCATGAGAATCGTAGTCCGCTGTTCGCGGTTGAGGCGCGTCAGCAGGCGCATGATTTCCGCGCGGTGGCGCAGGTCGAGATGCGACGTCGGTTCGTCCAGAAGCAGAATTTCCGGCTTTCCGGCGAGCGCCATGGCGAGGGCCAGCCGTTGACGCTCGCCACCGCTCATCTCTGGCAGGAGGCGGTCGCGCAGATTCCACGTTTCGGTGAGCAGCATGGCGTCGCGCACGGCGTCGTCGTCCGCGTCGGAGGGTCCGCCGAAGCGCGGCAGCGAGGCGGTGCGGCCGAGCAACACGAAATCGCGGGCCGCGAAGGGGATGTCGCGCGCGATCTCCTGCGGGACAACGGCGAGTGTCTTTGCCCGTGTGCGCGGACAGAGGCGGACGGTGTCCGTTCCGCAGACCCGCGCCGTGCCTTGCGCGGGGAGCTGGCCGGTGATCACGCGAAGAAGCGAGGACTTGCCTGCGCCGTTCGGGCCGACCAACGCGAGCATCTCGCCGCGGCCGACAGTGAACGAGACGTCGTTCAGCACGATGTTTTCGCCGTAGCGGGCCGTTACGTGTTCCAGCGTGATCATTGCGCGGCCTTCTCCCGCAGGGGCGCGGCGGGCCGCGTTTGCGTCAAGAGGAACAGAAAGAACGGCCCGCCGATAAGCGACGTGACCACGCCGACCGGGATTTCGTGCGGAGCGAAGAGCGTTCGCGCGAGGGTGTCGCACAGCACGAGGAACGTGCCTCCGAAGACGGCGGCGCAGGGCAGAAGCATGCGGTGGTTCGCGCCCGTAAAGCGCCGCAACGCATGAGGCACGATGAGGCCCACAAAACCGATGATGCCGGAAACGGAGACGGCCGCGGCGGCGGCGAGCGTGGCGGCACCGAGGATCAGCGGAACCGCGATCCTCGTGCGGACGCCGAGGTTGTGCGCGGCCTCGGCGCCGAGGAGCAGGGCGTTGAGGCTGCGCGCTTCGGCGAACAGCGCGCCGATCGCTAGGGCGACGAGTCCTGCGATCATCGCGAGCAACGGCCACGATGCACTCTGCAGGTTGCCGAGCATCCACCAGGTGATGCTATGGACGGCGCGCGACTGCGCGAAGGAGAGCAGGAGCATCAGTAGGCTGGAGAGAATCGAACCAACGACCACGCCGGTGAGAATAAGCGTGTTGGGCGTGTAACTACCGACACGGCCTGCGAGCGTGCAGACGAGGAGCAGCGCCGCTGCGGCACCGACAAACGCGCCGAACGGCAGGGCGAGCGGACTGATGACGCTCAGTCCGAATGCGATGACAAGCGCTGCGCCGAGGCATCCGCCGCTGCTGACGCCGAGCACGTAGGGCTCCGCCAGCGGATTGCGCAGCACGGCCTGCATGGCGCAACCGGCACAGGAGAGTGCCGCGCCCACGACCCAGCCGGTGGCGACGCGGCTGAGCCGGAGTTCCAGCAGCGCGCGGCCGGTCGGTGTGGCCGTGTCCGGCCAGCCGAATCCCGACGAGCCTTCCAGTAGGCAGAACGCCAACAGAAAGGGGATCGGCAGGAGCCAGAAAATAAGTTGTCGGGTCGTAAGCATGCTGGCAGGGTACGAATCAAGGTCCGCCCGTGCGTCGGGCATCGAGCGACAGAATGCGTTTCAGTTCGGCGAGACCTTCCATCAGGCGCGGTCCGGGACGACAGACGACGTCCAGATCGGCGACGGCGTAGACGCGGTGTCGCCGCACGGCGTCCAACGCGCTCCAGCCGTTCTGCGCAGCGAACGGGGCTGCGGGGTCGGCGGAGCGCGTTTCGAAGCAACAAAAAATCATATCGGGATTTTGTTGCAGGAGCCACTCCAAAGAGAAACGGTAATAGGCGGTCGGACCGGTACCGACGTTGACGGCACCGGCGAGTTCGAGCAGTTCGGAGATAAACGCGGGCGAACCGGCGGTGATGGGGGCGGAGGCGTCGAGCAACAATAGTACGCGGGGCCGGATGGTTCGGTGCGCGGTTTCTGCGCGGGCTGCCGCGATGCCTGTCTGAAGCGAATTGGCGACGCGTTCGCCTTCGGCGTGGCGGTCGGTCAGATCGCCGATCTGCCGGATGGCGGCGGGCACCTCGTCGAGTTGCGTGCAAGGCACGTGGATGATCGGGATGTGCAGTGCGTCAAGGCGTCGGCGAAGATCTGGGTCGGCGAGTACGGTTCCCAATACATGGGTGGGGCGGACGGCGAGGAGCGGCTCCAACCACGGTGTCCCGAAACCGCCCACGACGGGCACGCGCCCGACTTCCGGTGGATAGTTGCACGATTCGGTACGGCCCACGAGCGTGTCGCCGGCGCCGACCGCATACACGCATTCGGTGAGATTGGGTGCCGTCGAGGCCAGCCGGATCCCCTGCGCGTTCGGATTTTGCACGGCCTGACGCGGGCAGCCGACCAAAGCGAACGTCGAACCAACGAGAAGAATTCGGCAGGCGGCGACCAAACGGTTTTCGCCCGCAACGGACTTCAGTCGTTTCGGTGCGCGTGCCATGGCTCAAAAGGTATACGACGCACTGATTTTCCAAGTGCGGCCGATGGCGGGATAATAGCCCTGCCAATAGACGAAATCACAGTACTGCTTGTCGAACGCGTTGTCGACTCCCGCGATCAGGCGCAGGCCCTTTGCGAAAGGCGGCTCATAGCGGACTCCGAAGTCCGCGACACCGTAGGGCGCGATGCGATCCCACGCGTTGTCGAAGTCGCCGCCTTGGACTTGGCTCGACACGAGTCGGACATCGCTCAGCAGGGCAAGCCCGCTTGCGACATAGACTTCGCCGTCGAGGTTGAGCGTTTGACGGGGGACCAACGGAACCGTGTTGTCGTCGTAGGCGCCTTCGGTGAAGCGTGACCGCGTGACCGCGTAAGTGAGACCGGCAGATGCGACGCGCTCGCGCGACCAGCGGAACGAGGCGTCGACGCCTTGCCGACTGGTGTCGTCGGGCGAATTGACGTTCTGTCCGTAGGGATTGCAGAAGATTTCGTCTTGGATGTTCATGTTGTAGGCCGAGAAAGTGGCCCGCCACTCGTTCGCAAGCGCCACCTCGCTGCCGACCTCGAAAAGGAGTCCGGACTCGGGCTTGAGGTCTGGATTCGGAATGCCCCACGTGACCGACTCGTCGATGAACGGTGCGTGATAGAAGCGGGCGGCGCGAACGAAGTATTTCTGCCCCTCGGTGGGACGGTAGAGCAGGGCGGCCTCGGTGCTGTCCTCGGTGTCGCAGACGCTGTCGGCACCGGTTTTGTTGGAAATGCGGTTGAAAAACCGTTCGACGCGTTCGCCCAGGACGAGCGAAATGTGTTCGGTCAGGAAGAATTCGTCCTGGGCATATCCGGCCAGCGAGAATCGGTCGTATTGGTAGGGGAGGGACCAGGGGAGCACGGCGACGTCCGAAGCGTCGTAGCGCAAATCGGTGCCGAGTGTCAACTGGTTCTGGTGGCCTCCGACTGGCGCGTCGCGGATGTAGCGGGGCGAAAGCGAGAACGAATCGGTGTCGTAATCGGCCGTGTTGCCCCACGAGGCGTAGTTGCCGTGCGTTTCTCGGCGGCTTGCGGTCAGGTTGGCCTCGGCGTAACCGTCTGCGCCGGCCGTGCTGCGGCCGTCTACGTTGATGCCCCAGCTTTTGAGTTGCGCGCGGTTCTGGGTATCTTTGGACATGCGGGGTGAATCTCGGTATTGCTGGAGGGTGAGCGCGCCGGGAAGACCGTAGTCGGAGTCACTGTAGAACGAGGAAAGGGAGAGGTGGCGGTCCTCGTCCCATGCCTTTCGGACGGCCGCGTTTGCGCTCCAGATTTCATAGTCGCCGTTGTCGCGGTAGCCGCCCGATTTCTCCCAGTCGGCGTTGGCGCGGTAAGTGACGCCGTCGTCGAATGCGCCGCTCTTGCCGACGTGTGTCGAATAGGTGTCGTACGATCCGGCCGACGCCGAAACCGTGGTCTGTGGGCGCGCGGTTGAATCGTCCGTGATGATGTTGATGACGCCGGCCTCGGCGTAGTCCCCGTACAGCACGGTCTGACTTCCGCGGATCACCTCAATGCGCGAGATGGCGCTCACCGGTACGCGCGAAAGATTGGGTGCGGACATGTCCGTATTGTTGAGGCGCTCGCCGTTGACGAGAATCAACACGCGTCCGAAAGAATTTTCGCCGAAGCCGCGCATGGATATCTGAGACAGCACCGGATTCGCGCTCAAGTTTCGCACGTAGACTCCGGCGCGTTTCTCAAGAACCTCAGCCGTGGACGTGCAGCCTGAACGGGCGATTTCGTCGGCACCGATGATCTGAACCTGAGCCGGCATCTTGTCGGACGAGAGGCCGGTCCTGCTGGCCTGCACGATGATCGGCGGTAGGTTGGTGGCTGGGACGTCGTTGGTGACGACTGTTTGGGCAAGGACGGTGGGTGCGGTCAGAAGGCATGCAGTCAGGACAGTCACTGGCCGGGGCAGAAGCGTGTGCGTCATCTTCGTTCCTCTCTCGGGAGTTTTGGGCATTCCTGCCGCACACGAGAAGGAACCGCACGAGCGACCGCAAAGGATGAAAACAGCCGGTCGTCGACTTGGCCCCTCTGGCGCGAAGGAGTGTCGCAAGCGGCACCGGTCCGTCTTCTGGCTTACGGCATGAACCTCACCCCCGCCTTCTCTCCCTCCTTGGGAAAATGGCTTTATGGGGGTTCGTAGCCGTTTACAGCGGCGCGACCGCGCCCGACTTTCACGGGCTTCCGATAACCGGTGCCTTTGTTTAATATCTTAGACAAACGCGCGGGGGATGTCAACTGGACTGCTGCGACAAAACCCCCGTCTGCATTTTTTACACCTTGAAATACTCTTCCCATCCTTTGCGAGGGGGTTCGCCGATGCGGAGCAAGGCGTCGGCGGCCCCGTGGTTGGTGATCCGGCGGGTCGTGAGGTCAAACTCGATTTTGGCGTTGACGTGCGTGGCGATGACGCCGAGGTTCATGAACTGGCTGAGCGGTCCCGAGACCGAGAAGCGCGAGCGGCACTCCTCCTGTCCCTTCACGCCGAGCAGGAAGTTCTTGTAGTGGTTCGACGGACTCTTTGGAAACTCCGGCAGTTTCGCCTTCACCGCGTTCGCGGTGGGGCCGATCGCCGTCAGCGTCGAACCGTGCGAACCGCCCTTGAAGACGAATCCGTCGCCGTAGATCTCTTTGCCGGGGGGCAGGTCCTTGCCGAAGCCGGAACCGCCGCCGGAAGTGGGCGCGTCTGTTTTGACTTGCGTTGTGTTGAAGCCCTCGGGCAACTCGGGGAAGTTCTTCTGCCCCTCGTACCAGTACACGTCGCAGGCGGGGAGCCCTTCGCCGCGCGCGGGCACCTTGAAGAGCAGCGTGCACTGCATCGGGAAGACCATGGGATTCCATCCGGCCATCTTGATCGGTTCAACGGAAGTCGGCAGACCCCACTTGAGGAACTCGTGGCCCGTATCGAGGATGTGCGCGCCCCAGTCGCCGAGCGCGCCGTTGCCGAATTCGAAGAAGCAGCGCCAGTCGCCGTTCAGGTACTGCGGCGTGTAGTCGTGTTCGGCGACATGCGCCAGCCAGGTCTCCCAGTCCATGAAGGCCGGTTTGTCCTTCTTTGCGATGGCGGCCTTGATCGCTTCCACGTCGCCGCCCCATTTGTGCCAGCGGCGCACGCCGTTCATGTGGGCGACGAATTTGGTGACGCCTTTCATCAGCCCCGCCTCGGCATAAGTCTTAAACTGGAAGTAGTTGCCGTCGGAATGGCCTTGATTGCCCATTTGCGTGGGCACCTTGTACTTCTTTTCCGCTGCCATGAGCAGGTCGAGCTGATGGAAAGAATGCGCCAGCGGTTTTTCGACGTAAACGCCCTTGCCCCGGCGCATAGCCTCCATGGCGATCACGAAGTGCGAATGGTCCGGGGTGCCGACGAGCACCGCGTCGATCTCCTTGTCGTGCTTGTCGAGCATCTTGCGGAAATCGGTGTAGCGCGGCGCTTTCGGAAACTTTTTCAAGACGCCGCCCACGCGGGCCTTCGGAGCGGTGTCGCCGATCTCCGTATCGCACAGCGCGACGATGTTGCACAGCCCCGTGCCGTACAGCGCGTTGACGTCGTGCCCGCCTTGGTTGCCGATGCCGCAGCAGGCTAGGTTGACTTTTTCGTTCGGGGTCGCCGTTCCCTGCGCGCGGACGCTGATGAACGGGAAGACGCCGAGCGTCGAGAGAGCCGCCGAACGCTTGAGAAACGAACGGCGGGAAGTCGAAAGTGAAGAGTCCATGTGCCCAATCCTTTGCGTTTTCTTTGTCCGCATAGTAGCACGTGAGGAATGGACTTTCAATCCCGCAGGGCGAAAGGAAAAGAAAAAGCCGGAGCGAATGCCCCGGCCTTTCCGTCGACGCGCTGCGCCGCGCGCAGACCTATGCGGCACCGAGTTGGAACCGCACGAACCGTTTGATGGTGATCGTGTCGCCGTTCGCTTTCTCGCAAGCCTTGACAACATCGGCGATCGTTGTCTTGGGCTCCTTCACGAAGGGCTGCCGGATCAGGCAGACGCCCGAGTAGAACTTTTGAATCTTGCCCTTGAGAATGTTCTCGACGATGTTGGCGGGTTTACCTTGGATCTGGTTGCGGTAGATGTCCTTTTCGGCTTCGACCACGTTGGCGGGGACCTCTTCAGGAACCAGCCAGCGGGGCGCGGCGGCCGCGATCTGGAGCGTCAGGTCGTGGACCAGTTCGTTGAACGAGGCACCCGCCGCAGTCTCGGCCTTGCCGCAGCCAACCTCGACCAGCACGCCGACTTTGCCGCCCATGTGGATGTAGGAGGCGACGCTGCCGGTGTCCGTCAGGGTGTAGCGGACCGTGCGGCGGATTTTGACGTTCTCGCCGGTCTGGGAGATGATGGTCATCAGCGCTTCCTTCATGGACTCGCCGATGTCCTCGACGCCGGCGAGCACGCTGCGCACCACGCTCTCGGCGAAGTTCTTGAAGTTGTCGGTTTTGGCGACGAAGTCGGTCTCGGTGTTGACCTCGGCCATCGCGAGGGCTTTGCCGTCTGCGGATGCCGCGGCTTTGATGATGCCCTCTTTGGACTCTTTGTCGGCGCGCTTGATCTGAATGGCAAGCCCTTTTTCGCGAAGGATCTTGATCGCGGCGTCCATGTCGCCATTCGTGTCGATCAGGGCTTTCTTGCAGTCCATCATGCCGGCGTTGGTGCGCTGGCGAAGGTCGTTAATGAGGGCAACGGTGATATCGGCCATGGTCGTACTCCTAATTGAAAGATATCGATGAATACAAAACACGCGGGGTGCCCTGTCCGGGCACCCCGTTTGATGCGGTCCATTATTCGGCCGGAACGGCGGCCGGAGCCTGTTCGGCGGCGGTCGGTGCCGGGGCTTCGGTTTCGACGGCGGCGGCCTTGGCTTCGACGGCTTCCTTGGCGGCCTTGGCGGCGCGCTTGCGGGTCTCCGTCAGTTTGGCCTTGGCCTTCTCGGCTCCGCCCTCGCGGGCGACCGCTTCTTTGCGGGCCTTGCGGGCGGCGCGTTCCTGGGCCTCTTGGTTCGCCTGTTCGGCGTCCCGCTGACGCTGGCGCTCGGCGGCCAAACGCGAATACTCGTCGGACGCGGACTTAATGACTTTCGCGAATGCGTCGGCGATCGACTTGATGCCGCGCACGGCGTCGTCGTTGCCCGGGATGACGTAGCTGATCGGATCGGGGTCGGCGTTGGTGTCGACGATCGCCACCAATGGGATTCCGAGGCGCGTGGCCTCCTTGACGGCGTTTTGCTCGCGGCAAATATCGACGATGAAGATGGCCCCCGGTTTGCTGTCCATGTCGGCAATGCCGCCGAGGTTTTTCTGAAGCTTCTCGAGTTCGCGGCGGAGGCTGGATGCCTCCTTCTTGTGCACCGAGAGCACGCCGTTGTTGTTGCGGCCCATGGCTTCGATCTGACGCATGCGCTTGACGCTGCGACGGATGGTCTGGTTGTTGGTCAGCGTGCCGCCCAGCCAGCGTTCGGTCACATAGAACTGGTCGCAGGCCACGGCGGCCTCCTTGACGACCTCTTGGGCTTGCTTCTTGGTGGCGACGAAAAGGATTTTCTTCCCGTTCAAAGCCGTGTCGCGCAGAAAGGCGGCTGCTTCGTCGATGAGCGCGACTGTCTGGGTGAGATCGATGATGTGGATCCCGTTGCGCTTGTCGAAAATGTAGCGCTTCATCTTGGGGTTCCACCGTTTGGTCTGATGTCCGAAATGCAGACCGGAATCCAGCAGGTCCTTGAGCGTGAGCCCGGTGAGGCTCGAAACAGGCATGTCCATTGATTCAACCTTGAGTTCTGACGCGGCCGACAATGCGCGCGTCGGGGTTAATCCGCTTTGGCGCGTGGGGGGCTTGCACACCCGACGCGTCTTCGCTTCCACACACGACCGCCACTCGGCGATTGATGTGAACAGTTAGAATAACATACCTCGGTCTCCTTTGACAAGTCCCCGGCAAAAAATGTCGGGGCGAAAAACAAGAGGAATGTCTCCATTTTACGTGCCCCGACAGCCGTCCCTTTGGCGCTTGCGTATGGAAGCGCCGTTCGCTACTATTACGCGCATTCGACCGGTGGGACACTTGCTGTCCGGACGGGGCGTCGGCCCGACATCCGATAGGCGGTTGCCTCCTCGGGTGAGAGACAAAATTGTTCTTTGTTTCGACAATTCTGACGTTTTGGTTCAATCGGTCGGAAGCGTGAGTTTGGTGCGACTTTGCAACTTATTGGCATGCAATTTGTTGCGAATATGCAACAAAAATGGCACGCGATTTGCGGATGACGGTATGTTCAAAAATGTTTTGAACAGGCAACGTAAAACCGGAGAAATCGATGAGCATCACGCGACAGAAGGCGATCGAATCGGCGGTTCAGCACCGCACCAGCGAAGAACCGGTCTTGAATCGGGAACACATCCAAGACTATTTCGGAAAGAACGTCTTCAACGACGAGCAGATGAAATCCCGTCTGCCGAAAGCTGTCTACAAGGCTTTGCGCAAGACCATCGAGGAAGGCGTTCCCTTGGACTACCGCGTGGCCGACGTGGTGGCTGCGGCGATGAGCAGTTGGGCCATTGAGCGTGGCGCGACCCACTATGCGCACGTGTTTTACCCGCTCACCGGTCTGACGGCCGAAAAGCACGACAGCTTCTACAGTCCGGACAACAAGGGCGGCCTCGTCGGCGATTTCTCCGGCAAGCAACTCATTCAGGGCGAGCCCGACGCGTCGAGTTTCCCGAGCGGCGGTATCCGCGCCACGTTCGAGGCCCGCGGCTACACGGCATGGGATGTGACGAGCCCGGCGTTCCTGACGGAAGGGCGCCACGGCACGACGCTCTGCATTCCGACGGCGTTCTGCTCGTGGACGGGCGAGGCGCTGGACAAGAAAGTTCCGCTTTTGCGTTCGATGCAGGCGCTGAACAAGCAGGCGCAGCGCGTGCTGAAGTTGTTTGGGCATGACGATCCCGGCATGATTTCCGCCTCGGCCGGTCCCGAGCAGGAGTATTTTCTGATCGACCGCAGCTTCTATTTCGCGCGTCCCGATCTGTTGAGCGCGGGCCGCACGCTGTTCGGCGCGAAACCCCCGAAAGGCCAGGAGCTGGAAGATCAGTATTTCGGCGCGATTCCCGACCGTGTGCTGGCGTTCATGATGGAAGTCGAGCAGGATCTCTACAAGTTGGGCGTGCCGGTCAAGACCCGCCACAACGAGGTGGCCCCTGCCCAGTACGAAATTGCGCCGGTGTTCGAGAGCGCCAATCTGGCGACGGATCACCAGTACCTCATCATGCAGACCTTGCAGCGCATCGCGCCGAAATACGGCCTGGCTGCCCTGCTGCACGAGAAGCCGTTCGCCGGCATCAACGGTTCGGGCAAGCACCTGAACTGGTCGTTGGGCGGACCGACGGTCGGTAACCTGCTGTATCCCGGCGCGACGCCCCACGACAACATGCAGTTCCTCGTGTTCTGCGCCGCCGCGATTCGCGCGGTGAACCAGCACGCGGAAATGTTGCGCGGTTCCGTGGCGCATGCCAGCAACGATCACCGTCTGGGCGCGAACGAAGCGCCGCCCGCGATCATCTCGATCTTCTTGGGCGAACAGCTCACCGACGTTTTCGCCCAGATCGAGAAGGGCGGCGCGAAGTCGTCCAAAAAGGCGGGCGTCCTGACCGTTGGCGTGGACACGCTGCCTCCGCTGCCCAAAGACACCACGGACCGCAACCGCACGAGCCCGTTCGCCTTCACCGGCAACCGGTTTGAGTTCCGCGCGGTCGGCTCCAGCCAGTCCATTGCCGGACCGCTGGTCGTGCTCAACACGATCATGGCCGAGTCTCTGGACTACGTCGCGGACGAGCTGGAGAAAGCGCCGAAAGATCCCAAGAAGTTCAACGCCGCCGTCCAGAAGCTGCTCCAGAAGATCATCAAGGAGAACGGCCGTGTGATCTTCAATGGCGACAACTATTCGGCCGAGTGGCGCGAAGAGGCTGCCCGTCGCGGTCTGCCGAACGCCGCTTCGACGCCCGACGCGCTCGACGCGATGGAGACGAAGGAGTCCTATGCTGTCTTCGCGAAGTATGGCGTGCTGAGCCACCGCGAAGCGGAAAGCCGCTTCGAGATCTATCGCGAGAAGTATGTCAAGGACGTGGTGATCGAGGCCAAGCTGGCCCTGAACATCGCGCGGACCCAGATCTTCCCGGCGGGTGTCAAGTACCAGCAGTTGCTGGCGCAGACGGTGGCGTCACTGAGCACGGTCAACAAGACCAGTTGCACGACCACCCTCGATGAGCTTGATACACTGCTGGCCGATCTGCAGAAGACGATGAAGCAGTTGGAGTCGGTCAGTACGATCCCTGACGGCCTGTCGGTGAAGAAGCAGGGCCGCTATCTGTTGGACACGGTCATCCCGACGATGGCGGAGATGCGCAAGGTCGCCGATGCGATCGAGCACATGTGCGCCGACGACATCTGGCCGCTTCCGACTTATCAGGAAATGCTGTTCATTCGCTAAAGCCTGGTCGGCAAAAAGGCTCCCGGTCGTTGACCGGGAGCCTTTTTCATTTTCATTTGGGGTTCGCGGACGGTTCACCCTTTATCTGATTGGCGGAATGGCCTATAATGGCTATCGAACGCTGTGACGTGCGGTGCGTCGGTGCGTACCTGTTTGGACGGCGGTCAGAGAGTGAACGGGTTCTTCCATGAACGCGCAATTCGGATATTGTAGGGTCGGTTCGGCCGTGCCGCTCGTTTGCCCGGGGGCGGTCGCTGCGAACGTCACGGCACTGGGCGTCTTGGCCAAACGCGCGGCCGAGGCGGATTTGGACGTGTTGGTTTTTCCCGAGTTGTGCGTGACGGGGTATACGTGCGGCGATCTTTTTTTTCAGCAGACCCTGTTGGATGCGGCTGAAAAAGGACTGGAAGTTTTTCTCAAGAAGATTTGGCAGTTCGACACGCTTTTTATCTTGGGCATGCCCATGCGCCTCGATGGCATGCTGTTCAATTGTGCCGTCGCCTGTCGGCAGGGCAACATTCTGGGCGTGGTGCCCAAGACCTATTTGCCGAATACGCGTGAGTTTTACGAGCAGCGCTGGTTCGGTTCGGCACTCGACGCACGGGCGAAAACGATCAGAGTCTGCGGCGAGGAGGTCCCGTTCGGCTCCGACCTCGTTTTCCAGTCGCTTGGCGCTCCCGAATGCCTTGTGGGAGTCGAGATCTGTGAAGACCTGTGGAGCCCGATTCCTCCCAGCACGCGCCAGGCCTTGGGGGGCGCGACCGTGCTCTGCAATTTGTCGGCCAGCAACGAGTTGGTCGGCAAGCACGAGTACCGTCGCGACTTGGTGCTGCAGCAATCGGCGCGGTGTTTGGCGGCCTACCTCTATGCGGGGGCAGGCCCGGGCGAGTCGAGCACCGACTTGGTTTTCGGCGGACACGCGATGATCGCCGAGAACGGACGCATGCTGGCCGAGAACCGTCGCTTCGAGCGCGAGCCGAATCTCATTATGGCGGATGTCGACCTCGCATACCTGAAGTTCGAACGGTGCCAGAACAAGTCGTTTGCGCTTTGTGCCTCCCAGACCGAACCGGTCCGCAAGGTGGCGTATGTCGCGGAGGACGAGGAGTCCACGAGTTCCGGCCTCATGCGTACCGTTGAACCGCGGCCGTTCGTTCCGTCTGATACATCGGCGCGGAACCGCCGGTGCGAGGAGATTTTTGCGATCCAAAGCACTGGTTTGGCCACGCGCCTGCTGCATGCGAACTGCGGGCAGGTGGTGGTGGGCCTTTCCGGGGGCCTCGATTCGGCGCTTGCGCTGCTGGTGATCGACGAGGCCTTCGCGCGCGTAGGCTTCGCCCGCTCGGGCATCCATGCAATCACGATGCCGGGGTTCGGAACGAGCGCGCGCACGCTGGACAACACGGTCCGCCTTTGCGAAGGGCTCGGCGTTTCGCTTGAGCGCATCGACATCGCGGCCGCGTGCAAACAGCATCTCTCCGATTTGGGCCATTCGGGCAAAGAACACGACGTGGCGTACGAGAACGTGCAGGCTCGCGAACGCACCCAGATTCTGATGAACCGCGCCAATATGTTGGGCGCGCTCGTCGTCGGCACGGGCGATCTTTCCGAATTGGCCTTGGGGTGGTGTACGTATAACGGCGACCACATGAGCATGTACGGCGTGAACGGCGGCGTGCCGAAAACGCTGGTCCGCTATTTGATCCTCTGGGTGGCCGAAAACCGTGCGAATGCGTCGGCGGCTGCGGCGTTGACCGACATCTTGGCGACTCCCGTGTCGCCCGAGCTGTTGCCTCCCGACAAGGACGGGAATATCGCGCAGAAGACGGAGGACGTCATCGGTCCGTACGAGTTGCACGATTTCTTCTTGTATCATTTCGTGCGGTGCGGCGCGCCGGTCGAAAAAATCCGATTTCTGGCCGGCATCGCGTTCAAGAACACCTATAACGAGTCCGAGATCGACCGCTGGCTCACGCTTTTCGTCAAGCGCTTCTTCGCGCAGCAGTTCAAGCGCTCCTGCCTGCCCGACGGCCCGAAAGTGGGGTCGATCAATCTGTCGCCCCGCGGCGATTGGCGGATGCCGAGCGACGCTTCGCCCGAAGTTTGGCTCCCGGACCGCGCGTGAGGTGCGAGGGCAGAAGAGACGAGCGTCTGCTCGTCCGTGTCGCCGGGCAAGCGGACGCTTGCCCCCGGCCGCGGGAAACGGCGATCACGGGGAGAGACGTATAACTCCTAATTCCCAATTCCGAACGCCTCACTCGGGCGCGGATCCAACAGAGTTGAACCGCGTCCGCAACGAATCGCGCTTGTCTGCGGAGAATGAAAACGGGTAACATGCAGAGGATTCGTAGGGGACAAATAAAAGAAATTGTTGCTGGTCTTGACGATATTCGCCGTCTGGGGGACGTTGATAGCAGAGAATACGCCGTCGGTGAAACCGGTGGAGGTGATGGCTGTCTACTATCCGCACTGGCACGTCTATCCCAAGGGCGAGGAATGGTTCGGCAAGGGGTGGACGGAGTGGGCGTTCGTGAAGACGTCCAAGACGCGCTTCTCCGGACAGAAGATCGTCAAGCCCCTCATGGGGTATCTCGACGGCAAGGACCCGAGCGACGTCGCCGTGGAGATCGACCTCGCCTCCAACTGCGGCATCGACGTGTTTCTCTGGGACTGGTACTGGTACGGCGGCGAATGCATGATGCAGGAATCGCTCGAACAGGGTTTCCTCAAGGCGCCCAACCGCGACAAGATGAAGTTCGCGCTCATGTGGTGCTTTCATGAGCGTCTGGACCAGTTTCGCCCCGAATGCGGCAAGCCGCGCCGCCGCCTGACCCCGCTCGCCCGCACGCCGGAAGATTTCCGCGCGGTCGTGCACCTCGAAGGTTCGGGGAATGCGGTGACGGATTTCAAGGATTTGACGAATCTGTCGGAGTTCACGATTGCCTTGTGGGCCAACACGGCGACCAATGCGGGCTCGTGGACCGATTACTTTGAGATCGCGGTCCCGAGCACAAACACCACCGGATGCGGCTATGTGCTGGAAAGGAACGACCAGCACTCGGCGTCATGCTATGATGTGAGCAGCGGCAGCCTGCCCGGGGTGTATTCCACCGGTAGTGTCTCTCTCAACCTTGAAAACGCATGGCACCATCTCGTTATGGTCGGCAGCAAGAACGCCAACAAGTTGGTGATCTATGTCGACGGCATTCTCCGCATCAGCAGCTCGGCGTGGTCCGCGACCGCGCCTTTCGACTACATGACGATCGGCTCGCGCCGCAATATCGCCTACCGCCGCATCAAGGCGGATATCGATGACGTTCAGGTCTACGGCTACGCGCTCAGCGCGGCCGAGGTTACCACGCTGCTCCATCGTCCTGGCCGCACTCTTCTCGACCCGCCGGTGGGCACCCTGATCGCCATTCACTAAAATCTGGGACGGGAGGTTTGTCAGCACTGCGGGCCGTGTGATATAGTGCTGCGGGGAATGGGCAAAGGGGAAGCCTGATAGGCATGAGCGAAACGAGTGATCAAAAGAGGATCGCGGTCAAGACGACGGACGAGATCGATCCGCTGGAGCTGTCGCACCGTCGGCCGGAGTGGAGCGCGTCGCAGCCGCTGACGCGGACGCAGAAAATCGTCACGCTGGCGCTGTTGGTCGGCGCGGCGGCGGCGTTCGTTTGCTGGCCGCTCCGGACCGCGCAGACGCTGATCGCGGCCTGCACGGCGTTTTACGTGGTGCTCACGGTCTACAAGTTCGTGGTGATCCGCGCGTCGCTCTCGCCCGCCGCGAGCCTGCGGTTCTCGCCGTCCGAGATCGCCGCCCGCGAGCCGCGCGAGTGGCCGGTGTTTTCGATCCTCGTGCCGATGTACAAGGAGCCGGAGACGCTGCGGCAGATGGTGGCGTCGCTGACGGCGATGGACTATCCTGCGGACCGGAAGGACGTGCAGATTCTGCTGGAGGCGGACGATGCGGCGACGCTGGAGGCCGCGCGTGCGCTGACGCTGCCGCCGGGCTTCCGCGTGACGGAAATCCCGCCGTCGTTCCCTCGCACCAAGCCTAAGGCCTGCAACATCGGGCTGCATCTGGCCAAGGGCGAATATCTCGTGATCTACGACGCCGAGGATCTGCCGGAAAAGGACCAGCTCAAGAAGGCGGTGATGGCGTTCGAGGCGTCGCCCGCGAACGTGGTCTGCGTGCAGTCGCGGCTGAACTACTACAACCCGCGCCAGAACGCGCTCACGCGCTGGTTCACGGCGGAGTACTCGGCGTGGTTCGATCTCCAGTTGCCGGGGCTCGCGGCGTTGAACGCGGTGATTCCGCTGGGCGGCACCTCAAACCATTTCCGGACGCGGGTGCTGCAGGAACTGATGGGGTGGGACGCGTACAACGTGACGGAGGACTGCGACCTCGGCGTGCGGCTGGCGCGCGCGGGCTACGCGACGCGGATGCTCGAAACCACGACGTGGGAGGAGGCGTGCAGCGACCTGCGCTTCTGGATCAAACAGCGCACGCGTTGGCAGAAGGGCTACATCCAGACGTGGTTCGTCCACATGCGCAATCCCGTGAAGCTGTGCCGCGAGCTGGGCTTCGCCAATTTTCTGCACTACCATCTGCTCATCGGCGGCGTGACTTTCTCGGTGCTGGTGAACCCGATCTTCTGGCTCATGGCCGCAATCTGGTTCGTGTTTCGGCCGGAGGGCGTGGCGATGCTTTTTCCGGGGCCGGTTTTCGCCGCCGGCGCGGTTTGCCTCTTCGTGGGCAATTTCGTTTTCATCTACGTCAATTTGCTGGGGTGCTGCAAGCGCAACAAGGACGACCTGATGGCCTGGTGCCTGCTGACGCCGCTGTATTGGTTGATGATGAGCTACAGCGGCTGGAGGGCGTTCGTCCAATTCTTCCGGGCGCCGTTCGTCTGGGAGAAGACGCAGCACGGGCTGGTCGGCAAGAGTTAGAAAACGGGAGTTTCGGGGCGGATGGAGCAAGACCGGAAACAATACAGGCTGGTGCGGCTGCTGACCGGCGGCGTGACGCCGCTGGTGCTGGCCGCAGCGCTGGTGGCCTTTGCGCGCTGGCACGATCCGTCGTGGGAGCCGGGGGCGCAGGCGGCGGGCATCTGCCGCGAACTGATCGCGGGCACGACCGAGGGCCGTCAGGCGCTGTTCGGCTCGTGCTGGAGCGCGCCGCTGCCGGTGCTGGCGTACCTGCCGTTCGCGTGGCTGTTGCCCGAGCCTGCGGCGGGCTGCGCGGCGTTTTTCGCCGCGTGGCTGTTCGCGTTCTGGGCGGTGCGCGAGGCGATCAAGGCGACCGGCCAGTCGGGGTGGCGGATCGTGATGGCGCAGGCGGCAATCGCGGCGATGGCGGCTTCGTCCGGTTCGGTCCACGCCCTGCGAATGGCGACGGCGTTGACCGCCGGACTGACGCTGCTGGCGGCAGCGGGCGTGGCGGACTGGGCGGCCTATCGGAGGCTGCGCGACGTGGTCGTGGCGGGGACGGCGTCTGCGCTTTTGGCGCTGTGCGGTTTTCCGACGTTCGCCCCGGCGGCGCTGGCGGCGCTGCTGCTGCCGCTCGGCGCGTGCGGCGACCGGGAGACGCGTGCCCGCGCTTCCGCCTGGCTGCTGTTGGGCGCTCTGCCGCTGGCGTACGCGGCGGGCGTGTGGATGCTGTTGAATCGGCTGGTGCTGGGCGACCCGCTTTTCTTCCTTCGATCGCTCGGGCACGTGGTGCCGCAACCGTGGAAACTGTGGTTCGTGCTGGCGCTGCCGGTGGCCGTGATGGCACCGGCGTTGGCGGCGACGTGGTTTTGCGACGCTCGGAACGGCGGACGGTCCGGAGGCGGTCCGACAGCGGGTTCCGCGACGCTGATCGCGTTCGCGGTGTCCCTGCTGGCGTGCGGCAAAGTGTTGCAGGTCCTCGGACTGGCGTGGGGTACCGGGGCGCTCGACGTATGCGCGCTGGCGGTGCTCATGATCGCGCTCGCGCGCTTGAGCCAGCCGCTGTACCGCTTGGCCGCTTCGCTGATCCTGTTCGTCTGGCTGAGCACCTTTTGGTTCGGGGGTGCGTCCTCGGCGGGCGGCCGCGCGCCGGAGTCGCGGGAAGCCGTCTGTCAGTCTGTCGAGGCATACGTCAACGCGCGTACGCCGTACGGGCGTGTGTTCGTCTTGGGCTATACGGGGCTCGATCTGTTGCGGGGCTATTCCGGCGAGCGTCTGATGGCCAATCTGGACCTGCACGTGGGCGCTTTGCGCCGCGCATACAAGGGCCAGAACCTCTATGTGCTCGTCCCTCGACCGGTCGGCGCAGTGCGCGCCGAGAGCGTGTTCTGGCGCTATCCCGGCATTTATGAGCGGGGCGGCGACCGCCTGTTGTTCGCGGAGGCCTTCGGGCCGTGGCACTTGTTCGAGGTGGTCACGGCGCCGACGCAGGAGCAGTTGGACGAATGGAAAAAAGCGCGGGAGCGGTGAGGTGCCAAACCGAGTGTCGAGCGTCGAGAGTCGAGTGACGGATTCGTCCGGCCGGTCAACCGTGGCGGGACATGTGGTCCCCTTCGCGCTGTGGGTGGCCGTGATCTTCATCCTGCAGGCGTTGGACGGCCTCGGCCATTGCCCCCGGTGGCTGTACCCGTGGAGCTACGCGGTCAAGTCGGTTGCGTGCGCCGCGCTGTTTCTGTGGCTGCGGCCGTGGCGGGGGTATGCCGCCTTGCGCCTCGGCCAACTGCCGCTCGCGTTGGGCGTGGGCGTGGCGGTGGCGGCGCTGTGGATTCTGCCGGAGTCGTCGTGGACCGGACGCGGCGCGCCCGGTTTCCAGAGCTTCTACAACCGCTGGCTCATCCTGATGCCGGGGGCGTATCCCGACTATTACGTTCCTTCGATTTTTCCCGCGCTGCCCATGGGGCATCCGTCGCTGGCCTATTCGCCGGAGGAGGCGGGCTGGCCGCTGACGCTCATGAAGCTGGCCGGATCGGCGGGCGTGATCGCGGTCGTCGAGGAATTCTTTTTTCGCGGTTTCTTCTATCGCTGGCTGCGGTCGAACGCGTTTTGGCGTGTGCCTCTGGCGGTGTTCGACGCGCAGGCGTTCTGGACCGTGACGGCGGTGTTCGGCTTGGAGCACGACCGCTGGCTGGCGGGCGCGCTGGCGGGCGCGGCCTACGGCTGGCTGGCCGTGCGGACGGGGAGCGTATGGCCGTCCGCGCTGGCGCACGGAATCACGAATCTGATGCTGGGACTTTATGTGGTGGCCTCCAAGCAATACGGTTTTTGGTAAAGGACGGTGACGCGATGGCCGAGGCGAAATTGAATCGGGAATATGCGCTGCGGATAATTGGCGTGGGCGCGATGATGTTCGGCATGTGCGCGTGGTCGCTGTACGACGGCCGCGTGGCGTGGCCGGAGCACAACCGAAGTTTGGAACGGGTGCGTCCGGAACTCTTGGCGACCAACCTCACGGTCGAGGCGTGGCTCGCGCAAGACGACGAAGGATCCACGTTGCTTGCTTCCGTTTTCGCCAAGGCGGGGCGGAAGGTGCCGGGAAAACTCGTCAAGAAAATCGGTGAACTCCGGCTGCCTCGGAATGTGACCGATTCGGCGGAGCGCAATGCGGAACAGGCCAAACAGCTCCGCGCGCTGTTCGAAAGCGACGTCTATTCGCCGCACGATCTCGCGACGCAGACCGTGCAGGCGGTGATCACGTTTCTGGCCGGCGTTTGGGCGTGGCTGCTGATCGGGCTTAAAGTCGGACGCCGCTTTGCGGCCGATGAGACGGGGCTGCACGGCAGCGGTTTCGGATCGGGAACGGTGGCGTATTCGTCCATCGCGGAGATCGATTGGACGAAGTGGGACGACAAGGGAATCGTCAGGATGACGCTCAAGGATGGTCGCCGCGTCGTGCTCGACGGTTGGCATTTCGCGGGCGTGACGGGCATTGTGGATGCGATCCGCCGTTTCCGCCCCGACTTGGATGCGAAACCGAAAGCGGAACCGAACGGCTGACGGTTGCGCGCTTGTCGGACTTGTTGTCCTCGACGGCTCGTCAGTAGCGCATTTTCCGCTTGGCCTTTTTGGGCTTGGCGGTCGCCGACTCCGCGTCTGACGCGGACGGACCGGCGAGCAGGCGCTTGAGTTCGCGGATTTCGTCGCGCAGCAGCGCCGCGCGCTCGAACTCGAGCGCGTCGGCCGCCTGCAGCATTTCGGCTTCGATGTCGCCGATGGCGCGGTGGACGTCGTACGTCTCGTGCGACTCGGCGGCGACCATGCGCTCCTCGACGTGCCGGGCCTCGGAGTAGAGGGCGAGCGACTCGT
>Ga0172375_10002217_pt1 | contig 30519 bp, 27 predicted proteins | sample LakKiv1m_FD_114537 | JGI IMG/M metagenome (GOLD analysis project Ga0172375, IMG submission 114537) | Freshwater microbial communities from Kabuno Bay, South-Kivu, Congo - kab_092012_11.1m | ecosystem: Environmental > Aquatic > Freshwater > Lake | place: Democratic Republic of the Congo... | reverse complement strand
TCGAATTCATCACTGCGCATGATCTCGAAGGCTACAGGCTCAATTACTCCCCCCGTCCCATGATAATTGATCAGGGGCATGATCTCGTAATAGAGACCATCACTGCCCTTTCCTATAAATCCGATGGCAATATCTCCCTTTAGCAACCCTTCATAATCCCGGGCCTTGTAATCATCGATGATGGAATTTCTGATCCGCGACAGATCCGGAATTTTGATCGTATTCGAGGCATCGTATTGCGGCAATACGGTTTTATCATATACCTTCAGCAACGCTTCTGCCTGATCCAGCAACTTCACGACATCCCCGGTGTTCTTCTGTTCCAGAAGCGTTTTTGCCTGATCCAGGAATTTTCCGGCTTCAGCCGCCTTGACCATAACTCCGTTTTCGTACAGGTCGTACCACTGATACCGGGCGATGTCGAACTGATTTTTAACATCGTCATACTTCTTCTGTATATCCTGTTTGACTTCCTGTCCAAAACCGAAAATTGATCCGGGAAAAACAGCCAATATCATGCAAATGATCCCGAATTGTTTAATTACAAAGGCTTTCATAGGGTTTTCTTTTTCACTTTTTCACCGGTGGATATTTCAAAAGATTGTTCTTCTGCCAATCAGCATAAATGTCCTTGGCGATCGTTGTGGCCGACTGGTCAACATAGTTCGGGTCGGTTACCGATATATCCCCTGTCCAGATGGCATCAGCCGAAGACTTGCTGTACAGACTTGCTTTCAGGTTTACTACGGAAGTAGTAGTCCAGTAGCCTCCGGTTGTTACCGTACTGCCTGCATCGAAGCCTGCTCCCCCATAATAGCCGCCGTATCCGCCGCCATAGTATCCGCCACCCCAGTATCCGCCACCCCAGTATCCACCAAACCCGCCGGTGGTATATGTAGTAGGTGGAACGTAACTTTGTGATTTATCAGTGCCTGTGTAAACAAACACCAAAATTCCATCCGCGCCAAGACTGTCGCACTTTTTCTTAATGTCTGCAATAGTGTACTTGATCTCCGGATTCAGGAAATCAAGCGATCCAATCGCTTTCAGCCCCTGGGCGGTAAACCAGGCATCCACCGATTGTTCAAATGGTTTGATGTATTCAAGTTTATCGAAAAGCGGCATGACCACAACTTTCGAAATCGTTGAATTGTCGTTCGGGTTCTTCCAACTTGTCAATGTGACCGGGGAACCACACGATGTGATTACAAATGCAGCTACGACTGCTAAAAGGCTGAAACAGATTTTTTTTGTTTTCATAATACTTTTTGATTAATTAATGTGTATGTAAATTGATATTATTTTTCTCTTACAATAATATCATGCGCTTTATCCGCATCAATGGTTATGACGTGATCCGGTTTATTTACCAGATCCATATGATGCATTTTATCGATCACGATTGAATAAGTTTTTGCAGGATCCAGGTTGATCACTTTGAAAGATGTGCTTCCTCCATCCTTCTTACCTATCGTTGACACGATAAGTGTTTTGTTTCCCCTGTCATAAATAGCTCGTTTCAGAATGACTTTTTTTAGATCCACGTTCGAAATGGCTGGTTCTGTAAAATGTTCCGCATCAACCGGATGGTTGACCATGGTGTACAATCCCCTGGCAGGAAGCGCCCGTGCCATGGCGATCAGCCGGTCGGCCAGGTCGGAGTGAGAAGGAAATGTTTTCATGTTGGTGGCATCGCCATGGCCGGGCAATGCAGGTGCGGTGTTTTGTTTTGTCTGAGGCGGAACCGCTGCCGGAGGGGGTGTTGCTGGTTTTTTCTCGCCATCGGCTGCCGCAAGGTTTACGGTAGGGACATCATCCATAAAAGGATAGTGGTAGGTCCCGTCTTCCCAAACCGGGGAATAGATGCTGTCAACGGTTTTCAGCAGGGCTGTCCGGGCAGATTCATCACCGACTTCAGCAGCCAGGGCGGTGAAGAATGCATAGTAAGCATCCGGGGCAATCACGTCCTTAGTAAGTACAGCCGTTCCGTCGGGGAGGGTTTTATAATGCTTCTTTTTCAGGTAGGGATAATTGTTTTCAATCAAATCGGGGCGCCAGGCGTGCATGAAGGTGCCGATCCATCCGTCGTTTCCCCCGGAGTTGAAATCAACCCCTTTTTTCACCATTTCTGCCATCACCTCATCCATTTTATTGCCATACCGGGGGTTCCATCCCGAGAAAGCCCATCCCTGTTTGATCAGATAGAAAGAGGCAAAATCCTTCGTTTCGGGATTGATAAAAACCGAGTCGCACCAGGGATCATAAACCTTGTGTACGGCGTCAAAAAATCTTGTGTTATGCATCTGATCATACAGCAGATAGCTGATCATCGGGTGCGTGTTGCACGCAGGGAAAATGGCATTCCGCTCGCATTCGATGCCCGGGACGGGGTTGGTGATATTCTGGATGAACATCACCTCCTGTAGACGCCTGTTATCATAGACAAACCGGGTTTTTTCATCCCACTGGAAAACGATGGAACCGGGCTCATCCCATTTCATGTCGTGATAAAGCATCTGGTAGAGGTTGATCATCATACCCAGGTGCCCGGAATACATGATGTTGGCATATCCTACCGGATCGGAGGAGGAGGCATAGGGACGGTCCATGTTGGGTTCGAATTTCGTGATCCCGAAACTCTCGTTGGCCCAGTACATCCAGACCGGTTTCTGCAACATCCGCTGGATCAATCTGTCGAATGCATGTTGGATCGCTTCGCGCCAAGCCGGGAATTTATGATACTGCTCCAACGACAGGAAATAGGAGGCAAAAGCAATGGTGTAACGATTGGCGCTGATTCCCTGCTGATCGACCGACTGGTAGTGGGTGAAATCGGCCAAATCCTGGTAGGCCAGTTTCAGGTTCCAGAGCAATTGGCCCCACTCTTTTTCGTCAACGGAAGGATAGTTATCCGGATTTACTGAAACTAACAGACTGCCTTCACCTGAAACCTGAGCCTGGGAAAGACCTGTTAACATCTGGAAAAGTGACATGCATGTCACTAAAAAAACGATTGAAGTAAGCATTCTTTTCATAGGTTATTTTTTCTTTGGAATTAACAAAGTCAGCCCGGCTTTGAGGTACATATCCGAATAATTCTCCGGCCTGATCACATTATAGAAATAGCTTACATTGGCCGAAAGCGGTTGCTTCCCGATCTTAAATACCTTGGAAACATTTAAGCCTACGGGGAGATTCCAGTTGGTGCCGCCATGATTCCAATTGACATAAATCTCCGGCGTGTAACCCAATGCCCAGCCATGTTTGAAGTTGTAGTTAAAAAATGCATCAATGTAGAGCTGACTGATCTCCGCTTTGGAATCGTCGCCGGCAAAAGACCAGCGCTGGGTTATCAGGGCGCCGGTTACGATATGTTTCAACATAAACAATCCTGCAGCGGCAGGACCTGCGGTCCATTTCCCTGAACACATATCAGGCGGTATTCCCGATGGTACGGTGATCATAGGGCCTGCTCCCCAGATGAATTTGGATTTACTCACAGGAGAAAGGTAGAATTGCAGTTGAATATCGCTGAGTCCGGATTTGCTGACAGGGGCAGGAATGAAGCTCACAGGAACAATTGCCCGGAAAATGAAAAGGAGTTTTGGCGACAACGAGACAGGAATAACCGGTTTCAGCATCAGGGTCGAGACATAGAGGTTCTCTTTCCCCGAATTAAAATCGCCAAGGTAGCTAAGTGGTATCTGGTACATGTTGGCAACCGGGTTCTGCGATTGTTTGGCCAATTCAGATACATCATCCTTCGGTTTTTCATCCTGAGCACGAAGATCCTGGAAAATCAATAGAAAACTTACCAGGATAATGGCTGAGACTAATAGCTTATTAGTTGTTTTCATAGAAGGCTATCATTTAGATTGAGTTGATTGTTTCGATGACACATTAGTTGCAGGCAAATACTTTTGAATGATAATTTTAAATGTAGGAAAGTCGATGGGTATCTGAATGACCTCTTTACATTTTAACAATGCAGCCAGTTGAAGCGCCTCTATGCTCAAGTGCCAGACGAGAAGTATCACCGGCAGGAAGGGATACACGCTAAGGATTCTATTCAGGGCTTTCATATCACAGGCTATGGCAAGTTCGGCGCTCAATGCCATCAATTCAATCCCGGGGGTATTATCGATGTGCCAGAGAATTTCATTAACCGAGGAAACCTTCCTGACAAAATAATCATCCTGCTCAGGCAATTCAGATATCCAGGGACTCGCTGAGGTTTCGTTAATCGCAAGAAGAATTACAGGATTTGGTGACATCGGTTCAAAAATACAGGATCCGATGCGGTTATGTCGACAATACAAGCCGAAAAAAACTTGGTATTACCTTGATGCTGCCAGTCATTGTGTGGATAATCAGAACATTATCCCGAGAAAGTAATTCCTTAGAGGCTGATCATAAATGCGGTGAGATTATCGCCGGTTTCAAGCCCCAGTTTCCGGCGGATATGGTGGCGTGTGGTTTCTATTGTGGCTACCGAAAGCCCTGTTAAACGGGCAATGTCTTTGGAAGAGAGATTAAGGCGGATCATGGCAGAAACCTGAAGTTCCGATCGGGAAATATCCGGATTGAGTTCGAGAAGCTTTTCGAAAAAAGAGTTGTGTAACCGGGTAAATAAAAGTTCAAACTCTTCGAGTGGGTCTTTCATAGAATCTCTGTTTATCTCATTCAGAGCGCCCAGAAATTCCCCCTGGTCTTTCTTTCTGGAAAATTTATAATAAAAGGGGAGAAGCTTTTCCCGCGCAGTCCGGTTTACATTGGAAAGCTCTTTTCTGACCAGCGCCTGAAATACTAATTCCTGCTCCCGAATTTGATTTTCCGTTTTACTTTTTTCAAGTTCGATCGCCTGAATTTGTTGTTCCTGCTCCGACCGGATAAGGTTGTCGAAGGTCAGTTGTTTTTGCTGTCTGAGAAGCCGTTGCCTGCCGACGAAAATAACAATCAGGGCTCCGGCCAGCAGAATGATAAGAATCATGCCTGTCTGCAGAAATGTTAATCTGACCTTCTGGACTTCGACGCTTTTTTTTAGAATTGTATTCTCGGCCTCTTTCCTATCGGTTTCAAAGCGTGTTCTGATACCGGTAATTTCTGTCTGTTTGTCGAGAGAGAGAAGGCTGTCAGCCCATGTTCGTGAACGCAGAGCGGTATTGTAAGCCTCTTCAAACAGTCCCATCCGTGACAGAATTTCATGTTTCCGGTCAGTAAATGCGACAATGTTCATTATTAGCTTGTTCGTTTCAGCTTTTTGAATTGCGCTGTCGATCATAGTAAGCGCCTCCCTGTACCGGCCGGTATTTTCATAAATGGATGCGAGCAGCGACCAGGCGTATATCTGACCCTGGACTACATTTTTTCTTTTACAGAAAGAGAGGATCATTTGGGTCTCTTTTTCCGCTTCCCCGAATTTTTTCTGATTCTTCAGAATGATCCCGATATTGTAACGCACGATGATCATCCCCATAGAATCACCAAGCTCCGTCAACGTTTCAAGCGCTCTATGGTATATCATCAATGCAGAGTCGATCATTCCCGTTTTTCTGTAATATATTCCGAGATTCTGCAGATTCAGAGCATAATTATTTAACAAATTCATCTCCCGCTGGATTTTCAGCGATTTTTCAATATATGCGCGGGCTGCAGGAAAATCCCCCGTCTGCATCAATACATGAGAGAGATTTTCCATAGCCACAGCCTGGTTCTCCGGGTCATGTGCCTCTTCTGCTGCCTGTAGCCCCTGTGTATATGTGCGCACCGCCTCTGTCAGCTCGCCACGATCATAGTGTATACTTCCAAGGCTAAGCAGAAATCGGTATCTGGACGAAAGGCTGTTTGAAATTTCGGAGATTTCCAAACCCTCAGTAAAGAAATTTTCTGCTCGTTCCGATTGTCCCATATCAATGCTCAGATTACCCAAGGCCAGCAATATGTTCAGTAAGGAGGAAGTATCGTGGGACAGGCGCGCTTTCGTTGCGGCGCTATTCAGCAGGATCAGTGAAGTGTCATAAACTCCTTTATTTGACAAGGCGCCGGCCAGTCCCCGTATGGCCTTTACGATAATGTCGTCAGGGAGCCGGAGACTATCCTGTAAAACCAGGCGATAAACTGAATCGGCAACCCTATAATCGGAATGATTTAACGAATCAGCATATTTGACAAGCTGCATGCTTTTGTCAGTCAGAGTTTTATCACCCGGGCCCGAACAGGCAACATAGAAGCTGATCAGAATAATCAGGCCAGCTAAATGAAATACATTAATATATTTCATTTTTTTAAATAATGGATAGGCAAATTTAGAAGAAAAGCCATTAGATATTACGTATTCCCTTTTATATCGATACTTTTGCTTTTTTGATTCCTTTACCTTATGAATTTCAGTCCTCTCTACAACGAATACACCGCCCGCATCAACCGGGTGATGGATTACATCGAATCCCATCTCGATGAAGAACATACCCTCGAAGAGCTTGCCGCTGTGGCCGGTTTCTCGAAATTCCACTTTCACCGGATCTTTCTGGCGATGACCGGCGAAACGCCATTCCAGTTCCTGACCCGGATCAGGGTGGAAAAGGCGGCTGCCCTGCTGGCTGCCAAATCACACGTCCAGGTTTCGGAAATTGCTTTTCAGTGCGGATTCTCAAGCCTTTCGCTGTTCTCACGTACCTTCCGGAACCATTTCGGGATGTCGCCAGGCAAATGGCGGGAAGCAATAAACGAGAAACGAGAGACGAGAAACGAAAGAGGGGAAGGAAAGACAGATACATTAAGAAAGGATCGATGCAATCTGAGTAAAACACTCCGCAATAAAGGTCAAACAGTCAGCAACGAGGCACAAGCCGGCGCCGGATCCTCCATGTACATTTGTCCCGAAACAAAAACCCTAAAATGGAGGACAACTATGAAACTGAACAAAAGCATGGAGGTTAAGAACCTTCCTAAGATGACCGTGGCCTATATCCGCCACACCGGCCCATACCAGGGCAATGACAAGTTATTCCAGAATCTGACCGAAGAGCTTTGCCGCTGGGCGGGACCCCGTGGACTGCTTGGGCATCCCACCGCAAAGATCCTGGCGGTATATCATGATGATCCCAAGGTGACGGAACAGGACAAACTCCGGCTTAGCATGTGTCTGACCGTTCCCGAAAACACAAAAGTGGATGGCAGGATCGGAAAGATGGAGATCGCGGAAGGCGCTTACGCGGTAGGCCGGTTTGAGGTGAACAGCCAGGAGTTCGGCGAAGCCTGGGACTGGTTATACGGTTCATGGCTGCCGCAGAGCGGATATCAGCCCGATGACGGCCCCTGTTTTGAGGTGTATCCTGAAGAGCCTAAAGCAGGAGAGAAGATCAAGGTTGACATCTGCGTGCCCGTGAAACCGTTGTAACAAGGTTGTTTCACAAGAACCAAAAGCGGCAACACCCCATTTGAATCCGAAACTGCCCCATAAAAAAGGCTGTCTCTGTATTGTTGAGACAGCCTTTTTTGATCTGATAGGAGTATTCGTCCCTATTTTTTCATAAACTTTTTCGTCTCGGATCCTTTTTCCGTCTGGATATTTACGAAATATAATCCGGATTCATACCCTGATGTTTTTACCTGGTGTGAGTTCCCGTGAACACTGCTGGTGTAAACAAACTGGCCCATTGTGTTGTATATCGTCACAGAAACCAGTTCCTGCGGGGAGGTAATGGTAACATAGTCAAGCGCGGGATTCGGGAAAACACTGGTAGCTGAAGGAATTTCACCAACCGGGTCGATTCCGACCGGACCAAGATCTGTGAAACAAACGTTGTCAATATAAAATTTGGGGACATCCGTACCATCCGCAGTTGCCCAGATGTTGATAATTCCCAATTTTTTTGAACCTTCTATATCCCATTGCCATTCATGGATCTTGACCCCATACAGCCAGAATTCTGCCAGATCATTATCCAGATCGACAATTACCCTGGAGTGGGCCCATTCGTTCACGGTATATGTAAAGAAAGTCTGGTTCATCGCTGCATCATACATGAAACCGGTGCCATCCGGCTTGAAATAGATTTCAAATCCCCATTCGTCAGCAGCTCCGAAAAGCGACATATCCTGCAGGATAGCGTAATAACCCCCGTAATTTCCTCCGGAAGGCACTAATATATCGAGCGCCATCTCCCAACGGCCTAAGGTCTTCTGACCCAGGTTGTAAACCAGGTCGGATTCAAGCACCGAGAGATCGACGGATAAAGAATTCGGAGAGGATAAAAATTCTGCATCGGTCACATATCCGTCTTCGGGTCCTCCGGGATCGTCATCCCATGTTGTCCAGAGCCCTCCTGACTGCGGACACAGTAATTGTCCGGCCGTATAGGCATCAAAGTAATCGCAATCGCTGGGCACTACTCCCGGCTCAATGACCAGGTCGTCAATCATGAAAACGAATGCATCAAACGACACACACTGTATTGCAATATAGATAGCCTGACCCGCATAGGCTGAGAGATCAAAGGAGTACTCTGTCCAAACGATGGGAGCTTCGAGATAGCCGGGTCCGGAGATGACGGTAAAATCGCCGGGATCGTTTCCGGTGGTGGATACGGCAACGTTAAATCGTTCCAGCCCGTATTGATCGGTATAAGATTTTGCCCAGAAGGTAAACATAGCTCCTTTGGAATCGGTGCCGATTTCCACTTGCGGCGAAATGAACCAGTCGTCGTTGCCCTGGTTCCCGGAAGGAACAGAAGCCATGCATGCTCCGAACTGTAGTCCGGAATGCGGTTGAATTTCGGGATCGCCGGTCATCGGGGGATCTGTCGTAGCCGGATTGAAGACGATATAGGCCATCGGCTCGTAATTGTGCGGGAAAGTAGTGCCTGTGAAACCATATGTGTCCAATAAATCAACATCGACTACGGTCCATGGGGTAAAGTCGAATGTCCATTCGATTTCGTCCTCAAAATCGATGGTCAGATCGGTGGCTCTGCCATCCGGGTTGTGGGATTTCACTTTGTCAGTGAGGGTGGGTGTAACAGGCAGGCCTTTTGATTTCGTGTAGAGGGCCTGCGAAAATCCGATGGTGGATGATAGAAACACCATCAAAACACGAAGGAAAAATGTCTCATAAGTTTTGTTTTTAGTGAAACGGATTATTTCTTTCGTCAAAGTTAATGGATTCCTTCATGGATATTTCGGATTTCAGAGAAAAAATGGCCGTATTCATTTCTTTTCCCGTCAAACCGGAGATTCATACGGATAAAATCAATACTTTTGTTCAATGCATGTTTCTGTCCGGTATATTGCCCTGCTGCTCTGCTCCCTGTTAATGTTTCCGCCGGGATACCAGACCATTCATAAACTGCATCACAAATCCCACACTACTCACCAGGACAGGCAAGATCATGCCAGTCCCTGCCGGCATGCTTTCACCGATACCGACCGTGCCTGCCCCATCTGCGACTTCCAGTTCAACCTGGCTTCCGAACCGGATTCTTTTACCTATCATGTTGCCATTTCCATGCATCAAAAGGATCAATCAGCCTGGATTCCTGAAATACCATTCACATTCTCCGGCTATCAGGTAACCCTGCGGGCTCCTCCCCTTTTCTGCAGTTGATCCTTAATCGAAAATCTTAAATCGTCATTCGTAAATCGTAAATCCCACGGGAATCACTCGTTCCATGCGATCTGTCTGGATAATTATCCTCTCCTGGATGCTCCTGCCATCCGTCTTATCCGCGCAATCATTCCGTCAACTGCAAGGAGTTGTTGTGGATGAACGGAATCTGCCGTTACCGGGGGCCACGGTGGCGCTAAATCATGATAGTCAGGTTATCCAGACCGGAAAGAAAGGATGTTTTCATGTTGCCCTGCCCGACACAGGGGCGGTATACATCGAGATCCGGTATATGGGATATGATGTTCTGCGCCGCGAGGTTCCCGCTGCGGAACTTACAGATACTGTAGTTTTCCGGCTGATTCCACAAGCCCAGCAGCTTTCTGAAGTCCAGATCCATAATCACTTCGCCGAACAGCGTCAAAAGGAGGATCCCCTGAGTGTGGAAGTAGTGGAGCCGGCTTATATCCGGCAGAATATTTCCGGAAGTCTGATGCAGACTCTCGACCGGCTTCCGGGCGTGACAACCATTGACATTGGTTCGGGGCAATCGAAGCCCATGATCCGCGGTCTGGCTTTCAACCGGGTGGTGGTGGCCGAACACGGCGTCAAACATGAAGCCCAGCAATGGGGAGCCGATCACGGACTGGAGATCGACCAGTATGCAGTGGAGAGGCTGGAGGTGATCAAGGGTCCGCTTTCCCTGAAATATGGATCGGACGCCATCGGGGGGTTGATTGAAATAGGACAGGCGGCTATCCCGGAAGCCGGTTCGGCAGGCGGATCTGCCGACCTGACCGGGAACAGCAACAACGGATCGGTTGGCGGATCAATGCTCCTGTTCAAAAGATATCAGGAATGGTACGTTAAAACCCGGTTCTCGATCGTGGATTATGCCGATTACCGTGTTCCAGCCGACAGTGTTACCATTAACTCTTACCGTGTTCCTCTTGTGAATCACAGGTTACGGAATACCGCCGGCGAAGAGTTTAACGGAGGTCTTACGATCGGGCATATCGGGAACAGGTTCTCTGCCACATTGTTTTTATCGGATTACTACGCAACATCGGGATTCTTCGCCAATGCCCTGGGGATTACCCCCCTCGTTACCGATTCAACGTACGACCGGTCCATCCGCGATATCCAGACCCCATACCAGTGGGTTAACCATGCCAAAGCGATCTTCAGCGTCATCGTTTTCCATGGAAAGATAAAAACCGAAACCACCCTGGGATGGCAATATAATTTTCGCCGGGAGTTGAATCCTTACTACCAGCATGGATATATGCCACCTGTTTTGCCTGATACTCTGGGATTCCAGCCCGGGCTGGCACGGGAATTCCGGAAACAGACCGGCTCCCTGAATTACAGAAGCGCTTTCCCTGTCGCAGATAAACATACATTAACTGCCGGTCTTTCCCTCGAATTTCAGCATAATCGTATCGGCGGATGGGATTTCATCATCCCGTCATTCGATCAGATGACCGGGGGTGTTTTTCTGCTCGGTCAGTCGAAGATCTCTGAACGGCTGATTATGGAAGCAGGAATCCGCTACGACCTGGGGTACATTTCGATATTGCCCTGGTCCGACTGGTTCCCAACCCCGGTCATTGAAGAGGGAGACACCCTGGGATACCAGTATGCAATCCGTGCAGAATCTTTGAACCGGTTCATCGGTAATCTGAGCTGGTCGGCCGGAGTTAATTACTCTACCCCTTCCGTCACATGGAAGGCCAACCTGGGGAAAAGCTTCCGCATGCCCATCCCAAAAGAGCTGGCAGTAAACGGGGTAAATTACCATTATTTTATCTATGAAAAGGGAGACCCGTCATTATCGCCTGAGGTGTCGTACCAGCTCGATGCCGGAGTGAGCTGGCGCCGGCCCCGGTTTGCCGTGGAGATGAATCCGTTTGTTAACTACTTTCCCAACTACATTTATCTGAATCCCACCTACCACTACGATTACATATATGGCGCCGGGAACCAGATCTATCAATACACACAATGTGAAGTTTTCCGGACAGGAGGCGAATTGCACATTCATTACAAACCGTTCCGGTTTCTGATGGCCGGTCTGATCGCAGAATATGTCTATGCCCGTCAGCTATCGGGCGAGAAAAAGGGATTCACCCTCCCCTTCTCTCCGCCGGCATCTTTCATCGTGAACCTGAAATATCTGCCGGTATTCCGGAAAACACTCGCTCATTCCTTCATTTCTCTTGACTTAAACTTCATTGCTGCGCAAAACCAGATCGTACCTCCGGAAGTAAAAACGCCGGGATCCTTCACAGCCGATATAAGCCTGGGAACGGGTCTGGTAGTTTACCGGCAAACCATTACATTTTCCCTCTCCGTACGGAACCTTTTCAACACAACCTGGTACAATGCCACCAGTTTTTACAGGATCCTGGATATTCCGGAGCCCGGAAGAACCATCATCCTGAATATCAGTATTCCATTTTCGTTCAATCGTAAATAAATTAAAACAAAAAAATATGAAATCAATGTTAAAAAACCGACCATTCACAGCCGTTGTGATCATCTTTTCGGTAATATTTCTTGTAACCTCTTCATGTAAAAAAGAGGATGAACCCGAAGCCCCCGTGATCAGCTCCTTCGAGCTGGGTTATCAGAACAGCCACACCGCAATTCCCGGCGGCGATCTCCACCTGGAAGCGGAAATTGTGGCAGAAGGAACGATCCAGTGGATCGGCCTGATCATCCATCCCGAAGGAGAACACGAAGGGGATCATCCATCTGCCTACTCAACAGAACCCTGGGAAGTTGATACAACTTATACAGGGAAGTACAGCGGCATCAAGAACACTAACTTTCATGAACACATTGAGATTCCCGCTACTGCCGATACCGGTTCTTATCATGTACACTTCACGGTAACCGATCAGGAGGGGAATCAGACTGCTCTGGAAGAGGTGCTGGAACTCATGCCCGTAGTAAGATAACTTGTTTTCTGTTTTCGAATTCAACCTAAGAAAAGATTATGAAACATAAATGGTATGTTTATATGTTATGGCTACTCTTCGGAGCCGGAATGGGATTATTTTCCTGTGGAGAAGACGGGAAAGACGACATCTATCCAGTCATCGACATGAGTGGTTCAGAAGCATTTCCGAAAGACTGCGACACCATCCGGATCGGACAATTCTTCGTTTTCCGTACCAGCTTTTACGATAATGCAGAACTTGGCTCTTACAGCCTGGATATCCACAACAATTTCGACCATCACACCCACAGCAGTTCCATCGTAGAGTGTCCGCCCGATCCGGTGAAAACGCCGGTCAACCCGTTTGTTTTTATTCGGGAATTTGACATCCCTGCAGGTTTGACTGAATTTCAGGCCAGCGACACAGTGGTAATTCCCCCGGGAGTTGATCCCGGGGACTATCACCTGATGGTCAGGCTTACGGACCGGGAAGGATGGCAGGCAATAAAAGGGATTTCAGTGAAACTGGTGGAAAACTGATTCTTGCATTTTACTCAATATTTTGAGTAATTTTACTCATTGTTTTGAGTAAACAAAAAGTTCATGTACCAAAGAGGTCATTTACAGGAAATTCTGAAAAGAATTAAGGAACCCAGAAAATTCCTTCAGGTAGTTGTTGGCCCCCGTCAGGTGGGTAAAACAACACTTCTGATACAATTACTTGAAAATCCTTCTGTATCAGGGCACTATTGTACAACAGACGGATTACCTGGAAGGGAAAATACATGGATTGCCGAACAATGGGAAACCGCGCGGATCAGGTGGAAGCAACAGCCAAAAACAGATGAGTTCATCCTGATTATTGATGAAATCCAGAAAATCGAGAATTGGAGTGAAGCTGTCAAGAAAGAGTGGGATGCAGACAGCAGAGCAGGTATATCTTTAAAAGTTATCCTTTCCGGTTCTTCCCGGGTACTCATCCAGCAAAGACTGACCGAATCCTTAACAGGACGGTTTGAATTGATCTTTATGGGTCACTGGTCATTTACCGAAATGCATGAGGCATTCGGCTGGGATGAAATTACCTATGCATGGTTTGGAGGGTTTCCAGGATCAGCAACACTGATTGAAGATGAATTCCGCTGGAAACGATATGTTATTGATTCCATAATAGAGACAAGTATTTCCAGAGATATCCTGATGCTGACCAGAGTAGATAAACCAGCATTGATGAGAAAACTTTTTACGCTTGGGTCTGTTTACTCTGGTCAGGTTCTTTCTTACACAAAACTACTTGGTCAATTGCAGGATGCCGGAAACACAGTCACATTGTCACATTACCTCGATCTTCTGGATCAGGCAGGATTGCTTGCCGGTATTGAGAAATTTGGCAGTCAGTTGAGGCAACGCTCCAGCAGCCCGAAATTCCAGGTATATAATACAGCATTGCTCAGCGCACAACTGAGTAATAGCTTTCATGAGATTCAGAGCAATCCGTCGCAATGGGGTCGGATCGTTGAATCTGCAATAGGCGCCCATCTTTTAAACTCCTTAAGAGAGAATAAGCTAAGCGTATATTATTGGCGTCAAGGAGATCAGGAGGTGGACTTTATCCTGGAAAAAGGTGAAAAAGCTATAGCAATTGAAGTGAAAACAGGGCAAACAAGAAAACTCACGGGCATGAATGCTTTTATCCGGCAATTTCATCCCGGGAAAATGATCCTGATCTCCCCGGATGCATTAACATGGCAGGAATTCCTGAAAATCAATCCCGACCAATTCTTTTAAGCGCAGGGGAAAGAATATCATAATTCCTTATGATATGGCAAAGGATTACTATGAATATAAACTTTCTTCCTTCAGGCTGGAACAGGTCTATGCACTGGCGACACTCAGAATCCGGCAATACCTGGAAGCAGAACTGAAGTTCGCCTTAAACCATATCCGTTCTTGCGACAAAGTCCTTGACCTGGGGTGCGGATACGGGAGGCAGTTCCCTGATCTTTGCCAGAAAGCCGCATTTGTTACGGGAATTGATTCATCGGCAGAAAGCCTTGCCCTGGGTCAACAATACCTTCAGGATATCTCCAATTTTCTGCTGATCCGGATGAATGCCCGAAAACTTGAATTTCCTGATGGATCCTTTGATGCCGTCACTTGCCTGCAAAACGGAATATCCGCCTTTCACGTGGATCAGAAAAAGCTAATCCGGGAAGCGGTCAGGGTGGTGAAAAAAGGTGGGACCGTTTTATTCTCAAGCTATTCGGAAAAGATCTGGGAAGAACGGCTGAAATGGTTTCAGTTGCAATCGGAAGCCGGCTTACTTGGAGAGATCGACTACGGGAAGACCGGAAACGGGAATATCGTATGTAAAGACGGGTTCACAGCCAAAACAGTCGATGAACAAAATTTCAGGAGGCTGATCAAAGGGCTGAAAGGGATCGGAGTATCATTCCGGGAAGTCGACCATTCGAGCCTGTTCATGATCATTAGTGCATCAAAATAATTTTTGTCTCAATAATTAACTGGAATTGATTACATTTCCAAAATGCACTATATTTGCAGCATCTTGGAATCAAAACAATGAACTATCTTACCTTTCACAGACAGTTTTTCGACCTTGCGTGTTTCAATACTGACCAGATTTTCAACTGGTATCCATCATTCGACCGGAATAACCTTCACAGGTGGATGAAAAAAGGATTACTCATCCGGCTCAGGCGTGGATGGTTCACTTTTGCGGAATACAGGGAAAAACCGGATTACATTTTTTATTTTGCGAACCGGATGTACAAACCTTCATATATCAGTTTACATACGGCATTAGCCTTTTATGGACTAATACCGGAAGCGGTAATCCAAATAACCAGCGTAAGTTCTCTGAAAACCAATGAATTTGTTAATGAAATAGGCGCTTTTATATATAGATCTCTGTTCGACGGACTGTTTTTCGGCTACGAACCCAGACCGGTGTCCGGAGGGAAAACTATATACCTGGCGACACCTGAGAAGGCTTTATTGGATTTGCTATATCTCTATCCGGAATACAAAACGGTTCAGCACATGGAGGATTTGCGCCTGGACGAAGACCTGCTTCATGAACGTATTGACACCGGAAAACTATTTGCTTTTTCTGTTGCATTTCGGAACAAAGCGCTGGAGAAGCGGCTTTCACTACTTCGAAAAACCTATGAGTTATGATCAGTATAGAGGCCCTTTTCCAATTCTATCCACCCTATATACGTAACCAGCGTCTTTTGCTTAAATACATGCTCAAAGAGCACATACTGCTGATGATCCTTGACTATCTTTCCAATACTGCATATGCCAGAAAGATGAGTTTCATCGGAGGTACAAGTATTCGTCTCATAAGAGGTATAGACCGGTTCTCGGAAGATCTTGATTTTGATGTCAAACAATTGCACTGGCTTTTTCGGCAGCCAGCTTTATTTATATCGCCCTCGCCGATCTGATCCCGGAGATGCACCGGAAAACCACCCTGAAGGATTCCCTGAGCCAGATCCTGCTGATCCTGGTGGGCATCCTGGTCATTTACCTGATCATCCTGTTCAAATAGCAATCTGTTAATAATCAAATAATAGATGAAAATCGAGAAATTATACCCCGAATCCGGAGTTGAACTGACACCCTTTGTGGCCCGTCACTACGACAACCTTCTTCAGATAGCCTCTTTTGGCCGTTATGGGCATTTCATCCACCGGGCCATCGATGCAATAGGTATCCAGCCAGGTTCCGCTGTCTTTGACTTTGGTTGTGGTACAGGAAAAAATGCCGCCCTGATGGCGCTCAGGCTGGGTGAGAGCGGCAGCATCACCGGGATTGATGTGTCCCCAATAATGGAACAACAATTCAGGAAGAAGTTTAAGGCAGATCCGAGAATGACCTTCCGAAATCAACGGATTGATATTCCGTTTGACCTTGGAAAACAAGCCGATATAGTCTTTATCAGCTTCGTCATCCATGGATTCCCTCATAAAGTGCGCGAAGTCATCCTGGAAAATATCCTTCACCATCTCAAACCCGGGGGAATGCTGGCGATGCTCGATTTCGCCGAATTTGACATGGCAAAGATGCCTGCCATCCACCGATGGATCTTTCAGGCCGTTGAATGTCCCTATGCCTTTGATTTTATAGCCCTCGACTGGAAACAAATCCTTTCGGATAAGGGGTTTGCTCCGAAATCGGAAGAGTTTTACCTGATGAAATATCTCCGGTTGCTGAAAGCCATGCGGTGATCTAGGGATAACCGTTCCTCCCGTTTTCAATTTTCAATTCCGGTTTCTCCGCTTCCCGGAAATCCAATTAATTCAACAGATTCCCGAAGGAGATCCCGGCATAGAAGGGTTCGGGACAACAAGAATTACACTTTTTATTTATTTTGAATGATAGAAAATGTTTTTTGAAAAAAGTGTGTTCATTGACAATGACAATCGTGGGATTCATTCAGACCGTCCTGTTCAGATAGCTTGAGTAATCTTTCAAGATCGGCTGATATTCCTCTTTCATCAGTTGCGATGAGATGATAAAGTCGGCGGTTGAGCGGTTGCATGCGGTCGGAATGTTATACAGGACAGAGATCCTCAGCAAGGCCTTCACATCCACATCGTGTGGTTGGGGCTGCATCGGATCCCAAAGGAATATCAGGATATCGATCCTTCCTTCGGCGATCATGGCTCCCAGTTGCTGGTCGCCCCCGAAAGGTCCCGATTTTAATTTAATGATACGCAGAGGAGTGTTTTTCTTTTTTTCAGGAATGTCGGGATCGGTCTGAACCTCCTGCTGAATGGCCTCTTCCACCAGGCGGCCGGTGGTTCCGGTGCAGATGAGCTGGTGTTCCTGCAGGATCTTATAGTTCCATCTGACCCACTCCACCATATCGCCTTTCCGGTTGTCGTGAGCCACAAGGGCAATTCTCTTTTTGTGTGCAACTGGCATATTCAATTTTTTTGTGTAAAGGTACTTTTTTAAGCCATGAAGATAAGTAAGTATATTTGTGCACAAAGAAAAACCTATAAGTAAAATCAAATATGTCAGAAAAAATCTTAGTTATCGGCGGAACTGGGATGCTGGGCAGACCAGTAGCACAAAAACTGAAAGAGGCAGGATTCTTTGTCAGGCTTTTTTCCAGGTCGGTTTCGGAAAAAGAGCAAACCGGGGGATTTGAGATCTTCCGCGGTGATTTTTTCAACCCGGTTGATCTGGAAAAAGCTTTACAGGGCTGTACAGCCATCCACACCAACCTGGCGAAGGTCGATGAGGGAGCCGCCATGCGCCTAATCGTGGAAGCGGCAAAGCGGGCCGGAATCGGAACCGTCACCTGCATCTCCGGAGCCTCGGTTTGTGAAGAGAACCGCTGGTTTTTCATGACCGAACAGAAATACCAGGCCGAGCAGGCTGTGATCCACAGCGGCATTCCTTACATGATCTTCCGTCCCTCCTGGTTCTTCGAATCGCTCGAACTGATGGTCAGGGGCGGAAAGGCCATGATGATCGGCAAGCAACCTCACCCCTACCGGTGGGTAGCCGCCGATGACTACGGCCGGATGGTGGCAACGGCCTATTCGAAACCGGAAGCCCGGAATCATATCTTCTATGTTCTCGGACCCGAATACCATAAAATGCGCGACCTTCTGTTCCGGTATGTCAAAGCCGTTCATCCGGAGATCAAAAAGGTCTCGGATGTTCCTCTGTGGATGATGAAACTGATCGGAACCCTGAGCGGAAAAAAAGAGATGAAGATGGTCGCCTCCATGTATGGCTATTTCGAAGAAGCCCGTGAGCAGGGCGATCCCGCTTTTACCAACGAAATGCTGGGGAGGCCGGAGATGACGTTTGAGGAGTGGGTGAAAGGGAAGAAGAGATAAAAGACCTTCCAGGTTTTGAAAACCTGGAAGGTCTGACTCTGATGTGTCTATAATTTCAGACAGCATTTCTTGTATTTTTTTCCGCTGCCGCAGGGGCAGGGGTCGTTGCGCCCGGGTGTTTTTGCTATGGTTACCGGCATCTGGATTTCATCCGGGTTTAATCGTTCTGTTCTTTCCAGCTCTCTTTTCACTAACGATTTCATGACCTGGTTTTCCGCTTCAAAATAATCATTTTCGTCGTCCTCTTCATCGTTAGCTTCAAACAGCTCTTCCAATTCACTCCTGAAAAAATCATATTGTTCGAATATGGTTAAAAAATGCGGGATATCCTTTTCATCAACCGGGTCCGATAAATCTGCTTCCACTTCATCCATAGGCCCGCATATGTCAATCGACGCAAGGTCAAATGCGAACAATTTTTTAATGGCATCCAGTAACTCGCGGGCTGCTATCTCTGTGCAATAGATCACCATATAACCAATCAGATCGGTGTCGACAATCCCGTCGTCTTCACGATGATCGATGAAATATTGAAAAACCTCATCAAACCATCCGATAACCTCCATCCTCCTTTCGGGCTGATGAATGGCGATGCGCGACACTGCGTCAGCAACGGCATCGCGAGTGAGAAATGTCAGGTTGGGGATGAACATGAAATTTTTCAATACATCCAGTTGATGCTGTCCAAGTTCATAAATAGCCGGAATCATGCATACGTCGAAATATTCGTCGAACCAGTCATAGAAAAAGGTCTCATCTTCCTCAAGCAAACCCAAGATTAACGGAAGACGATCCACAGCCTTGCATTCAGTCAGGAACAATACGGCATGTGAAAGAAATTTTACGCTGACCGGGTCCGGAAATTCCTGAGTATCATCTTCATAAAAAAAATACTGATACCGCTGCCTTGCATCCAGGATGACCTTTTCAAGGTCACGGATGAATGATTCGCGCGGAAGGTCTAAAAAACAACCAATTTCCCAATTGTCGAAGTCGAGGTCCTTTTGGTAAAACAGTCCAACCTCCGGGTTTTCGAAAGCTGGATTACCGGTAACCTGCGGCAAAGAACGATTAATATATTTCACCCTCCGCCGTTTAGGTTCCCACTCCTTCTCCATTGACTCCCATCGATGCAGTGATGCGTTTTCTACGATCCTTTCTGCCATTCCGAGCAGGAGATAATCCGGATTCCGGGTTTTCAGACCATCAAGCCATCTGTTTGCAGCATGAATGTTGCCTACAGAGGCGAAATAGGCGATCCCCATGAAAAGGTAATCGACTTCTTCTGTTGAAAGGAAACCTGTTCGTTCGGGAAATAGCGCTTTAAGGTCACTAAAGCCATTGAACAGCCGGAAAACCTTTTCAACTTCATCCTTTAAAATATATTGCAGCCCCAGATAGCACTTGCCGGCAAGGTAACCCGGATGTTCATCCACCGTCCGGAGAGCTATTTCAAACATTTTCGCGTTCCGTCCCTGATTGTCGTATACCAGAAACAACAATGCCTTGAATTCGGGAATATCCGGATTGGATACAACCAGGCTTTCAAGTTCGGTGGCGCTTGCCTTTTTTTTCAGGACCCCGTTTTCGGTTTCGAGTATTGCTTTTTGTAATTCGACAGGATAGTTGTAGAAATTACCCGACTGGACCGAGAAATATTTCCCCACTACCGTAAAGGGAGAATCATCGATTGATTTTTCTTTCATGGATTCAGTGTTATTATTTTTGTGGATTCTTCACCATACTGAGATACAATTCGTACCGCGATTTTCTGCCCCTTTTGCTTTAGGTCAAGCGGATGCGAAGTGTGACCGTACAACCGGTCAAACGCATCTTCGTCGATCTCTATTTTCAGGGTATCCTGAAGTTCCTTCTTCCGCCTGTTCCGCGATTCGCTGAGATCGCCAAGGCCACGCTTCCACTTGTCGAATTCGGTTTTATCGCCTCCGCAGAAGAATACCTGCTTCACCACGAAGTTGCTTCCGTCGTAATCATCGTCGAGCATCCAGTAGGCAATTTCGTGAATGTTCCTCGCCTTCACCTCGTCTCTGATGGGATCGTAGATGTCCAGCCCTTCAATGGTTAGTTGAAAATAGTGGTTAGTGGTTAGTGGATAGTTGATAGTTGGGGTTAATGGCGGATGGGGAGGGATTTGGATAAGCCGTGCAACATCTTGTTGATTTCGGCGCAAAGTTTCAACAAATTCTCTGAGTTTTCGTTCGTCAGATAATCCAAGTGTTGCGATAAAAGAATCAAAGTCTCCACTTCCGCCAAAGAGGCCCGCGAATACCCCAGGAACCGGTGAAATTCCTCGGGTGTGTTCCTTGCCTGACCCTCCGCTATGTTGGCCGCTACCGACACCGAGGCCCTTCTGATCTGCGAGGTCAGCCCATACATTTCGGCTTTGGGATAAGAGGCAGTAAAGGTGTAAATCATCTTTACCAAGTCCATTGATTTCTGCCAGACTGTCAATTCCCGATAACTTTTTAAAGCTGTCATATAAACAAATTTTAAAGTTTAAACTATCCAATATCCACTCACAACTATCCACTCTGACGTCAGGTTCCCCAATCGTAATAAACGAAGCCGCCGATTTGGCCGGTTTCTTCTTCAACCCTTCCTGCAGCAAATCGTCGTGAATCTTGGCTTTGGTGACCTCGAACGAGCCGATGCTTGTCGTTTGTTCACCGCCCTGGATGTCGCTTTCGAAGCTGAAGCCCAAAATCACCAGCCAGTTGGCGTCGCCCCGCTGCCGGCAGGCCACGATGGCTTTGTTCACCGCCTCCTTGCTCACCGTGCCGAACCTCGGACCGATGTGAAAATAGGCTTTGTGCTCGCCTTTGGCGGTTTGGTAAAACCCTTCGGCATGGAGCCAGGCATCAGCCAGGAGTTCCACCCGGGTAAAATCGACCCGTTCGTCTTTACGTCCGTTCTTGATGCCTGTCGAAAGCAGGTGTTGTTTGATCTTCTCCTCCCATTCGCCCACCTCTTCGGTGACCAGTGTTTCCTCTTCCAGTTCCGAAGAACTTACCGGTTCAAAATTCTGCAAGGTTTCCACGGTGAAGGGGCCGCTTACCCGCAGCACGCTTTTATCGGTTAGCGGCTGGTCGTAGAGGGTCTCCTCCTGCGCGGGCTCGTCGTTGGCTAAGGATTTCAGGGTGATGTGCGGCACGGTCTTATAAAGAAATCCCTGCCGGATGTCGCCCTTCGTTTCATCGTACAGTTTGTAGTAAGGAAACACCGCCGTCATGATGCGCTGCTTGGCGATGTTGATGGCGATGCGGCTGGTGTCGATGGTAATCCACCGCCGGCCAAACTGCTCCGCTACGAAAGCCGTGGTGCCGCTGCCGCAGGTGGGGTCGAGAACGAGGTCGCCGGGGTCGGTGGTCATCAGGAGGCAGCGCTCAATAGCAAGTTGACCAGTTTGTACAATATATAGTTTGTCCGAAAAAGTGCCCAAAATTGTATCTTCCCAAACATCACTGATAACCATAAATGGGAAGTCATCTTCATATCGTTTGTATGCTATGTTTTTCCCATTTTTTATGATACGATTTTTCCTTACTAAGTTTTCAAGACCATTAATTGTTGTTTTCCAATGGTTTCCCTTTGCAGGATAATAAGTAACACCCTCAAAATCAAATCCCTGACTACCTAGTTTTGATTCGCCAGATGATGTTATATCTGATGCTCTAAACCTTCGACCGATTGACAATGTATCCATGTTTTTCTCTTGGATAGACATTCTTCTCGATGTTCCATCTTTCAACTCAATCCAATTAAATGTTCCACCTTCAGTTCTCTCGGTTCTTTCAAGATATAATTGTCGATATTTAATTCGATTTATATCTTTTGAATACCAAAGTATATAGTCATGGCTTCTACTAAGCAATACTGACGCGAATCCGGATGTTTTTGCAAAACAAATAAGTCCAACAAAATTCTCACTCCCAAACACCTCATCCATCACGCTGCGGAGCAGGTGCACGTTTTCGTCGCTGATCTGCACGAAGCAGGAGCCGCTTTCGGTGAGGAGTTCGCGGGCGATGAGCAGGCGGTCGCGCATGTACGACAGGTAGGAGTGGATGCCCAGCTCCCAGGTGTCGCGGAAGGCTTTGATCTGTTCGGGTTCGCCGGTGAGGGCCTCGTCGCTGCCATCTTTTACATCGCGGTTGTTGAGTTTGATCTGCCAGTTGCTGCCGTATTTGATGCCGTAGGGCGGGTCGAAATAGATCATCTGCACCTGGCCGGCCATTCCTTCGCGTTCCAGGAGGCTGCCCATGGTGAGCAGGCTGTCGCCCTGGATGAGGCGGTTGGTCCAGCCATCCTGGTGATGATAATATTCGCTTACTTTATCCAGTTCATCCTTTTCGAGGGCGTTGCCGAAGAGTTCGTTGATGTTGGAGAAGAGGTCGGTTTGAAGGGGGTTGTTAGTGGATAGTGGATAGTGGTTAGAGGGGACAGGTTCGTGAGAACCGATGAGGGTTCTTTTTCCGGTCTTTCTATCCACTATCCACTGTCCACTAACCACTTTATAAAGGTTTTCAATCAGCGTCTCAGGCGCGATGTGTTCGTGGCGATAGAGGCTGCGGATATCGACGCGGAGCAGCTCGTCGCGGTCGTCGTGGTCGTATTTTTTAAGCCAGAAAAGCTCCGGATCCTGGCCGCGGTGCACCACCGGGTTTTTCGGCGTCTCTAATACTTTCGTTCCCTCCTTCACCTTTTTGTTTTCATCTTCATAGCCCGCCTCTTCGTGGCTGGGGATGTGTGCGCGGGTGTCGGCCGGATGTTTGAGGGAGTCGATCTTTTTAACCATGGGATGTTGATATTTTTTTTGGGTAACCGATTCAATTCAGTTTTTTTGATGTATCTTTGCACCAATCCCGATCACGGGAGGTGGAGGGCTGGATGGCCCTTGACCCCGGAAACGGGGTTTTTTTATGGCAATTTCTTAACCCCATATCGATAGATTTCTCCATTGTATCTGAAAAATTTACCATGTACAAGTATTTTAATTATTTCATCAGCAAATGTTTTTTTCCCATCATTCATCTTGAATATTGTCTGAAATACATACCTGCGACATGGATGTGCTAACAAATCAGCAATTTGTAAACCAGAGATATTCGCTTCCTTTGCCCGAACCTTGAGTTCAAGAGATGTAAGGTGTCTTTGCAGATCCTCAGCCGGTAAATTATTTGTGCCTTTTTCCATTAGTCCACGAAAGGACTTCTTCAGTCGTCGATCTTCAGCTCCTCCACGCGACTCAATCATAACATCCCCTTTTGCCCTTTTTATATCCAGAAATAATCTGAATCTCTCCAACATAATTTCTTAACAATAATGATATGGATCATATTTCCATGTTGAATATCGATGATCTTGTTCTTGTTTATCAATCACGACCGCAATGACTGAATAATCCCATTCCGTTAGATATTTCAATAATTCATCATTGAATGATTTTTCAGTTTGTGAATCTTTTAATGGGGTAAACGCAAACTTTCGATAAAGTATATCCTTACGGTGTAGAATGACAGGCTCATCAGGATGTGAATCAAAATAATCTTGTTTTAGTTTTTCAACTTGAGGATAAACTATTTTGGCCACATAATCAAGTTCGAAAATAACCCCAGCAAGGCATAAAAACCTATGATCCGGATTATCTGAGCTTTTTAAATCCGGATTCCCTACTTCATCAATATAAATCCTGTACTTCGTCATTATTATTAACTTACCACTATCAACTATTCACTATTCACTATCTTTGCACCATTAACCAGGCCGGAGATAGCATCTCCGGTTTGACGGCAAGGGCAACCCTGCCGTTTCTTTTTTACATCCCTGCCATCTTTTCACGCAACTGATTTTTGATATTCCGGATGTCATTGGCGATCTCGATGAAATGCCACTCGGGGTAATCATATTTTTCGTGCACCGCATTCACTGCAGGGAGCCAGCGGTTTTCGACATACCACCGTTTCTCCTCCTTGTCCTTGTTCATGCCGGTGATTTCGACGATCAGGTTTTTCAGGGTTCCGTTCTTTCCTTTGCACCTTACGATAAAATCGGGAAAGTAGAGTTTGTCGGCGCCATCTTTTACATACGGAATCTGGAATCCCAGGAAGGCATTTTTCACATAGCTTTCAACCTGGTCCATCTCCTCCAGGGTTTTGGCCGCGATCTGTTCCCAGCTTTCAGTGTCGGCCACCACGTAGTTCACATGGCTTCGGATGGTCGGGTAAACCTCCTTCGAAGTATTTCCGTTTACATGTCTGGTGCTGCCAAACTTGTTGTAGAAGTTGAAAACCGGTCGGATGAATTCCGACGTGTTCTTCCAGGTGTTGATGCCCCTCGCAATGTGGTCCGACACCGTTTTTTCATCCTCAAACCAGATCAGCCGCTTGTATTGTTCACCGTTGATGTTGAGGAGGATAACTTTCGTTTGATACCAGGTTTCAACGGCTTTTTTCAATTTACCGAACCGCTGAAATTTCGGATTCTGCTCGTCATCAGAAAAATGCCTGTTGATCAAATCTTTGGTGAGTTTAAAAATGACCTCCTGGTCTCTTTTTTCGAGCACACTCTGAATCTGAATCTCAATCTCCTGTGCCGAAAAAGCGCTGGCAAGGTTCGTTTTTACGGGCATCAGGTCGCCTCTGATTTCGAAATTTTCGAGCGCCGAAAAATCAAAAGTGAGTTCATCGTCGCCGATCTCGATCCGGTAACCGGTCACATTGGGAAAGGTGATCTCAAATTGTTCCTGCCGTTCGGGCAGGGCTTTGATGTGTACCAGTTCCTCGGGGGGGATCGGTGCAACGGTTTCCCCGCCTTTGAACATTTTAAAAGGGATCCCGATGATGTGGGCATATTCGGGAGGGAACTTCCCGGTTACGATCTTCTTTTTATCGCTGGTCGGATTTCCTGCCTTGTCATATCCCTGCAGGTTGTAGTTCATCCTGCGCAGCGCCCGCCCGGCCACCTGTTCGCAAAGCAACTGTGATCCGAAGGCGCGCAGGCCCATGATGTGGGTTACGGTATTAGCATCCCATCCTTCGGTAAGCATGGAGACTGAAACCACGCATCGGATGTGGGCGCCCAGTTTTCCCGGCTTCCCTACAGTATTCACCACTTCGCGAAGGATCTCGGCATCGGTGATCCGTTCGGCGCTGCCCTGGCCGTGAATGCGCACATAATCACGTTTGAACTCGGCGATTTCAGAAGCGAAAATCTTTTTGAAATCATCGTTCACCTGATCGCTGTTCTCGAGTGCGTCGCTGTCGATGAGCAGGGTTGGCGGTTTCCGAAGCAGTTTCCGGGTGGTAAAATCGTAATTGCTGAAGACCTCCTTCACTCCGGTTACCGTGATTAGTTCCCCGTTTTCATCTTCGAATTCGTAACCCGCGATGTATTTGTACATCTCCTTCGACACTGAAGTGTTGTTGCATACCACGATGAACACAGGGGGCGTGGTAAAGAGATTGGCCCTTTCCTCCCTGATTTTTCGCTGCCCCTCCGCATACTTTTCATAATGGCTGTAGAATTGATCCAGTGCAACCTTCACTGTTGATGGTAATTTGGGCGGTTGCTCTTTTAACTTTATCCCTTCGGCGGCCGCTTCCGACTTTTTCTTTTTCTGACCTTTCCGGGGCAACTGATCCCTGACATGTTCATAAAGATTCCGCAGCACAGGTCCCGATAACTCCTGGGTGTTGTCACTGTCGGGAATGAACGGTATTTTCACGAGCCCCGACTCAATGGCCTCGATCAGACCAAAATCGGAAACGGTCCACGGGAAAAGGCTGTATGCAGGGTATCCTGATCCTTGCAGGTAGTAAGGTGTGGCCGAAAGATCATAAACGTGCTGCACCTTAAATTTCGAAGCGATCTCCCGGATGCCGGTGAACCATACCGCTGCCCGGGCATTTTCATCGCTCTCTTCGTTATCGGAAGTTTTTCCCTGCGATTTCGGCAGGTAACAGTGATGCGCTTCATCGTTGAGGATGAGCAACCGGCTGCCCGGTTTGAATTTGCCCAGCGCCCGTTTCATCACCAGCGAAAAATCTTCGGTGTTCCCGGTTGCCAGTTTTTTCCCGGCAAGGTCTACTTTTCCATCGAACGGACTCCGCTTGTTGCCCTGGAGAGTTTTGGGTTCGAACGTGTGATAATTGGTGATGACCAGCCTGGCGTTGAGGTTATCGAGTCGTGGTTCGAGATGCGCAGGCACCAATCCCCGGATGCGGTAATAATCTTCGATTTCATTCCTGACCTTGTGCGTGGTATCCACAAACAGCACGCTCAGCCTGTCCTTGATGGTGATTCCCGGGGCAATGACCAGGAAGTAATCGGCAAAACGGGTATCTCCACGGTATTCCTGCCGGTTGAAATAGTGGTACAGGATCAGACATCCCATGACGACAGTTTTTCCGGTTCCGGTTGCCATTTTAAAGGCGATTCTGGGAAGGAAATCGGTTTTATCCTGACTGACGGAATGGTGCCCCTGTTCCAGTAAGTTAAGGATATGCTGTCCGGCATTCGACTTTTCGGCTACTTCGTTTAACCAGATGGCCGTCTCCACAGCCTCACGCTGAGCAAAGAAGAGCTGCAGGTGCGAATGTCGCTCCGGGTTGTTAAACCAGAAGGTCAACAGCTCTTTCGAAACCCTCGTAGTTCCCGGATATTTTTCGACTCTCCATTTACCCACCTCTTTTCGGCAAAGATTTATAATGTGTTCCCCATATTCCTCTGCAAAATCGTTTACCTCAAATATCTCATTTTGAGAAGATTGCCTCAAGGGAATTACAGGAATGTCATCGACAAAAACTCTTCTGCCCGGCCTGATATCACTATAATTCAGCGAGCCATCCATGTCTGTTGAATAATGTGCAACAGGTTCGAGATAAGGGCAATTAAGAATCGGATTATCTGCCTCCATTGACTTATTTTTTCTAAACAAATCTAAACAAAATACAGACTTCCTTTTCAGTAGTTCAGATACTTTAATCTTTTTAATAAATTTGCACCTGGTATCTTCCTATTTTTGTTTCTCAATACTAACCTGTCCCCTTTTCAAAAATTACCCGGTTGGCGCCCTTGAGACATTACAAGCTTTATTTTCATACAAAATTCCTCTTGCCGGTCATCGTATTGATGATCGTCAGTGAGTCATTCGGGCAGACTACCTGGCAGAAATTTTTTGGCGGAGCCGGAGAGGAAGATTCGAGATCGGTGACAGGTACGCCGGATGGGTTCCTTTTCTCGGCTGGCATTACCAATTCCTTTGGCGCCGGAGGAAAGGATTTCCTGTTTCTTAAGTTGGATCCGCAGGGCGATACCGTGTGGTTGCAGACATATGGGGGAACCGGCGATGATGTTGCTTACTCTCTGGCAACTACAGCCGACGGAGGATTTGTTCTGGCCGGTCATACCTCTTCGTTTGGCAGTGGTATCGATTGCTGGCTGGTCAGGACCGGTTCATCTGGAGATACCCTCTGGACAAGGACTTATGGCGGGCCATATATTGACTGGTGTTTATCCGTTGCCAAGACGACCGACTCCGGTTTTATCCTCGCCGGTTTTACAGATCATATCCAGACCGATGCGTTGCTGATCCGGACAGACCCTATGGGAGACACGATATGGTCGAAGACTTTCGGAGGAGTGGAGGATGACTGGATCTCATCGGTAGTCCAGACTCCGGATGGCGGATTTGCAGCGACAGGATTCACGAAATCATTCAGCATAGACGGTTCTGAGGATCTCTGGCTGATCAGGGTTGATTCTGCAGGCGATCTGGTTTGGTCAAAGACCTATGGCGGAAGCGGAAATGACTGGGGACGGGCCATCACACTAACCGGCGACCAGGGATTCATCATTGCCGGAGGGTCATCTTCGTACAGCCATGGAGGCGACGATCTCTGGCTGCTGAAAACCAACGCCGGGGGTGATTCATTGTGGTCCCGGAATTATGGAGGCGAAAGTGATGACTGGGCCTATTCATCTGTGTTGCAGGTTCCCGGCGGGTATGCCTGCATCGGCACGACAACTTCCCGGGGCGCCGGATTGGGAGATGTCTGGTTGCTTAAAACCAACCTTTCCGGCGATACCTTGTGGACAAGAACTTACGGAGGAGCTGAATTTGATTATGGCTCATCCGTGTTTTTTACCTCAGAAAACGGATTTTTTACCGGCGGAGGTACGCAATCATTCGGTCAGGGGAATAGCGATGCATATTTGCTTCTGACCGATTCATCCGGAAATATCACTCCGGGAACCGGGATAAATCACCCGGACAGCCTTCCTATGAATAGCAGCCTGTATATTTATTCCAACCCGGTGATCTCTGAGACATCAATCCGGTTCTTTCTTCCGGAAAAGAGTGATGTAACCCTGGAAATTGCAACCATAAAAGGAGTTATCGTAAAACGACTGACATCTGGCGTAATGGAACAAGGCATCCAAACCGTTCGCTGGAATGGTTGTGACGACCGGAACTCGCGGCCCGCTCCCGGCGTTTATCTGGTAATACTGAAGCGGGCACACCATACATGCGGGCAGGAAAATGTTATTGTTATCAGAAAAAAAATTCTCCTCGATTAAATTAGCAGGACAGCCGTTTTTAGAGCAGGCTAAGAAAAACCCCTGAAATTCAGTTATTCCTGGCGATACCTTTTCTGCCTGCTTCAGGCGGACTCGCATTCACGCCGCCCTGCGGGATGTGTTCAAGCCAGCAATACCCGTTGGTCAGATCCTGGCCATTGTAGCTTCCTGCGCAGGTTCCCCAGTGTTCATACAAAGCAGGATCCCAGCCCCACATATCGAAATTAACCTCCAGTACCCCATCGGGAAGGGCGGCTTTGATGGTGAATGATTTGTTGGCTTCGATCGGAGTGACATCAAAACCGGAGGGGATGATATATTCTCCATTGATATAGAGACCCGCGTCTTTATACTTTCCGGTCATGATGAAAATACCTTCAGCCTGATCGGTGCGGAAGGGAACCCACCATTCGTTTCCGTATTTGATAAGGGCGGTGCGGTAATCAGCCCCTTTCGGTCCACCACAGAAAAGATTCTCCTGCTCTCCGAAACCGTCGGCTTTGATGGTTTTACCATTAATGATGAACGTTGCAGACGCTATGCCCGTTTCCTCAAATCCTGCCATGGGTGCATCGGGAAGAATGAGCGCATAGTTGATGTTCTTATTGTACCAGAAAGAGTAGTTATTGTGCATCACCGTCTCGAAGGTCAGGTCGTTATCCTTATACTGCAACCGGATCTCCCCTTCGGCGAGGGTGTAAACCAATGATTGGCCATTCTCTTCCACCATCCAGATGATGTGTTCCTTGTCGCTTTTCAGAACAGGGAGTTTGCTGAATTTAATTTTGGTGATTTGTGTGGGGTCATTGCTGCTACTCCAGGCGAAGACAGTCGGTGGCGTCAGTTTACCGGTGCCGTGGTGATTGACATACACATATGCCATATAGAGGTTCCCATCATCGCCTTTCCCGACAAAGTTAAACCAGTAATTCCAGCGTGGCACACCATTTAATTCCATAAGCTTAATATCTGCAAGGGTCGCTTTATGAATATTCCCCATATTGGCAGGATCGTTCAATGGAGTGGATGCCGGATAATCCGGAACATCCACCGGGCTGTATTGTTTGAGCAGGGTATCGGCTTCTGTGAGCAATCCGGTGACCTTTTTCAGATCGCCGTCGTCGATGGCCGTTTTTGCTTCCATGAGGAGGGTATCGGCTTTCGGAGCCTGTTTCAGGATACCCCTGGCATAGATGTCGTACCACTGGGTTTTGGAGATATCAAGTTTTGCCTGCATTTCAGTGATCTTTGCACTGGCTTCCTCTTTGGTCATTTTCGGCTGGTGGCTGCAGCCGGTAATCAGCATAACGATAAAAGCAATGATACTGGTTTTGGCGGTTAAGTTTTTCATCTTTTCGAATTTATTTGTTTTCTATATCTGTAATCCGCTCATGTCAAAGCGGATCAACAATCTGTGGCGACTCCTGAACTGCCTTAATTCCATCCGGCGCCCCCTTGAACACATGCTCGAACCAGGCGCCGCCGTT
>Ga0172375_10002212_pt1 | contig 30549 bp, 28 predicted proteins | sample LakKiv1m_FD_114537 | JGI IMG/M metagenome (GOLD analysis project Ga0172375, IMG submission 114537) | Freshwater microbial communities from Kabuno Bay, South-Kivu, Congo - kab_092012_11.1m | ecosystem: Environmental > Aquatic > Freshwater > Lake | place: Democratic Republic of the Congo... | reverse complement strand
ATGGTTGAGCCTCTGAGTATAAACCCCGTTGAGCTGTCGCATGCCCTGTGAGAGATTTCCTTCGACTGTTTCCACCACAACGTGATAGTGGTTGGTCATCTGACACCAAGCATGACATGCCCAATTGAATCTTTTACAGACATCGCCGGAAATTTCCAGCCAAACGTACCGGTCTTGCCTCGCAGAGGTAAATATCCTCACGGCGATCACCGCGTGAGGTCACATGATAGAGGCCGCCCGCCAGTTCAATTCTTAAAGGTCTTGCCATGAGTTATCAATAGCAGAGTATTTGTTGGATTGTCGAGTAGATTAGTTTCTCCCGATGCTACAGGTTGATGTTTGTGTTCTCCGTTTCTGCCTGGTTTCCCGACAGTGCCACATTATCTCAGCCATACATCGGTTGTCGTTGACCCCTCTCAGAACCGTGCTGGCGCGATTTACGCACACGGCTCCTCACATAGTCAATTTACAGAAAATCCGAACATGCTGACCCTGATCATCGGTTTCGGTAGAGGATATCGCTTCAGCATTGCCTCGAACTTTTCCCCACTGAGACAGTTCTTCTTCCCCCTACGGTTCAGCCACTTGAACAGCAGCTTTTCCACTTCCTCCCCAAACCGTGCAATGCCACGCATGTTGTCGGATACGCCGTAGTAGTTGTAATGCCCTCTCAATTTGGCTTGGGCTGTTGCCCATAGTTCTCTGGTCTTCAATATCCTGGCCTTCTTCAGCCATTCTTTGAAGATTTTCAACTTGGCGATAAACTTCTTCCGTGCGGTAACCCGTTTCATCCGAAACCCTTTGCCGTCCCGCTTTGTCCCGCAATAGTGGGTTAATCCCAAAAAATCAAACGTCTGGGGCTTTTCCCCTCTTTGCTTGGCATTCTGAACGGCAAACCTTCCAAACTCCATCACCCTGGTCTTCGTCGGTTCCACCTCAAGCCCAAACTTGCCCAGACGTTCTACCAGCTCCGCGCGAAACCTCTCCGCCTCCGGCTTATACTGGAAGCAGACGACAAAGTCATCGGCATAGCGAATGAGCCGGGCATAGCCCGTGCAGCTCTTGCGGTAAACCTTCTCGAACCAGAGATCAGGGGCGTAATGCAGATAGATGTTTGCCAGCAGCGGCGAGATAACCCCACCCTGCGGGGTTCCTGTGTCGCTGACCGTTAAACTCCCATCCTCTGCCACCCCTGCCTTAAGGAATCGCTTTACCATGCGTTGAATCCGCTTGTCCTCAACCCGGTGCGCCAAGAATTTCATCAGCCATTCCTGATTCACATTATCGAAAAAGCCTTTGATATCAGCCTCCACGATGTAGCTGATCGGCTTGTGCTCCACCGTCTCGCTCAGTGCCTTGAGCGCATCATGACAGCTTCGCCGCGGTCGGAATCCGTACGATTCTTCTATGAAATCTTGCTCGTACACTGATTCCAGTATCCGCACAAGTCCTGCCTGGACAACCTTGTCTTCAAAACACGGTATACCTAAGGGACGTTGTTTGGCACTGCCAGGCTTGGGTATATAGGTGCGCCGGACAGGTTGCGGTATATACGCCATCCGGTGCAGCCGCCCTATTAAATCTGAGAGGTTGGCGTCAAGCTTCTCGGCGTACATTTCCTTGGTCATTTTGTCAATGCCCGCGGCTGCATCTTTCCGCAGCCGCTTGAAGCATTCCCGTAACAGCTCCTCGTTCATCAGGTGATACAGGCTGGTGAACTTGAATTCCGGCTCTTTACGGGCCTTCTCCGCTATGCGTTGCAATCTCGTTGCCACCGGCTCCCCGCTTCCGTGAACGGCCAATGTTTCCTCACAACGCGCTGACATGTGTAGCTTCCTTTCCTCCAGCGGCATTACCCGCCTTCACCGGTACTACGAAGCTATCCGACTCCCTGTGCCTCATTTGCCTTCCTCCTTCTTCAGTTGTCCGGCATACTCTCTTTGCTCCGAGAGAAGCACAGGGCCTCCCGGGTTGCCGTGTAATCATTGTGTCAAACATGCCATGGTCTCAGACCCCGAGGAAGCAGACATTCCTTGCCATTTACGAGAATGCCTGTGTTGACTTCCACTTCTTGTACAGTGTCGTCCTTCCCCACGCGTCACTTACGGGGCTCAATCCCTTCAACCTTGCGGCTTACGGCCTATCTGCTTGCTGTCCTACGCTTAAAACTGACTGTTACCAGTCAGCCTCCAAGGACTCGCTACCCGGTGGATGGCCTTCCTTCCGGGGCGGGACTCACACCCGCTGGATTACGCGACCTTGCCCGGCCGCACGCAAGACCTGACCCCTACCAACTCCTTGACAGGAGCAATCATTTTATTTAGAAGGCCTCAGTTGGGGAAATTTAACGGGATTTCAGCAGCAATTGACCTGGGGAGAATACATTATGACAATAAGAATGTTCACGTTGAGCACCTGCGCGCACTGTCGGGCGGCAAAAAGATTCATGGAGGATAACGCGATCGCCTTTGAATTTATCGATGTCGATTTATTGACAGGAGAAGAAAGAAAAAACACGATCTCCGAGTTGACCGGTTATAATCCGGCGCGCAGCTTCCCGACAATCTTGATTGGAGACCGCGCCCTCGTCGGTTTCAACGAAGGAAAATTGAGAGAGGCCTTGGGGATATGAACGCGGAACAACTCTACGAATTGCTCAAGCAATCGCAAGAACCCAAAGGCTATTTCCTGAATGCCGATAAAAAGATGACGTTGGAGCTGATCGACGGATTACTCGTCAACCGTACGCGATATGGATATGCTTCCTGCCCCTGCCGTCTGGCATCAGGCAATCGCGAACAGGATAAGGATATTATCTGCCCGTGTATTTACCGGGAAGCAGACGTCAGCCGGTACGGACAATGCTTTTGCGCTCTTTATTTATCCTCCCCGTCGGGAACAGGCACGGAAGAAATTGTTGTTCCGGAAAGCAGGCCGCCCGAAAAGATTAATTTATGAGCATCAGGCCCCTATGCGTCGGGAGGCAATGATATACCGATGAACTGGAATTTTCCTTATCCTTCCCAAAGGATGCCTGTTTTTGCCCGCAATGTTGTCGCCACATCTCAGCCGCTTGCCGCGCAGGCGGGCCTGCAGATGCTCGTGCGGGGTGGAAATGCGGTTGATGCGGCGCTTGCAGCGGCAATCGCGCTTACCGTTCTTGAGCCAACGAGCAATGGAATCGGCAGCGACGCCTTCGCGATTGTCTGGGATGGTCAAAAACTGCACGGGCTCAACGGTTCCGGCCGCTCGCCCCGGGCCTTGTCACTGGAGCGTTTTCATGGGAAAAAGGCGATGCCGGAGCTGGGTTGGGATGCGGTCACCGTCCCCGGGGCCGTGGATGCCTGGGCTGCACTTTCCCGAAAGTTCGGCGCCCTTCCCTTTTCCGATCTTTTTGAACCCGCCATCCGCTACGCCACAGGAGGATTTGCCGTAGCTCCGGTTACAGCAGTGCGCTGGGCCGGAGCCCGAGAACTATACAATGATTACCCCGAATTTGCCGCTGCATTTCTTCCCGGCGGCCGCGCCCCGTTTCCGGGAGAGGTCTTTCAGGAGCCGGATATGGCGACAACCCTTGAAGAATTGGCGAAAACGGAGGGGGAATCCTTTTACAGGGGGGAAATTGCCCAAAAGATCATTTCCTGCAGCCGCAAAACCGGCGGCTCGTTTGACGAAAGCGATTTTTCCTCTCACCATGCGGAATGGGTCAACCCTCTTTCCCAGAACTGGAAGAATGTAACCCTCTGCGAACTGCCGCCGAACTCTCAAGGACTGGCGGCGCTGATCGCGCTTGGCATACTCGAGCATATCCCCGAAGACTTATCGGCTGCGGATTCCCCTCAGAGCATCCATATGCAGGTGGAGGCAATGAAAATCGCCTTCGGGCTTGTCGAGCAGCATGTCGCCGATACGGGCTGGATGACCATTGAACCGTCATCACTTCTCAACCCCTCATTTCTGAAAGAACAGGCTGAAAAAATCAGCATGGACATCGCCCTCCCGTCTTCCGGGTTTCCCCGCCGCGACGGCGGAACGGTTTATCTCGCGACAGCCGATGCGCAAGGGATGATGGTTTCCTTTATCCAGTCCAATTACAGGGGATTTGGCTCCGGCATCGTTATCCCGGAAACGGGAATAAGCATGCATAGCCGCGGCGCCGGCTTTACGCTTGCAGAAAAACATCCGAATCAGGTTGCCGGAGGCAAAAGGCCATTTCACACCATTATTCCAGCCTTTGTCACCGAAAAGGGAAAACCCCTGATGAGCTTCGGCGTTATGGGCGCGCGGATGCAGCCGCAGGGACATTTGCAGATGATGGTTCGGATCTTTGCGGCCGGCCAGAATCCCCAAGCCGCGGCAGACGCACCGCGCTGGTATCTGGATGAAGATTCCGATCTTTTCCTGGAACCGGGTTTTGGCTCATCCGTCTCTGATTGGTTGAAAAAACGGGGACATAATATTCGCGAAGGGGCGCCTGCCAAGCTCTTCGGAGGCGCCCAGCTTATCTATCGTCTTGACGGCTGCTACTGCGCCGCCTCCGATCCGCGCAAAGACGGACAGGCCGTCGGCTTCTAAAGGTACTCCTTGAGCCCCTCTTTTTCGAGCTTTTCGACCACGCTGCGAACATCCTGAGAGCGATCGCGGCGGCAAATAAGGAGAGCATCCTGAGTTTCGACGACAAAAATATCCCGAACCCCGACTATCGCAACGAGTTTCTCGGGGCTGTAGACCAGGGAATCTCCCGAATCGACGCCAACAAAGCGCCCGCGGACGACATTGCCGCTTTCGTCCTTTTTTGAAACCTCCCAGAGGGCATCCCAGCTCCCGAGATCCGACCAGCCGAACTCCCCGGGGATCACAAGGACATTCTTCGCCTTCTCCATGACCCCGTAATCGATCGAGACAGACGGCAAGGAGGGATAGACCTTCTCGATAACGTCATTTTCACTTGCACCGCCAACGGCGTCACTTATCTCTGCAAGTCCCTCATAAATCTCCGGCAAAAAACGGGCAATCTCGGACAGTATTGTCGAGGCCTTCCAGATAAACATTCCACTGTTCCATAAAAATCCACCCCTTGACAGAAAGTCGCGGGCCAAGGCCAGCGTGGGTTTTTCCCTTATTGACTTAACACGGCAAATTTGTAAATCCCCATCCTTGGAAACCTGCTCTCCCTGTTCGAGATATCCATACCCGGTTGCCGGACCGGTCGGCTTTATACCGACAGTCAGCAGAGCTTCCCCAATTCCGGCCTCACCCGCTGCCGTCTCCAGGACAAGGCGGAATTTCCGATCATCGGCTATCCGATGATCGGAAGGCAACACCATCATCACCGCGTCCCCTACCCTTTTCTGGATGTAGAGCGCGGCTAATCCTATACAGGGAGCGGTATTGCGACCTACAGGCTCGATCAATATATTTTTCGCCGGAATTTCCGGCAGGAGACGAGTCAACTCCACGGCATGACTGCGACCGGTAACAATCAGCGTACGCTCCGGCGGAACAAGCGGCCCTATCCGGTCAACTGTTTCTCTGATCAGCGATTTTTCACTCTGGATATCGAGAAGATGCTTAGGCATTTTCTCCCTGCTGCGGGGCCAGAAACGCGTCCCCCGCCCCCCGGCCATGATGACTGCAAACATCTGTTTCATCCTTTCTGATTTTAAATAGGGATAATTTCGCTCCTCAGTTTGTTCTTCCGCATCGGCATTGTTAAAATATTATACAGTGAAAAAAGCTCAAGCGAAAAGGGAATATATCCAAGATAACCGGCAAGCGGCATTTCAAAAACGGGCCACTCGCCGGCATAGGGAAGCCGGTAAATCCATTTGGGAAATGAATAAAAATTCCACAACTCCCAAAAAAATCCACAGATCAGCCCTCCGGTGGCAAGCGAAAGAAGCGTCCGCCAATCGCAGCCAAACAACTCCCCCAGAAGAGAACGGTTTCCCAACTTTACGTTCAGCGGCTCGATGATAAAACAAAGCGAAACCCAAAGGAAGGGGGAAAAAACATCCGGCCGAATTAGCATAAGAAAGAGCATCAGCAATCCGGAAATAATCAGCCCATTCAAAAATACCGGAGTTTGCGGGATAGCCGGACCGGGTGCAAGTTTTGCAATCGGTTTCCAGCAGCGCACCAGTTCCGCCGTGCCAAAAACTGCCGGCATGACCGTTGAAAAATTCCATGTGGAAAAAAGTGCGTACTGCATGGTCGATAAATCCTCCGTTCCCAGATAGACCCAGTTCTGCGTTCGAAGGTTGAGAAGCTCGAAGAGCCACCAGACTGGGGCTGAAACGAAAAACAGGCCGCCCCACGCCAAGGGGTTTCTTGTCAGCAGTGAATTCCCTTTCCGGAGATGCACCAGGGCGTCAACGCCCAGGGAATACCCAAACCAGAGAGGGAAAAATCCCCAAAGAGTTCTACTGCCGGCAAGAAACCAGTTCAGAGGCCAGAACAGGGCAACCAAAACGAAGCCGATCCAGCCGTGGAACGGGAAAACCATCGCCGCTTTTTTTGTTGAGGCAGTCATGTCGCCTTTTCCTCTTTTTTCTATGGCTGGGGAGTACCGGCGGCCATCCTTGCTCCGATTTTTTAATTATTTTGCCAAATCATCCACAAGCTTGGTCAGGGTTCGCGATCTCTTGTTTCCCTGAAGAAAGGAGATAAATGCCGCAGCCGCCGGAGACAACGTCTTACCTTTAAGATGGATGATACATATATCCATCTTAAAACTGCCTTCAACAAGGGGGATGGCCGCAAGCGTTCCGTTTTTGATATCATCCCTGACGCAGATGCTGGCAATAAAAGCATATCCATTGCCTTTTTTTACCAGGGACTTGATAAATTCCGTACTCCCCGCCTCAATGATGGACACAGGCTTGAGGTCCCTTTTTTCAAATTCATGCCACATGGTGAATTTGGTGGCTGATCTGGAGTCGGAAAGAATAATGGACTCGGCGGCCAAATCCTGCAGGGTTACTCTATCCTTCTTGACCAGCTTGCTGCGCGGCGAGGCCACGAGAATCAGTTCGTCGCTGGTGAAAGGCACTACAGCCACCCTTTCCGGGGAGGGAACCTGCGCCGCAATCGCCAGTTCGAAGCGATGGCAGAGGATGCCTTCCACAAGTTCTCGAGAACTTCTTTCGTCAAGATGGATGGATATCTGGGGATGGCGATCCTGGAAATTGGCGATAACCGTTGGCATGAGGTATTGTGAAAGGGCTTTGGTTACCCCCAGCCGCAATGAACCGCTTTTGAGATCTTGCAGCTCCTGAACCGCTTGCGTCACTTCTTCAACAAGACCGAATATCTTCTCGGCATAGTCATAAAGAACCCGGCCCATCTCCGTAGGGTGTAAATCCTTGCCGAATTTGTCCAGTAAGACAAAGCCCATGTCCCTTTCCAGGGAACGCACCTGGATGTATACGGCAGGCTCAGTAACGCAGAGTTCTTCCGCTGCCTTGGCAAAGGCGCCTGTCTTGACAACGCAATACAGCGCCCGTAACTGATTGAGATTCATCATTGAGAATTATCCGAATTTTAACAATTTAATTTAGGAAATTATAAAATTATTTGTATTGACCTGTCAATATTTAAAAAGTAAAAGGCAACCATCAGATTTGCCAAACCAGTTATTAATGAACCCGTAAAAGCCCTTCAAGCTGTCTTGCTGGCGGAAACTGGCGTGCAGTGCGGTTGGAGCTATGGACATTTCGCTTCTCTTTGCCGGTAAACAAATGACAAAGCAGGGGCGAATCGACGTTTGAGGAATTCGTCAGCTTATTCTATCGCTAAGAATTGTCATCGGAAAAGTAAGGAGGCAGAACTATGAGGGAATTGGAATTTGACGGAATTATTATCGGTGCCGGTCCAAATGGACTCACTGCAGCGGGATATCTTGCCAAGGCAGGCTTGAAAGTTGCGGTCCTGGAAAGAAGATATGAAATCGGCGGCGGATTGGCGACAGAAAACCTGTTACTTCCAGGAATGTTGGTGGACAGCCACGCCATTTACCACATGATGTGCGAGTATGCGCCACCCCTGCGGGACTTCGAGCTGGAAACAAGATATGACTTGAAGTGGATCTATCCGGATCTGCAAGTTGTCATGCCCTTTCAGGATGGGACTTACCTTGCCCTGTACAGCGATCCGGAAAGGTCGGCCGAATCCATCCGCAAGTTTTCCGAAAAGGATGCCGAATCATTCCTTAATTTTGCCAGCATTTCCGGTGAAGCGATGGACATCTTCCTGGCGCCGGCAAGCTACGTAAATCCCTTGCCAAGCCTGGAGCAGGCAGCCAAGCTGGAACGCCATCCGGCAACTAAATGGGACGATGAACTGACCGGCTTTACACCCCGGCAGATTGTCGATGCGTGGTTCGAAAATGACAAGGTACGGACATTTTTCCTCTATCTCGCCACCATGTGGGGGCTCGACTACGATCTTGAGGGATTGGGCTATCTTGTTCCATTGATGATCAACCGGGGGTGGCATTTCCGCCTTAGTCACATGGGTTCCCATCATGTGGCCCATTTGATGGGAAAATATATCTCCGAGAACGGCAGCCGGGTGATCAGCGGTTGCGTCATCAAAAAAATCATTATCGACAACAACGAAGCCAGAGGTGTGGAACTTGCCGACGGGACGATAATCAAGGCAAAAAAATTCGTTTGCAGCACGCTCAACCCCCATCAGACCTTCTATGACTATGTGGGCAAGGAGCATCTCGATTTGGAATTTATTACCCGGCTGGATCAGTGGAAGTATTCGGACATGAGCTTCTTTACCGTCCACTTGGCTCTGACGGAGAAACCGCACTTCAAGATTTTCGATCAGCACCCGGAACTCGCCGATGCCCTGATCTACGTCGTGGGCTACGAAAGCGAACAGAATTTGATCGACCACTTTGAGGCTTCCAAGCGTGGAGAACTGCACGACGGCGGCTTCAACTGCTGCTTCCCGTCCATTCATGACCCGATCCGCATGCATCGCCATGCCGACAGCTTCGTTAAACATATCGGCCTAATTTCCATGGAGTGCGCCCCTTACAATCTGAAAGATGGGGGAGCTCTGGCGTGGAACAGGCTGAGAAGGTCATACGCGGAGCGCTGCAAGGCTATACTGGGCAGATACGCACCGAATATGAACAAGGATACGATCGTCTGGGATTACATCGGCACGCCTTTAGATACGGAAAACAAATTCCCCGACATGAAGCAGGGCTGCTTCAAACAGGGCTCCTATCTGCCGCTGCAGATGGGCTATTTCCGACCGAACGAATACTGCAGCCAGCATGATACGCCGATCAAGAATCTCTATATCGGCGGGGCATCCACCCACTCCGGCGGAATGATTACCTATGGACCAGGCTTCAATGCCGCCGAGAAGATTGCGGAGGATCTTGGGGTCAAGAAATGGTGGCCCGAACCACGCGGCGTCAAAGAGGCAAGAACTCTCGGACTTTTTTGAAAGGAGAATGCCATGTTTATAAGATCAACCGGCTTGGGGAGGACGTTGCTGTCGGGAAGGATAGCCAAAATCGTAAACACCGATGTGGTTCCTTCGACCCTGGAGCCCCCCCAAAAAGGCACTGCGGAACCAATGCGCCTCCTCGTAGAAATGGAAATAACGAATCCCGTTCACTGGACGGTGCGGGCCTTCATCGATCCTTCTGATCTACGCGAGATGCTGAAAATAATCTTTACGAATCCAGCACTTCTACTGAGCTGTCTAAAATTTCTTTTCAGCAAGGGGCCGAATTACGCCGAATCGGCGCAGACGAAAATACCTCCGACAACAACTACCGCGCCATCGCCGATGGCCGCCACGCCGGCGAGTGCAGTTTCCGGAATGGCGCCAATTGGCCCGAGACCGATTCCCGCAAGGAAAAGGTAATTTGTTAACGATGAACCGCGCTAGCGGGACGAAAATTTAATTGTGACCCCAATCAATGGAGATAGGCACAGGGAGGATATTATGCCAGATAAGAAATATGATGCAGTTATCGTCGGCGGCGGGCATCACGCAACCATAATAGCATGTTACCTGCAGCGGGCCGGCCTCAAAACGGCAATGTTCGAACGGTGGCACGAAATGGGCGGCGGCGCCTGCGGCGAAGAACTGCCGTTGCCGGGCTACATACAGAATGTATGCGCCCACTTTACCAGATTTTATACAAATCCCGCCTATTCAGATTTCAATTTGCGCGATTACGGTCTTGTTTACCTGTTTCCGGAAAACAACGAGGCGTGGATATATCCCGACGGCAGCTATATTATGGGGAAAACAATCCTTCCGGTAGTCGATCCGTTGACGGGCCGCTCCGAATTCTCACAGGCGGCCGCCGACTATACGATCAGGGAAATTGCCAAGATCAACCAAGACGACGCCAACACGGTCGAGGCGATTATCCAGAGCTTCAAAAATAAATGGAAAAAGGCGTTCGGTCTTTACCGTTATACGGGCCCCGGTGAATGGGGAAACGGACCAGATCCGCTGGAGGCGCTGTTTGACGATCCGAAAAACGGCCTGGATCGTGAGATTTGCATGGGGACAGTTGGCGAGATCGCTACACGGATGTTTAAGAGTCCCGAGATGCAGACCTTTTATATGCGCGCCATGCAGACCTCAAACGGCCTGATGCCCTGCGATCGACCGGGCCCTTATTGGCATGTTCACGCCTTGGGCCTCATCCTCTCAATGGATGCCGCAGCAATCGTCACCGGAGGAACGCACAGCATTACCCATGCCCTCTTGCGGGCTTTCCAGCAGTACGGAGGAGAATTCTTCGTTCTCAACGAAGTAAAGAAAGTCCTTGTAGATAACAACAAAGCCTACGGAATAGAATTGAAAAATGGCGACCGGGTGTTGGCCGACATCGTAGTGAGCGATTTGAGTGTGGAGCTGACGCTGGAGGCCGTAGGCAAGGAATGGACACCCGATGAGCTCTGGGAAAAAGCTCAAAAACTGAAGGTAAAACCTCCGACACTGGAAGACCGGGGATATGAAAGAACCCAGCTCATGTGGGGCAACATTGCCCTCATGGAGGCGCCCGTTTACCCAATGAACCCGGAATTGGGCATGGTTCCCCGATTGTATTTCGGCAAGGCAGACCCCGACTATTTTTTGAGCGGTCGCTACCAAAGGGAACGCTGGGAAAAGGGCATCGCCGATCAGTTGTATCTCCTCGTAGCGCCGGACGTGCAGTGGGACAAGACCCGCGCCCCGGCCGGAAGATTCGCCGCCCTTGTGGAAGAATTCACCTGCCCCTGGAGAAATTTTTCTGAACGGGAATGGCTGAAAATGAAACGGGAAATTGAATTCCGCATGGTGGAAGAGTGGGCAAAATATGCCCCCAATGTAACGATGGACAACTTCATTTCCGCCTGGATTGCCACGCCAGACGACGTAGTCAACAGGAATCTCTGCATGCCCCAGGGAGGCTGGGGAGCACTCGATGCGCACTATGAGTGTTCCGGCAGAATGAGACCCTTTCCGGAAATATCCGGTTACCGGATGCCCGTAAAGAATTATTACCTCTGTTCTTCGGCTGCGCATTCGGCCCACGGAATCGGTCGAGGAAGCAGTTACAATTGCTATAAGGTTATTGCCCAGGATCTGGGTCTCAAATACCGTCCCTGGGAAGAGCGGGACTGGTAGAGACAGGAGGCAAGAAAAAAGCATGAAACCTGACGTCCAATGCGGATTATGTCTCTTGGAGTGGGTTTATGACCGGGCAATATCCCAGAACGGCAATGTGGATATTCCTCCGCTCTTCAGAGATATCCTCCATCTCCTTTCCCGTGAAATGGCGGCTTCGGCAAACGTGGGCGCCCTGTGCAATCAGGCGGCCGAACTGATTTATAAATTCGTTCCTCCGGAATCTGATTTCTGGGAGGCAATAAAGAGGGAAACGAATGAATATGTCAGGAAACTCCTGCCTCAGGGCGCGGTCTATATAAAGCGGGGAAGAACGCCGCGGGAAAAATTTCAAAGGGCCTGCTCTCTGGCCGCCCTGGGAAATGTTTCGCCCATCGGCGCACCGCTCGCTGGAAAGGCTTTTGCCTTTCCGGAAGCCCTTGCCATAATGGCGGGGAAAGGCCCACGCCCCGTTTTTATCGGCGATGCCTACACGGTTGCAAACAAATCAAGGCATGTCTTTTATCTAACGGATAACGCAGGTGAAATCGGCTTTGATGCCCTCCTTGTCAAACAGCTTAAGGAAATGGGCAAGGACGTAACGGTGGTTGTGAAGAAACCTGCCTATTTTGAGGATGCGACCCTTGCGGATGCGTCTTTTTTCAGCCTGGACCACACAGCCGACAGGATAATGACGGTCAACAAGGTATTTGTGCCTGAAAATAACAAATCGGCCGCCGGCCGGGCTTTTTACAATAGCGACCTCGTTATTTCGAAGGGAACCGGAAATTACGAAGCCCTGCGGGGTGCAACGCCGGGCAAGCAGACAATGTTTCTTTTAAAGGTAAAATGCGGCCCGATCGCCAGTAATGTGAAAATCGACCAAGGAAGATTTGCAGTCATAGTTGATAAATAGGCAATGCATCCGCTCTATAAAATCAGGGGGTACCAACCAGCCAACATTCTTAAGGATGTGTTGAAAAATCATTAACAAGGGAGCAGACGGCGGTATCATATGAAAAGACTTGCGGGAAAAGTGGTTATTATCACGGGAGCGGGAAAGGGGCTGGGCAAAGCCTTCGCCGTGAGGTTTGCCGAAGAGGGAGCCAAACTTGTCCTTGTAACCAGAAAAGACACGGATGGACTCAAGAAAACAGCCGCAGAGGCAACTGCCCGAGGCGCCGAATGCATCTTTTTTCAGGCCGACGTTTCTAAACTCGATGAGATGCAGAACGTGACTGATGAAACAGTCAGAAAATTCGGTAAAATAGATGTGTTGGTCAACAATGCCGCATACTACTTCGGCATCGAGCGAAAGCCCTTCGATCATATAACCCCCGAAGAGTGGGACATGATGATGGCCATCAATCTCAAGGGCCCTTGGATTTGCACCCGGGCGGTGTTCCCCGTTATGCAGGTGCAGGGCAAGGGCAAGATCATTAACCTCGCATCCGAGGTATTCTTTACAGGATCTAATGGTTTTGCCCATTACGTTGCCTCCAAAGGCGGAGTGGTGGGATTGACAAGGGCGCTGGCTGCCGAACTGGGGCCAAACAACATCACAGTAAACGCCGTAGCGCCGGGCTTCACCGACACGGAAGCGAGCCGCACGATCACGGATGTGAGCAAATATGACACTTCGAGAACGCCCCTCCGGAGATTGGGAACGGCGGCAGACATTGTCGGAGCGGTAGTTTTTCTGGCTTCCGATGACGCTGATTTCATAACGGGGGAGATTATACTTGTGGATGGCGGTAGGGCCATGCACTAAGGGGGTTTGGGGAGGAAATGCCAATTCTTTCCCCATTTAACGACAGCATACAATTTTGAGGAGGGAGCTAAAATGAAGATGTATGATTGTGTACCAGGATTAGAGTTTGATGAAAAAGCCGATCTTGAACAGTCACCGGTCTGGTTTCTGGATGGTACTCACTCCGTACCTCCCTGGACGCCGATGTTCGGATGGTTCTGGATCAACTTCTGCCGCCACGGAATGCAGTACGGCGCAGAAACTCTGCAACTTCCCACCGTTCACGGCTGGGATTGGCGTTTTAAAAATGGCGGCGCTTACCTGACACTGTTGTTGGTTGGCTCAGAGGAAGAAAAAAAGGCCCGGGAGGTAAAGTTTCAGCAGGCAATTCGGCCTTTCGTGGAGAACTACGACAAGCTCTGGACCGGATTGCTGGAAGAGCTGTTCGTTCGGTACCGGAAAATCAGGGAGGTGGACGGTGAAGCAGCAACCCAGATAGAACTACTTGAAAACTTTGAATATGCAATCGCCACGTGCCGCAGGATGTGGGAAATTCACATGTATATGATGTACGGCACCTACATGCCCTTCGTGCTCTTTGAAAAGCTCTGCAAACATCTGCTGAACATCGACGACACCCATCCTGATTTTCAGAAATTGATGAGCGGCTTCGACAATGAGAGTTTTCGCGTCGATCTGGCTCTGTGCGACTACGCCCAAAAATTACGGGAAATTGGCATGGAAGCGACTCTGCAGGCAACGGCTCCCAAAGATTGGGAAGCCAAACTCCAGGAGACCGATCAGGGCCGTAAGTTCCTGAAAGAATTTGTGGCATTCATTGACGCGAAGGCCGGCTGGCGGATGGAACGAATGGCTGAGATCTGTTTGCCCACGTGGGCGGAAGATTTGCCCCAGGCTTTCGACAAGGTTGCGGTTTACCTGAAGGCAGGTGAGAAGTTCGACCTCGGCAAGAAGCGTTTGGCGCTCGAAGCGGAGCGCAAAAAAACAGAGGCGGAGATGCTGAGCAAGGTTTCCGCCGAACAGCGGGGGTGGTTTTCCACGCTGATGAAAATTGCTCAGAACTGCAGCCGATTCAGTGAAGAACATAACCACTACCTGGATCAGGAAACCCACGCCCTGCTGCGCAAGACCTGCATTGATATGGGCCGGCGTTTTGCAGCCGCAGGAGCCATTTCCGAACGTGACGACATCTTCTTCCTCATGCCCGATGAAGTCCGCAAAGCAGGACTCAACCCCGGGCAGTTCAACCTCAAGCCTCTCGTCGAGCGTCGCCGGGCCGAATGGACCCAGTGGAACAAGGAGGGCAATCCTCCCGTAATTTTAAAGAGTGATTTCAGCATGGCGCAGGCCATGGAGGTAATGGTCAAATCGATGGATCCAATTGCCCTCAAAGTGGTCGTAGGCACCATGCCGGAAGCCCGGCCGGAGCTCAAAGCCGACCTCATCGGAACATGCGGTTCCGGCGGCGTGGCCGAAGGCATTGCGAGGGTCGTCTTCAAGGAAGAGGATTTGGCCAGCATCCAGCCCGGAGACATTCTTGTTGCGGTAAGCACCTCGCCGGCATGGACCCCCATCTTCGGAATGATCAAGGGGGTGGTGGTGGACCGGGGGGGCAGCCTCTCTCACGCCGCCATCGTGGGCAGGGAATACGGAATCCCTGTGGTCATGAACGTCTTCGAAGGCACGGCGAAGATAAAATCGGGACAGCGAATAAAGGTAGATGCCAACTTGGGAACGGTCGTAATAATGTCATAAACTCGTTTGACGGCTGGTGGAGGCGGGTTTTAAATCTGCCTCCATCAGCCTCATTTCACTAAAGAGGTGCTTTATGTTTCTGTTTGTTCAACAATGGGAAATCATCAAGGGGAAGGAAGATGATTACTCCACTTTTATTTTGCGGAAACATCTGCCGGCCATGGCGAAGGCGGGTCTCAACATCATCGGCGGTTTCCATGTTATTCTGGGGTCCGGCCCAAGAATTACCTCTGCGGCAGTGGCCGATGACTTTCTGAGCATCCAGAAGGCCTGCCAGAGCGACGAGTTCATTGAAATAACTAAAGAACTAAATATCTATGTTTCCAATTACAGAAATTCCGTTCTTAAGGATACGGGCCGCGTGGACATGACCAATTACGGCGCCGCTCTTGGAACATGGAGATTCAATCAATATTTTAAGCTCGTTCGCGGCACGGAGGCGGCATACACAGACTTCCTGAAAAACGAATATCTGCCGATACTGGCAAAAGTAGGCATCCGGGTGCAGGCAGAGTGGCAAGTGATCGTAGGCAACACCCTCCGTCTGCTGCTGGAAGGTTTGACCGCCAATCTGGCGGAGGTTGGACAGGCAATGATGACTGACGAATACCGCCGACTAAGACGCCACCTGCTGGCAAATTTCGCGAGCAACTACAGCAGCAGGATCCTGGCGCCGACGGGAAGGGTGGAAATGGCCTATCTTTTAAACGGGATTACTAAATCCCTATGAAAGCCGATCCTTTTATCAAAACAAGCGAGCAAGGCGCCCCCGAGTTACTGGCCGCATGGCCATGATGAAATAATGAGGAGATTTGAAAATGGAACAGTGGCTGTACCGCTTTGAGGAACTGGGAATGGAATTTAACGATCTGGTGGGGAAGAAATGCGCCAACTTGGGCGAAATGCACAAGCTCGGCATGAGGGTTCCCCACGGTTTTGCCATTTCTGTGCGGGGATTCGAGGAATTCATGAATCTTACAGGCCTGGCCAGCCAGATCAGAGAGCGCATCGAACCACGCCGGGAAATTCTAAAAAAGGTGGAAATCTGCCGGGAAGAAAGCCGCGTGGTTCAGCGCCTCATTCAATCCATTGCCATGCCGGAGTCAATGAGAAAAAAAATAGTCGATTATTACCGGGAACTCTGCGTGAAAGTCGACCGACCGAATCTGCCGGTGGCGGTCCGTTCAAGTGGAATTGTAAGCATGCCCGGACAAATGGATACATATCTGAATGTGATAGGTGAAGACGCGGTTATTGAACACATCAAAAAGGTCTGGAGCAGCGCTTATACGTTGCGGGCCATGATGTATCGGATTGAAAAAGATATTCCTGTCGAGTGGGCACCCATCGGAGTCGCGGTAATGATGCTGGTTGATGCTAAAGCAGCCGGGGTTGTCCTGACAGTACTGCCAACCACGGGAGATACTGGACAGGTGGTGATTGAAGGCAACTGGGGACTGGGAGAGAGTGTCGTCAGTGGCGAGATTACCCCCGATGCTTTCACGCTGGCGAAGGAGAATTTGCAGATAACCAGCAGACTGATTTCCCGCAAGCAGGGAATGGTGCTCAGGGAAGCTTCCGGGACAACGTACGCCAGGGTGCCGGAGGAATTGCAGGAAAAGCCCTGCCTCGACGATGACGAACTGCTTTCCCTTGCCAAAACCGCCCTCGCTGTAGAAAAACACTTTGGCATGCCCCAGGATATGGAGTGGGTGATCGATAAAAACATCCCCTTCCCGGAAAACATTTTCTGGGTTCAGGCCCGGCCGGCGAAGTTTACAAAAGCAGACAAATCTAAAGATGTTGACTATATAATCAATCTGATGGTGGGGATGTTCGACTGAGACGAAAAGTCTAACAGGTTGAAGACGATCTTGTCCGAATGCTCCTTCCGACTAAGCGCCTGAGCAAGGATGATAAAATGTCCGTTTACAGAAACAAGTTTTTGAAGATCGATCTATCGAGAAAGGAGGCCACGGATGAGCCGCTCGAGCCGGATGTCGTTCGCGATTTTCTTGGCGGCCGTGGTTTCGGCATAGAGTATCTCTATAAACATCTGCCCCCTCAGATAGAACCTCTCGGCCCAGGCAATATTCTCCTGTTTTTACCGGGCATCCTTGCCGGAACGATCGCCCCCGGCTTCTCGCGATGGATCGTGGCCACCAAAAGCCCGCTTACAGGCGCCTACATTAGATCCGTGTGCGGAGGGAAATTCGGAGCTGCCCTCAAAAACGGCGGATATGATTTTATGGCTGTACATGGCCGGGCAGACAAGCCCACCTACCTGTATTTAAGCAAAGACGGAGTGCAGTTTTTTGATGCCGACAGCCTGTGGGGGCTCGATACCGCTGCCACGCAGGATAATATCCGGGATAAATACGGGAAAACCAGCACCCATATCGCCTGCATCGGCCCGGCGGGGGAGAGGCTTGTAAAATTTGCCGCGATCATCCATGAGAAAAGGGCGGCAGCGCGCGGCGGCGTCGGTGCGGTGATGGGGTCAAAAAATCTAAAGGCCATCGCCATCGATGCCTCTGGAGGCAGTCCGCCGGAACTTCACAACCGAGAAGTTTTTTTCAAACTTGTCAAGGAACATAACGAGATACTGAAAACCCACGAACGGCGAAAGAAAATGACCGCCTACGGCACCACCTTCATTACGCCCAAAATGCACGAGCTGGGGATTTTTCCGGTGAAGAATTTCCAAGAGGGCCGCCTGCCCGGTGTAGAAAATATTGGTCCCGAGGCATTCCAAAAACTGAAAACGGGCGATTATGGATGCTATGCCTGCACAACCCGGTGCGGCAATGTCTTCAAGGTTGCGGAAGGAACATACGCAGGGGCGGAAAGTGAAGGCCCCGAATACGAAACGATCTTTTCCTTCGGCGGAGAAATTGCGAATACGGACGCAGGGGCAATCATCGCGGCCGACGCTCTTTGTGATCGTTTGGGTTTGGATACGATCAGCATGGGCGTGGCGGCAGGTTTTGTCATGGAACTTTACGAAAAGGGAATCTTGGGTTCCGGGGCATTGGATGGTCTGAAACCCGTGTGGGGGGACCATGGGACGCTCTTTCAGCTCATCGAAAAAGTGGCGAAGCGCGAAGGGATAGGCAATATCCTGGCAGAAGGGACAAAAAAAGCCGGCCAGTTAATCGGAAATGGTGCAGAATATTACGCCATGACCGCCAAAGGGCTAGAACTGCCCGGGTACGAACCGCGAGCAGCCAAAGCGCACGGTCTCGGGTACGCCGTTTCAAACATCGGCGGCAGCCATATGTACGGCTATGCCCGCCAAGAAATATCGGGGTTCATGACCCCCCGGGAAGTGGACCGTCTCGCCGATGACGGCAAAGGCGACATTACGGGCTGGAACCAGATAAAAAAGGCGGTGGAAGAAACGGGCATCCTCTGCAATTTTGCCGACACGAACGTTACTCAGCAGTTCATTTGCGACCTCTATGTGAGCGCCACAGGTCGGAGGGATCTGGCGGAAGCGAAGAATATCGATACTTTTGGCGAGCGGATTGTCTGTCTGGAAAGATGCTTCAATATAAGGGAGGGCTTCTGCAGAAAGGATGATACACTTCCGGAGAGGATGTTTAAAGAACCCCTGAAGAATGCCGGGCCTTCAACGGGAGAGGTCATCCGGAAAATGGACAGCCTCCTCGACGAGTATTATGATTTTATGGGATATGACAAAGATGGCATTCCTTCCTCGAAAAAGTTGGGCGAACTGGGCCTTGCGGATGTGGCGTCGGATATGGAAAGGTTTCGTAAATAAGTAAATGGCAGGCAATGCGGATAAATCTTAAATTCATCGTCGTGACGGGCGCTCAGGAGGCCTTCGGCGCCACGGAGTTTTCCTTCGAGCTCGCGGGAAGCAACGTGGGCGACCTTGTCCGTGAAATCATGGAGAAATACGGCACACCGAGCAAACGCGTTTTCCTTACCAAAGGACATTATGAACCCAGTCTCCAGATTATCCTCAACGGAAGAAAATATGTCCCTCCGGAGCGGATGGATGAATTTCCACTTCAAGCTGGAGATACCATCATCTTTGCCCATCTTGTCGAGGGCGGATAACGCACAAAGACTCCGGGCAGCAATGTCCCGGAAAAACAGAGCAAAATGATTGCGGAGTGAAAATGTACGCTGACTACAGCCATATCCTAAGACTTGCCAAACCCTACTTGAACATCAGAAAAAACGACATTCACACAGAGATTGTTTATCGCTATGCCTGCCTGTTAATGGAGAGCGAAGCGGCAGACGCCGCAATAGTCATACCGGCGGTGATCTGCCATGATATAGGCTGGAGTCAGGTTCCCGAGGAGCTGCATTTGAAGGCATTTGGCCCCAATGCTGACCCGGCTCTGACCCGCCTGCACGAAATTGCGGGGGTAAAACTGGCGCATGATATTTTACTGGCAATAGGGTATGACAAACAGAAATCTTCGGAAATACTTGCTATCATTGATGGTCATGACACCCGCTCGACGGCGCTTTCCCAAAGCGACAGGATCGTCAAGGATGCCGACAAACTGTTTCGTTTCGATAAAAACGGGATGGAAATCGATGCAGAACGTTTTCAGATAAACATAATCAGTCATGCCGACTGGCTTGAACAGCAGATCGAAAAGTGGTTTTTTACGGAGATCGGCAAAAGGCTCGCCCGGACAGAGCTTTCCCTGTTCCGCCAGCAAAAGGGGACGTAATCTCAAAAATAATCTTCGGTTTGCCACACGCTGCGCACCTCGCAATAGTGAAAAACACTGTTTTTCACTGCCTGGTTATGTTCAGAAACTCATGAAAATTCAGAGTTGGGATTTAAATCAGCATCTCCCTCCTTCACAGACTTGTCTTGCCGCCGTTGCCGGACGGCAGGCGCATATGGAAACGCGTCCCCTCGCCCAGTCGACTTTCCACACTTATGTCTCCTCTGTGACCTTCAATAATTTGATAAACAACCGCCAATCCCAGCCCCGTTCCCTTTCTTTTTCTGCTAAAAAAAGGCTCGAACACCTTTTCACGGTCTTCCACAGAGATGCCGCTTCCCGTGTCGGCGATGATTATCTCAACGGCATAGGGAGGCTCCGCAGTCTTCAGGGAGAACTGAATCGTTCCCCCTTTCGGCATTGCTTCCATGGCATTGAGGAGGATATTGATAAATACCTGTGATATTTGGTCTCGGTCAATGTAAATAGCGGGCAGTCCCGCTTCATAATCCCTGATCACGGAAATTTTACGGGCCGCCATATCGGAGGTTAAAAGTTTCAATGTATGATCGGCGATCTGCTCCAGAAATTGTGATTCCAGATGGGGAGACTTCTGAACCGCAAAGTCCAGAAGTTCCGTGATCACCCGATTTAGTCGATCTACCTCCTTCACCATCACTAAGGCGTACCCTTCTTCCTCATCCTGTCCCTTGAACCGTTTCGCGAAATACTGGGCAAACCCCCCCCCTTATGGAACTCAACGGATTGCGAATCTCGTGGGCCACGCCTGCTGCCAACCGACCAAGAGACGCCAGGCGCTCGCTCCGCCGCACCTTCTCCTGAAGCTCTCGTATCTCTGACAGGTCTTTTATCAGGAGAACTTTTCCCTGAATCCGCCCCGTTTCATCTCTGAGAGGCGCCATGCTAACGCTGATCGGGATTCTACTATCCTGCCCCCAGCGGTGCATTTCGATCTGCTTGTCTCTTACAACCTTGCCGCTCTCCCCCGGATCGAGTGTCTCCTCCCAGCCGCCGCCCAGAAAATCGGCGATGTTGCCGCCCTCGATATTTACCGTCTCTGCTCCGATAATCTCTGCCGCCTGTCTGTTGAAAGTTACTATCTTGCCATTGCGGTCGATGGACAATAAGCCATCGGCCATACTCTCGACTACGTTTTGGGTGTAGCTCTCAATTCGCCCCAAGGTACTGTCAACGAGATAATAATTCTGGACGATAAAGACGAAGTAGAGCGCCCCCGTACCCAGGACAACGAGAATCGCGGCCATCAGCAGGTTATGGTGACGGTCCTGCCGGTGAGCCCTGTCGGCTGATGCCATACGGAGACTCAACGAGATCATCTTATCCTCAGACCATTTGCGCAAAATTCCTTTTCCGGCTGTTGTCCGGGTATTATGCAGCAGCTCAACAGGATAGGGACGAAACGGCTGAATCACCTCAAAAACCCGCTCTTCCGGAGACCACTGTCGGTAGCGCTTAACCATCCCCTGTTCCCTCAGCAAAAGCTTAAGGGAGGATGTTTCCCGCACCTTCTTGTCCGCCGGGCTAACCGCCACCACCTTGCCCTCATGGTCAAAGATGATGATGGATGCAATCTCCGGTTCGCGGGAAACTTCTTCGATGAGTTTCTGCAGACGGGCGGTGTCAGGAGCAGGCGAAGAAACGTCCGCCCTCACGCCAGCTTCAATCGCCCTGATGATTACCAGCGCTTCCCTGACGAGAGACTCTTCAATTCTCCCCCTTTCCAGACTCATGTTCCGATAGGTGGAAATTGCGATGACGACGAGAAGGGTGAGGACGGCAACTACTATGCTCCAGGCAGGCAGATAAAGAGATTTATAACGTTTGCCTTTTTTTAATTGACGACCGTTATGGAGCATATGGGTGCCTTCATCTTGATGGACCGGAGGCAGAAACAGACTTAAATCCCCGCCCCGCTTTCAAATTCATATGTTTGTGAAAAGACATCAAGAATTTCACGCTTTTTCTGTTCGACATACTTATCCAGTTCCACCGTAATCCCCTGAAGCTGCTCCAAGGCCTCCATCCGTTCTTCCATAGAATCTATCTGCTTCCCGAGAAATTTGAAGGCATCGGCAATGGGATCGGGCAACTTATTGTGTCCCAATTCCGTAAGTTCTTTGGCGGAAAATCCCATCCCGACTCGCGCCGGAACTCCCACTGCAATGGCGTTTGCCGGTATGTCTTTGACCACAAGTGATGCGGCGCCGATCCTCGTGCCGTCCCCTATATGGATGGGCCCCAGTACAATCGTTCCCGCACCGACAAGCACATGGTTGCCAATGGTGGGATGGCGCTTTTCTTTTTTAAGACTCACCCCTCCCAGGACGACTCCCTGATAGAGCAATACGTCGTCCCCGATATCGGCTGTCTCGCCGATGACGACACCGGCGCCGTGATCGATGAAAAAACGCCTGCCAATCCTTGCCCCGGGATGAATTTCGATACCCGTGAAGAAACGGCCAAAATGAGAAATTAACCGGGCAAGAAAATAAAAACGTCCCTTCCACAGGGCATGGGCCACCCGGTGCATCCAGACCGCATGCAACCCGGGGTAGAAAAAAATTACCTCAAAGATATTTCTTGCCGCCGGATCTTTCCTGAACACGGTCTGAACGTCCTCCCGCAAGACCTCCATGATTTTTTTCAGCATCGTTCTCCCTTTTTTTCATCGGAAAATTCACAGGGTGTGGCTTCGCTTTCACCTGTGAGCACGAATATCGCGTTGAGGGCCAGCAGATTCGGCCAGAATCCGAGAAGCTTTTTGCTCCCGAGATAATACGCCTTCAGTATGCGAAGCCGCTTTTCGCCGCAAAAATTTCTGAAATCATTGATGCTCAGACAGCGCACATTGGGGGTATCATACCAAAGATGGGGCAAGGCCTCCGTCATGGGCGCCTTCCCTCGGAAGAAAAGCATGAAACGGGCGGCGATGTAGGCAAAATTGGGAAAACCTATGATAACCTTCCGCCCCACCCGCAAGGCTTCCCGAATGATGAAATCAATGTTCGTCACTTCCTGCATGCTCTGATTTAGGATAACATAATCGAACGACTGATCCGGGTACTCAATGAGTCCGGTTGTGATATCGCTGTTAAAAACGCTCAATCCTTTGCGTACACACTGGTAAATGGCTGCGTCGTTCAATTCGATACCCTGCACCTTGGCGTTCTTGTCCCGGGCCAGAAAATAGAGAAGATCGCCGTTTCCGCATCCCAAGTCGAGAACACGCGAACCAGGTTCCACCGCATCATAAATTATTTTGTAATCCAGACGAAGGGCGTCAGATGTCATACGTTCTCACCACCTCGTAACCTTCAAAAGTCTTGTCCAGAAAATGTCGCACCAGAGCCTGCTGCTCATCCATTTCAACGAGAAAAGCGTCATGTCCGTAAGTGGATCGCAATTCGCAGTAAGTCGCATCGACACGCCTCCTCTTCAATGCCCGAACAATCTCCTGCGACTGGATTGACGGATAGAGCCAGTCCGAACGATAGGAGATAATAAGGAAGCGCGGATCAGCCTCTCTGCCTTCGGGAGCAAGACGCTCGCCGGACAGGTCAAAATAATCTATCGCTTTGGTTATATAGAGATAGGAATTGGCATCGAAACGTTTCACGAAACTGTCTCCCTTGTAACGCAAATACCCCTCCACCTCAAAATCAGCGTCAAATTTAAAATTATAATTGGCGTTTTTCAGCCGGCGGGAAAACTTCTCCTCCATGGACTGCACACTCATAAACGTAATATGACCAATCATTCGGGCTAAAGCGAGTCCCTTTTCCGGCTGCCCGTATTGATAGTAATTGCCTTCCCGCCAGGCAGGGTCGGCCATGATCGACTGTCGCACCACCTCGTTGAAGGCGATCTGCTGGGGGGAATGTTTGAGGGTAGTGGCAATGGGTATGACCGAGCGAACCCTGTCGGGATAAGATGCCACCCACTGCAACGCCTGCATGCCACCCATCGATCCACCAGCTACACACATAAGCTTTTCGATGCCGAGATAATCAATAAGATGGCGCTGTGCCTCCACCATATCGGCAATGGTAATGCTCGGGAAATCAAGACCATAAGGTGCGCCCGTCGCGGGATTCACGGACGCCGGGCCGGTGCTTCCCTTGCATCCGCCAATGACGTTGGAGCAGACAATGAAATGCTTTTCGGTATCGAAGGCCTTGCCGGGGCCGATCATCCCTTCCCACCACCCAGGCGCCTTTTCCCCCTCAAGATAACCCGCGGCATGAGCATCCGCGGAAAGCGCATGGCAGACAAGAATGGCATTCGTCTTCCCGCTGTTCAGCTCCCCATATGTCTCGTAGGCAATCGTCACAGGACCAAGCTTCCCTCCCAATTCCAGAGACATCTCATTCGGCGGCTCGGCAAATTTGAAATATTTTGTTTCCACCGGGCCTACGCTTTGCTTTTTTTTCATTTTAATCCCACCAGTTTTCCGGTTAACCGTCCGTCCTAAAATGTTGCTTCCAACAAACTGTCATTTTGGAAAAAGCCATGTGGAGAGATATCGCTCTCCCGTATCCGGCAAGAGTGCAACAATTGTCTTGCCTGCAGCTTCCCGGCGTTTTGCCACTTCCAGAGCCGCCCAGAGGGCCGCTCCGCTCGATATCCCCGCCAGAATCCCCTCCTCATTTGCCAAACGCCGCGCTACCTCGCCGCTGTCTTCGTGGGAAACCAGAATTAGTTCATCTATCACACCGATATCCAGCACTTCCGGCACAAAACCGGCGCCAATGCCCTGAATTTTGTGGGCCCCTGGTTTTCCTCCTGAAAGCACCGGCGAATCGGCCGGTTCGAGACCAATAATTTTAACGGAAGGTTTTCTTTCCTTCAAAACATGACCCACGCCGGTTATCGTACCGCCGGTACCGATACCGGAAATGAAATAATCAACATTGCCCTCCGTATCGGTCCAGATTTCCTCAGCCGTCGTAACACGATGTATTTCTGGATTCGCCGGATTGATAAACTGTTGGGGGGTAAAGCTGTCTTTTATGGACAGCGCCAGTTCTTCGGCCTTTTCTATAGCCCCCTTCATGCCTTTCGCACCCTCGGTGAGAACCAGCTCCGCCCCGAGAATGCTTAGCAACTGCCGCCGTTCCACGCTCATTGTGTCCGGCATGGTCAGGATGAGCCGGTATCCCCTGGCCGCACAGACAAAGGCCAGCGCGATCCCGGTATTGCCGCTTGTAGGTTCGATAATGACCGTATCTTGTTTCAGCAACCCCTGCTTTTCCGCCGCATCGATCATCGCTACCCCGATCCGGTCTTTCGCACTGGAGAGAGGATTGAATGATTCAAGTTTCACCAGCACCGTTGCTTCCAACCCCACGGCAAGCTTGTTTATTCTGACAAGCGGCGTTCTTCCTATGGTTTTGGTAATATCTGCGAAAATCATTTTTTTATCCTCCGGCAATCCTCATTAAAAAGCTGCTTTCAGCAGCGCCTGTTCGATATCTTCCCTTATATCGTCAATGTGCTCAAGACCAATGGAAAGCCTGATGAAATCGGACGTTACCCCAGTGGCAATCTGTTCTTCCGGCGTCAATTGCTGATGCGTAGTAGTGGCTGGATGAATCGCTAGGGACTTGGCATCTCCTATATTCGCCAGGTGCGAAATCAACTGAAGCGAGTCGATGAATCGCTTGCCCGCCTTCGCTCCGCCTTTGATCCCGAAGCCGATGATGGCGCCGCAACCACTGGGAAGATACTTTCTGACTCGTGTTTTTTCGCCGCTCGAATCAAGCCCCGGATAATTAACCCAAGCCACATGGGGATTCTTCTCCAGGTAATTGGCTACGGCCAAAGCATTTTCCGAATGGCGGGGCATCCTCAAATGCAGCGTTTCCAAACCCTGCAGGAAGAGAAACGCATTGAACGGCGACATGGCAGGCCCCAGATCACGGAGGAGGCCGACCCGGGCCTTGACAATGAAGGCAATGTTTCCCAGCGGCGCCAAGGCCTTGGCAAACTCAAGACCGTGATAGCTGGGATCGGGATCAGTGATGGTAGGAAAGCTATTCTGCGTCCAGTCGAACTTTCCCGAATCGACAATCAGGCCACCCAGCGATGTGCCATGTCCGCCGATAAATTTCGTCGCAGAATAAACGATCACATCAACCCCAAAATTAAAAGGCCGCAGCAGGTAGGGGGAGACGGTGTTATCCAGAACAAAAGGAAGCCGGTTCCTGTGAGCCACTTCCGCAACTCCTTCCAAATCCGCAACGTCCAGTTTGGGATTGCCGATTGATTCGGCATAAAGCGCCTTTGTCCTGGAGGTAATCGCCCCCTGGAAGGCATCCAGGTCGTTCGATTTGACAAACTTCACTGTGATGCCCATCCTTTTGAATGTGTAATGAAAAAGATTGTAGGTTCCCCCGTAGAGGTTATCCGCGGATACAATCTCGTCGCCTGCCTGGGCAATGTTGAGCAAGGCGAGAGCTATCGCTGATTGCCCACTGGCAACGGCAAGAGCGCCTGCGCCACCTTCCAGAAGGGTGATCCGCTTCTCCAGAACATCATTGGTCGGATTCATAAGGCGCGTATAGATATTTCCGAACTCCCTCAGGGCAAAAAGGTCGGCCGCATGATCCGTGTTTTTGAACTGGTATGAGGTCGTCTGGTAAATAGGTACGGCACGGGAACCGGTCACGGGATCCGCAGTCTGCCCGCCGTGCAGCGCCAGGGTTTCAACCCTCATTTTTTTCGTTTCCTCTGCCATGCTAATCTCCTTTACAATGGCTTAAATACACAAGCAGCATCTTTCTGTCGGGTAAAAACTCTAACTCACCCTTTCCGGACAGCTATAGACATTGATCCCGCCACCCTTGGCCAAAGTTGCCATACATAACCCCGTATCCCGAGCAATCATGACCGCCTGGTCGGTGGGCGCCCCGGAAGAGACAACCAGGGGAATCCGGGAGCGCAGCATCTTGGAGGTAATCTCGGAAGATATTCTCCCGCTCGCCAAAAGCCACTTATCCTCAAAACCGACACCCTGCAAAATCGCCTGGCCGATAACCTTATCCACCGCATTGTGACGACCCAGATCATCCCTGAAAATGAGCATCTCTTCCCCTGCCGCCAAAGCGGCGCTGTGTACGCCTCGTGTTAATTTATGTTCATCCGAAAAATTAAGAAACTTTTTCATAAGTTTTAAGATATTTTCCCCTTTGATAGTAAAATTTGTATCGAGTCGGCCCCGCTGCAACAGATCGAGGGGATTGTGAAAGATAATTCCCTTGCCACAACCGGACGTATATATTCTTTTGAAAACGAACTCCCCCGGCAGCGTTTCCGGCTTGATGCCAACGCTTGCCTTCCAGAGGTCCCGGTCAATGACCAGCGACTCGACTGTGGAAAGGGCGGTTATTACGCCGGCGTTATAAAGAAACCCGATCACGAGGTCTTCGCTGTCAGTGGGCGAGCAGAGAAGGGTTGCGATTTCCTTGCCGTTCACCTCGAGCGTAAGCGGCACTTCCCGGGTCACTCCCACTTCGTGCAGGTGTCTTTCATCGCTACCCACAAATGTCACTTCGAAACTTTCCATATCACCACCGGGAAGAAAGCATCCGCTCGATGCTTTTAAGCGCCCGCAACCGCACATCTTCGGAAACTGTAACTTCATGTGTCATCCCCTCCAGAGACCACAGAACCTTCTCGAGGGTGGTACGTTTCATATTCGGACAGACGGCCAGTTCCGAGGCCGGATAAAATTTCTTGCCGGGATTTTCCAGCCGCAACCGGTGCAGAATGCCGACTTCGGTGCCAACAATGAATTCTTCCCCTGCCGACTCACGGGCATAGGCGCACATACCCCCGGTGGAAAGCACGTGGTTAGCCAGGGCAATTACACCCGGCACGCATTCCGGATGAACCATTACTTCCGCTTCCGGATGCAGCCCTATCTGTTTCTCGATGGCTTCCGGCAAAATTCGGGCATGAGTCGGACAAAAACCCTGCCATGTGATAAACTCCCGCCCCAGCAAGGTGGAAACATAATTGGCCAAGTGCTTGTCAGGAACAAAAATGATCTCCTCCTCTTCGCTGAACATTTGTCGAACCAGCGAAAGAACATTCGAGGACGTGCAGGCCAAATCACATTCCGCCTTTACCTCCGCAGTGGTATTCACGTAGCACAACACCTTCGCCCCCGGATGCCCGGCTTTGAGAGTTCGGAGCTGATCGGCAGTAATCATTTTTGCCATGGGACAGCCGGCTTGGGGATCAGGAATAAGCACCGTCTTCTGAGGGGAAAGAATTTTTGCCGTTTCCGCCATAAAGTAAACACCACAAAAGACGATTACGTCTGCATCCGTCTTTGATGCCTGTATACTCAAGCCCAGAGAGTCCCCCACATAATCGGCAATGTCCTGTACGTCATCGATCTGGTAGTTATGCGCCAGGATCACCGCGTTTCTTTCCTTTTTGAGCTTGTTGATTTTTTCGATTATCTCCATGTCAATACCTCCTCGATCACCCCTCCCGCCAGCACACGATCCTCCTTATAACAAACAACGGCCTGGCCGGGAGTGATTGCCTCCTGTGCTTCATCAAAGATTACTCTCAACTTGTCCTCCAGCAAAAAGAGTGTGCAACACGCCGCTTTTTTCCCGTACCTTATTTTTGCCTCTGCCACAGGCGGCAAACGCCCATCCCTGGTCAGGATGTTCAAATCTCCGGCGACAAGGCCCTTCGCATACAGATTTTTTTTTTCTCCTACAACAACAATGTTCGTCGACACATCCAGGGAAACTACATACAAGGGGAAGGGACTGCTGATTCCCAGACCGCTTCTCTGACCTATGGTATAAAATGGGAGCCCCTTATGTTCGCCCAATCTTTTCCCCTCCATATCCACAATGAGGCCGGGTTTACCCTCCAGTCCCTTTTCCTGGACAAAGTTCCTGTAACTTTTTTGGGTTACGAAGCAGATGTCCTGACTCTCCGCCTTTTCTGCGACGGGTAATCCAGCCGTCTGCGCCATGCTTCGGACTTCTTCCTTGGTGAAGGGCGCCAGCGGGAAAAGGATAGACGGCAGATCCTCCCGAACGATGGGGTAGAGGAAGTAAGTCTGATCCTTTACCCTGTCACGGGGCCTTTTCAAAAAATATTCTTCCCCCTCCCTGCCGATTTCGGCGTAATGACCGGTCGCCAGAAAATCAAATCCGGTAGAATGAGCCACGGCCAACAAATTTCCAAACTTCAGGTAACGGTTACAGTCGATGCAGGGGTTAGGTGTCCGGCCCCGTCGATATTCGGCGACAAACTTCCTGATAACCTTTTCATCCAGATGTGCAGAATAGTCGAGGACGTAATGAGAAATACCCAGCCTGCCACATACCCTGCGGGCATCTTCAATGGCGGAAGCCCCGCAGCACCTTGCGGCTTCGCTGTCACTGCCTTCGGCAACGCCGAGACACATCGTTATGCCGACAACATCATATCCATTTTGCTTAAGCAGCAGGGCGGCCACCGATGAATCAACTCCGCCGCTCATGGCCACAAGCGCTTTCTTTTTCATTTCTCCGGAGCTTCCTTCTTACCGTAGCGGGGAGACATCGACCTCAATCGATTCACAATACGGGCTAAAATAGCGACCGCCGTATCGATATCCTCCGTGGTTGTTGATCTGCCCAGTGTAAATCTCAATGAACCGTGGGCAAGCAAAGAAGGAACTCCGAGCGCCGCAAGAACGTGGGAAGCATTGAGACTCGCCGATGAACAGGATGAACCGCTGGAACAGGCGATCCCTTCCATATCCAGATTGAGGAGCAGCGCTTCCCCTTCTATGTTATTGATGGCGATATTCGCATTATTGGGCAGTCTTTGAAGGGGGTGACCGTTCAGTTGCGTTTCTTCGATGTTTTTAAGAACGCCCCGGACAAATCTGTCGCGCAAGGCACTGATCGTTTTTGCCTCCTCAGCCATGAACTTCCCGGCAAGTTCTACCGCCTTTCCCATACCTACGATACCCGGCACATTAAGGGTGGAAGAGCGGCGTCCCTTTTCCTGCCCTCCGCCGCGCAAAAAAGGGGCTATTTTCGTTCCCCTTCTTACATAGATGATTCCCACACCCTTCGGTCCGTACAGCTTGTGGCCGGAGGCGCTCAGTAAATCGATGTTCAGTTCATTTACGTCAATGGGAACATGACCAAGGGTTTGAACGGCATCAGTATGGAAATATATGCTGTTCTCGCGGGCAATTTTCCCGATCTCGGCGATCGGCTGAATCGTACCCACCTCATTATTGGCATGCATCACGGAAATCAGAATCGTTTTATCGGTAATAGCCTTTCTTACCGCCTCGGGGTCAACAACGCCGTAATTGCTCACAGGAAGGCAGGTAACCCTGCATCCCTGCTTTTCCAGATCGCAACACGTCTCCAGAACCGCATGATGCTCAATCAGGGTAGTGATGATATGGTTGCCCATAACATCACCCGCCGCTGCCGCGACGCCCTTCAACGCAAAATTGTCGCTTTCCGTTCCGCCGCTGGTGAAAACAATCTCTTCCGCACTCGCTCCTATAAAAGAAGCTATCGAAGCACGCGCAGTCTCGACCGCTCTTTTTGCATCCTGGCCAAAACAATGCAGGCTGGCAGGATT
>Ga0172375_10002211_pt1 | contig 30592 bp, 29 predicted proteins | sample LakKiv1m_FD_114537 | JGI IMG/M metagenome (GOLD analysis project Ga0172375, IMG submission 114537) | Freshwater microbial communities from Kabuno Bay, South-Kivu, Congo - kab_092012_11.1m | ecosystem: Environmental > Aquatic > Freshwater > Lake | place: Democratic Republic of the Congo... | reverse complement strand
CTTTCTTCCAAAAACTGCTGCATGCTTTTAATTTCTAAATGATACTGCGATTCAATAGATCGCATTATTTCCGACTCAGAACTTAATACGATATCAATATTACAGCCTGTAAACGTCTTTAAATCATCCAAAGCAAAAACATTCAAAGGATCGGCAACTGCAACGGTTAATGTATTACCCATGAGTGAAAGCGGGATTATTTTATACTGTTTGGCTATGCGTTCGGGGATCAAATCAATAACTTTAGGGTCGAATTTATATTTACTTAAATGTAAAGTTGGAATGTACAGCTGCTCAGAAAAAAGCGAAAGTAAAATATCCTCAGAAATGAATCCATGATCAATCAGCACTTTTCTTAAAGGGATGTGTTTTTCTTTTTGAATAGAAAGAGCCTCATCAAGCTTTTCTTTGGTAAGGTACTTGCTCTTGACCAAAATCTCAATAATATTTTCTTTTAATGAAGACATAGTTTATCTTTTTTGCTGTCGGGTCAATAGTCAATGGTCGATGGTCAATAGTAAAACCATAGACTATAGACCCGAATATTTTCTATTCGTCTGGAGCAGTGACACGCAAAACCTCTTCAACAGTAGTTAAACCGTTAAATACAGCACTCATCCCTTCTTCTCGCAATGTTAACATTCCTTCTGTTCTAGCCTGCTGCTTTATAACGTGCTCTTGAGCGCGTTCCAAAACTAACTCTCTAACTTTAGAGCTCAATAATAATACCTCAGCAATACCAACCCTGCCGCTATAACCTGTATTAAAACAATGCTGGCAGCCCTTTCCTTTATAAAATTCCGGTTTAGTATTATTATCTATTTTTATTTTAAGATTGCGCAAAACATCTTCACTAATCGTATATTTCTCTTTACACTGAGGACAGACTTTTCTTAAAAGGCGTTGCGCTACTACACAGATCAACGAAGAGTTAATCAAAAACGGCTCCACTCCCATATTTACCAACCTTACAATCGCACCACTTGCTGTTGTAGTATGAAGTGTAGATAAAACCAAGTGCCCTGTCAAAGCACTTTTTATAGCAATATCCACAGTGTCAAAATCGCGAATTTCTCCAATCATGATAATATTGGGATCCTGCCTTAAAATTGAACGCAAAGCGCTCGCAAATGTCAGCCCTATATCAGAACGAACCGTAACCTGATTTATCCCTTCGAGCTGAAACTCAACAGGATCTTCTACTGTTACGATGTTCTTTTCTGAGCTATCCACATATTTTAATATTGAATAAAGAGTTGTGGTCTTTCCGGAACCGGTAGGGCCAGTGACCAGGATCATGCCATGCGGCATTACAGCAACCTTTTTAAGCCTGTCAATTACCTCTTTTTCGAACCCAAGTTTCTCAATATTCAAAATATTCAATGATTTATCAAGTATTCTTATAGCTATTTTTTCTCCAAAGGCCGAAGGCAAAACTGAAACACGGAAATCAACCTCCTTGCCGCCGCTTAAGTTAATTTTAAAACGGCCGTCCTGAGGAAGCCTATGTTCAGCGATGTCTAGGTCAGAAATTACTTTAATACGAGAGATTATAGGGGCATGCATACTTCTGGGAGGAGCGAATTGCTCCCTCAAAACACCATCAATACGAAATCTTACCCTTAACTTTTTATCTAAAGGTTCAATTAAAATATCCGAGGATTTCTTTTTGACGCCTTCTTCTAGGATCATATTTACTACCCTGATTACCGGAGCCTCGTGGCTTAAAAGACTAAGCTCTTTATCGCTAGGTAGAGATTCCCTTTCCTCTTTTATCAGCTCAATAGTCGAAGATTCAGACATCTCCTTCATAAGATCATTAATAGCATCTTTAGTGGTGTCGGGTAAAGCCTGCTCTATAGCCTGGGCAATATCCTGGGCGGAAGAAATAATAGGATTGATTTTATATCCAGTGAGACTCTTTACATGGTCAATAGCAAAAATATTCAGAGGATCAGCCATAGCCAAAGTAATGGTATCCCCCATTTTAGAAACTGGTATAATCTGATAATGGCGGGCGATTTGCGCAGGAATGATCTTTACAATTTCGTGGTCGATTTTAAAACGCTTTAAATCAATTAAAGGAAATCCTAGACCTTGGCTTAAAACTGTCCGCAAATCACTTTCTTTTATGAGCCCAAGGCTGACAATGATATCACTTAACCTACCGCCTTTTTTACTCTGAACTTCCAAAGCCTCATTTAATTGCTCTTTAGTGATCAACTTATTATTAATAAGCAATTCTGTTAGATGTTCTTTGAGTAGTATCATAGTTTTAGTAACTCGTAAACCCGTAACTAGTAACTCGAATTTTACTAATCACGAGTTGCAGTTTGCTAATTACGATCTTATTCTTTCCCTTTATAATATTTCTCAATAGCCTTTTTGATATCAGTTGATGTTGAAACAAAAGTCTGGACATTGCATCCAGAAAGTAATTCAACATCTTCTACTGCTTGAACATTCAATGGATTTGACATTGTTACTGTCAAATTGCTGCCTATTTTATCAATAGGAACCAACAAATACTGCCTAGCAACTCTCGCTGGGACCAAATTAATAATTTCTGTATTTATTTCGTAATTACCTAACGGCAGGTAAGGAAATCCATATTGAGCAGTCAAGGCCTGAGCAATATCTTCTTCCTTCACATATCCTAGATCAACAATTATCTCGCCAATTAGGCCGCCCTTTTCTTTCTGAAACAATAAAGCCCTAGCAAGTTGTTCGGGGCTGATAACTCCCCTCTCAGCTAAAAGCTCACCTAACTGTTTGTTAATGATCTTTCTTAGCGGCATATTATATCGATATTTTATTCTTGCCCTGTGTTTTAGCTGAACTAAGCAAAAGCTTAGCTTTAGAAATTAATTCCTCAGCCTCAACTCCATCTAAAGGGTTTTCACTCACGCTGCCGGAAACAGTCAGCCTCTTATTGGCATCCAGTTCTTCACTAAAACTGAACTCAATTTTTTTACGTACATTTTCCGCTATTTCCATCGATTGGCGTTTATTTTTTTCCGGTAACACTATGGCGAATTCATTATCCCCAAACCTGGCTACTCTTTCAATTTCAGTAACAGAACTTCTTATAAGCGAGGCCACTTTTTTCAAAGCTGCTTCAGCCTGAAGGGCGCCATAACTCTGCCGGAAATTTTGGAAATTGTCCACATTTAAAAGTACAAATGCGCATGGGCGCTGATAATTAATGGCACGCTTGATCTCTTCCTGTAGACGGTTCCTTATGAATGCCTCATTATACAAACCCGTAAGGACATCTTTTATTTCCAGCTTCTCAACTTTATGCATTAAGATATCATTTTCAACTGAAATCGCTATCTGCTTGGCAAAGATATCCAAAAGCTCGATATCGTCTTTACGATAAATAAATGCGTCCTTGGAATTGCCGACTCCAAATATCGCTATAATCCTGCCCCTTAAATAAACCGGCAAAGCCAGAACATTCAACAGCCTAAACCTTTCGTAGAAAACTGTTGAAATATTTTCAACTAAAGGACTATCCCGGTCAACAATAAAGGGTTTGTTCGCTTTGGTCATTACCTTGAACAATTCTTCATGAGGCTCAACTTTGACTTTTAATAGATATTGCGAATTAATGCCGTCGGCAATACGCATAAAAAATGCTTCTTGCCCTTCTTCCCTGAATAAAAGAAAAGCTACATCAGAGCTTGCCAGGAGGCGGGATTTTTCTGTGGTAAGTTTTAAAATATCATCAAGCTTTGCGCCCTGAGATATAAGAGAACTGATCTGTAAAAGGCTCGAAAGCACTAAAACGCGCCTCTGAATTTCAAGGTTTATCTCTGTGGTCTTTTCACTGTAGTTGCGTAATTCATCCATATTGGTGCGGATCCTATCAGTGAGCATATTTAAAGCATTACCCAGATCTCCGACTTCATCCTGATAACCAGCTTCAACTTTATGGTTAATATCTCCGGAGGCTATCAATTTAGCTTCTGAAGTAACGCTAAGTACGCGGTCAAAAACTTCTTTAATTATAAAAAATCCTATAACCGCAATAAATATACTGATTAGTATTGAAGCTACAACATCGATTTGGACGCCAACCCTGGGAAGAATGTAATTTGAAACTAGATACAAACAGACAAGCAAAGGAAGAATTGACATGAGGTAAAAGGAGATTTTTAACCGGTAATTAAGGCCTTGATTTGATAAGCTTAAGGCTTTTCTTTTTGCCATTTTTATCCCCCTTTAAATTTAAGATTGGAATTTAAAATATCAGCTTTATTTAAATAAGATTATACAACGTATCTTATTTTATAGCAATGATTTTGTCAAATTCCGACAGCAGGAATTCTTTACTTACTCCAATATCCAGAAAATCCCAGGCAAGGAGCTCGTTTTTTGATTTTTCTTGCAGATAAAAATTAGGGTCAATACCAGTTTCTTTAAAAGCCTCTGACCAAATATTAAAATTAAAACGTTCTTCCCAGGCGTCGAATCTAGCACCCTTCTTATATGCCAGAAGAATAACTTCACTTAAACGCCTGTCACCGCGTGAAAACACACCTTCCATAAAACCCATATGCCTTTCATGAAAACTTAACTTCATTTTTTTATTTCGATAGATTCTGTCTTTTAGATATTCCTGTTTTCTTTTAGTTTCTTCGGGCGGCTGCATTTTAAACCACTGAAAAGCCGTGTGGGGCTTAGGGATCAAAGTGTTAATACTAATATGCACCTCTGCGGCGCGATTTGAAACTTTCCTGCCTAATTCAGAAACTTTGTAGGCAAAATCGAATATTTTATCTAAATCTTGGTTCTCTTCAAAGGGCAGTCCTATCATAAAATATAATTTCACATGCTTGTAGCCAGAGGAGAAAGACTGTTCAAGAGCCTCGAAAAATCCTTCTATATCAAAATCCTTGCCTAGTACTTTTTGTAATTTTTCCGAAGCTGCTTCCGGAGCAAAAGTTAAACCCGTCTTTTTTATGCTCGCAATTAATTCCGAGAGGTTACCTATAGCATTCTTAGGTTTTATTGAAGGTAAAGATAAACTTACACACTTATCCTTAAAAACTTCCATCAGAGAACTTAATAGCAGTTCAATCTGAGGATAATCACTGACTGACAAACCTCCCAAGGCCACTTCCTCATAACCTGAATTTTTATAAGCTTCCTGCGCTAGTTTAAGGGCTTTTTCCGCGCTTCTTATGCGCAAAGGATAATATTGATGTTTAGCCTGGCAGAATCTGCACTTATTCGGGCAGCCGCGCATAATCTCCAACGTGATCCTGTCGTGAACTATCTGAATGAAAGGCACCATCCAATTAACCGGATAAAATGAATTTTCAAAATCTTTTACGACCCTTTTCTTTATTTTTACCGGCACGCCTGAAATATTCGGTTTAAATTCTAAAATTTTTCCGTCTGTGTCATAATTTACATCATAAAAACATGGTATATATATGCCTTCTATACTAGAAAGCTTAAAAAGAAGATCTTTTTTGGAAATATCTCCATTTCTGTAATCTGGCTTAAGCTTCAAATAAGCCTCAACAAGTTCCTTTAAGACCTCCTCCCCTTCTCCAATAATAAATAGATCAAAAAAATCATGCATTGGTTCGGGGTTAAGAGTACATGGGCCGCCGCCTATAACCAAAGGATAGCTGTTATCCCGCAAAGACGATTTTAAAGGAAAACCTGCTAAATCCAAAATATTCAAGACGTTGGTGTAGCAAAGTTCATTGCCTAAAGAAAATCCGAATAAGTCGAATTCTTTCGCGGTCCTATTGCTCTCAATAGAGAATATTTCTTGTTTTTTTTGGCGTAAGTTATTTTCAAAATCAATCTCGGGACAAAAAAACCTCTCACAAACAACATCCGGTTCAGAATTTAATAATCCATATATAATCCTAATCCCTAAATTACTCATCCCCACTTCATAAGTATCGGGAAAACATAAGCCGAATTTAATTTTTGCGGTTTCAAAATTCTTTTTAGAAACATTCCATTCCTGGCCGATGTAACGCGCCGGCTTCATTACTCCTTCTAGAAATTCTTCTATCATAATAGTCTATTAATCTTCCCTTTTAAAACACTGCTCTTTTTTTATTTATATTCACCAATATTCCCAAGGCGGCAAAAGTTGTTAAAATCGAAGATCCCCCGTAACTCATCAAAGGAAGAGGTATTCCCACTACGGGAGCCAGGCCCATATTCATGCAGATATTAATAAAAACCTGAATACCAAGCATTAAAGAAATACCACAAGCAAGAAGCTTGCCAAAATAATCCCCTGTTTTAGAAGCAATCTTGATACCCTGCCGGATCAAAATATAATACAAAACCAACAAAGTAAGACAACCAATAAATCCCCACTCCTCCGCAAAAGTCCCAAAAACAAAATCAGTATGCGACTCAGGCAAAAAATGCAACTGGCTCTGAGTGCCTAAAAGCCATCCTTTTCCAAATAGCTGTCCCGACCCGATAGCAATTTTAGACTGAATTACAGTATAGCCGGCGCCCAAAGGGTCAATATTCGGATTTAGAAAAACCAAGAGCCTGTCTTTCTGGTAATCTCTCAAATAATTCCAGATCACCGGCAGGCATAAGCTTACCAGTATTGTTAAAATAACCAGGTATTTCAATCTCACGCCTGAAAGAAAAACCATAATAATAAACATAAACATTACCAATAAACCGCTTCCTAAATCCGGCTGCTCAATAATTAAGGCAACAGGGAAAACTACAAAAATAAAAGGCAAAATCAGGCCGCGGAATATTCCGTACTTAGATACCGGTAATGAAACTTGATTTGAAGATTTGCTGCTAAAATACCTGGCAAGAAAAATAACCATTACCAATTTCGCCACTTCCGAAGGCTGCAAGTTAAACCATCCGAAACTTAACCAACGTTGAGCCCCTAAACGCACAATACCAAGCACAAAAACAAGAAATAATAAAAAAGTAATGACTCCGTAAACGATATAAGTAATATCCCAAAGCCTACGGTAATTAAAATTAGACATATAAAAAAATAAAATTAATCCTAACCCAATCCAGAGAATCTGGCGCTGGAAAATTGTTTGCCACAATAAGCCTTCTTTCTGATAATTACTGCTGTAAATCGACATAACACCGATAATAGAGATCAGAATAGCTACTATTAGTATTTTAAGATTATCGCCTCTCATATTTTATAATAAGATTACTTAAGCCCTTTTTAATTCAGATTTATCAAATTTTTATTTAACATGCCTTCGATTATTTGTTTTACCAAAGCACTTGCTGAATGTCCCGAACCAGAACTCTCCAGAAAAACACAGATCGCATATTTTGGTTTTTCAAAAGGGAAAAAGCCCGTGAACCATCCGTGGGTCTGATTTTTCCCAACCTCAGCTGTCCCGGTCTTACCTGCAACAGATATAGGCAAACCATCCAAAAGATTTGCAGTACCACTTGGATATTTAACAACCCCTCTTAAATCCTGCCGGACATAATTGATAACTCTATCTTTGATATGTACCTTAGTTATTTTTTTCCTGACCTTAACCATATCTTTGCCACCAATATTACTCACGATAAATGGCGTTACCAAATAACCCTTATTCGCAAATACTGCTATAAATCTCACTGCCTGAATAGGAGTAAGCAAAACATACCCCTGCCCGATAACAAAATTTGCCGTATCCCCGTTATACCAATTTTGGAATAGTTTGATCCGTTTCCACAGAGGATCAGGAATAAAACCATTTATTTCATAAGGCAAATCGACCCCTGTAGCCTTTCCTAAAGAGAATTTTAATGCATAGTCATGAATAGCCTGCGGCCCCAAAAGGATCCCCGTATGGTAAAAATAAACATCGCAGGAATGCGCGATTGCCTTGGCCAAATTTTGATCGCCATGGGTATCCCAGCATCTAAAATCGCGATTTCCTACACGCATACTACCTGAACAAGTATAAGTTGTGGCGAGATTGATTTTATTAGTTTCTAGTCCTGCTGAAGCAGCGACTAATTTGAATATTGAGCCAGGAGCAAAACTCGAACTTATTGCTCTATTAATTAGAGCTGAATTATTCAAAGCCGCAAAGTTAGAATTTTTTTTATTAATAAATATTGAAGGATTAAAACCGGGATTCGAAGCCATAGCCAATAATTCACCTGTGAATGGATCCATTATCACAACACTAGCTTTTCTGTCCCCAATAGCATCTTCAACAATCTTCTGAATTTCTAAATCTAGCGTTAGTTGCAGATCTTTGCCATCCTTGGCAGGCTTAAACCCCAAAACCCTCACGAACCTGCCCCGATGGTCAACTTCAATAGACAAAGCGCCCTGATCTTCCCTTAAATAATAATCGTATTTTTCTTCAATTCCTCCAAAGCCAACAATATCTTTTGTCTTATAACCATAATCTTCCAACTTGGTCAACCTCCAATGATCAATTTCATTCAAATAGCCGATCGCATGGCAAGCAAGTTTACCATATGGGTAATGCCTTAAAGGATGCGCCTGAATAATGATCGCAGTGTAATCAGTTTTTAACTCACCTAACACTACTGCTTTTTTAGAATCAACATTAGTTGCTACAACTACAGGGATAAAAGGAGCTAAATATCCTTTTTTAAACCTGTCCTTTATTTCTGTAACATTGACCCCCAATACTTCACTTACTTTTTGCAAAGTCTTATCGATCTGTTTTTTTTCCTGCGGCAAAATCATAACATCATAGGACAAATAATTTCCTACGATCACATTTCCAGAACGGTCCAAAATATTGCCTCTGGCTCCTCCTTGAGGAAGCAGTCGTATGCAATTCTTATCACTCTGCTCTTTATAATTTCTCCCATGGATAACCTGAAGGTTAAAAATACTAAGAAACAGAATTAAGAAAGCAGCAATAATTATAGAACCAATAATATGGACTCTCATTTGTTCAAAATCACTTTCTGGGCAAACATTTAAAATATTTCAGTAACCTGAAAACAAGTAGAAGTATAAGCGCGTTATAAATTGAGCCAAGAATAGTCACTTTCAAAAAAATACCCAGAGAGATCACTTTACCCTGGAATAATAAAATAAAACGGAATACGATATCGGTTATAAATGTAACAATGAAAACAAAAAATGGCAGCGCTATAATATCATCTACAGACACTTTCCTGGTTATTTTCGGGATAAAGTGCCCCCAGAGAGAAAATATAAAAATATTTACCGCAAAATTATCGACACTAAAAATATCTTTTAAAAGGCCCGCCAAAACACCAAATATGCAAGACCAGCCCCAACTAAAATAAACACCCCCTAGAACAACAATTATCAACAAAAGATCCGGCATTACACCGAAAAATTTTAAATTAGGCATTACAGCAGCCTGCAGCAATCCGCATATGATAATTGAAAAAATAAATTTAAGTTCTTTTGTCATGGAATTATGGGATGATCACCAAAACTTCTTCAATACTGGACAGATCGGCTGCCGGCTTAACAATCGCATAACGGCTTAAACCGGAGAATTCCTCACCCACATCTACAACCGTACCAATAAGAATTCCCTTAGGGTAGCTTTCAGTAAAACCTGAGGTAATAATAGTGTCGGAAATGTTGATGTCACTTTCACGAGGCAGGTATTTCATGATCAATGAGCCCCCCAAAGTTCCGTTTATGAGCCCTTCCTGCCGGCTGCGGGAATTAATTGCGGAGACTCCTAAATTAGGGTCACTGATAAGCATTACCTTTGCTGTTGAGCGGGCAGTTTCAACTATCCTGCCAACCAAACCCAGATAATTAATAACTCCCTGCCCCTTTTTTATCCCGCTGGATTCACCCTTATCGATAATGATCACACTGGACCAATTATCTGGAGAATGCGCAATGACTTTAGAAGCAATTACCTTCTGAGGCGTGTTTTGTTTTAAAGAAAGGGCCTGGTTTAAACGCAGATTTTCAGATTTAATTTCATTAAGCTCGTTTAGTTTAAAACGCAAAAGGTTGTTCTCGCTCCTTAACCTTTGGCTGTCTACCATGTTATGATGGTAAAAAATCATTCCACCTATTTCCCGTTGAATTGATTTAAGGATATAAAATGGTATTTTTGCGATATTAATAACGGGAGCTTTTAAAACGGGGACAAAACTGGCGAGAACAAATAAAGCCAGTATGAGTAAAACAGCCTGAATTAGATTTTTCTTTTTAAGCTTAAACACATTCTAGATTTTAAAGGCGAATATCGGATTTGATGGGAACTGTAACTTTCTTTAAGTAATGCATTTCATTTAAAACTATGCCCGTGCCGTTAACAACGGCACTTGTCGGATCATCGGCAACATGCACAGGAAGCCCAGTTTCTTCAGAGATCAATTTATCCAATCCTCTTAATAAAGATCCGCCGCCTGCCATCATAATACCATGCTCAATTAAATCCGCGGATAATTCCGGCGGGGTCCTTTCAAGGGAAATTTTAACCATTTCCAAAATCGCTCGCAACGGTTCCTGTAAAGCTTCCCTTATTTCTTCGGAAGTGACAGTAACTGTTTTTGGCAAACCAGCTATCAGATCTCTTCCTCTGACCTCCAGATTCATTTCCTCATCCATAGGATAAGCTGAACCAATCTTAATCTTAATATCTTCAGCCGTACGTTCGCCAATCATAAGATTGTATGTCTTCTTTAAGTACTCAATAACGGCTTCATTCATTTCGTCGCCGCCAATACGGATTGATTTTGAAAATACTATCCCAGCTAAAGAAATAACCGCGATCTCGGTAGTACCACCACCTATATCTATGATCATATTGCCAACCGGATCTTGGATAGGAAGGCCTACCCCAATTGCCGCGGCAACCGGTTCTTCAATCAAATAAACTTCTCGGGCGCCCGCACGCTCCGCAGATTCTTTAACCGCCCTTCTTTCAACTTCGGTAATTCCTGAAGGAATAGCAATAACGATGCGAGGCCTGATCTGGAAACGATGATGTTTAACCCTCTCTATGAAGCGCCTTAACATTGCTTCAGTAACTTCAAAATCAGTAATAACTCCATCTCTCATAGGCCTGATAGCCACAATATTACCCGGAGTCCGGCCCAGCATGCGTTTCGCCTCATCACCAACAGCTAAAACGTGTGACGTGCCTCTCTCGACTGCCACAACTGAAGGTTCACACAAAACAACGCCTTCGCCCTTAACATAAACCAAGGTTGTAGCTGTGCCTAAATCGATACCTATATCATTGGAAATTAAGCTAAAAATATAGTCCGAAATTTTTTTAACAACTCCGTTGAAATTCATTACTCTATAGCTCCTTTTTAAAGGTTATTTCGTGATTCTAGCAGAGATTAAACCTACTGTCAAATAATAAATTAACTCAACGTGATATAAATTCCACACCGTATTTGCCTCCATCTTCTTTGGACACATACGGTGTGTCCAAAGGGGGAACAGACATCTCTACTACTTATTAGTTAAGCTTTGAATTATCTCTACAAAATTCGGGAAAGATTTATTTATGCAATCTGTATCATCTATCTGACTTGGCCCCTGTGCTGCTAAACCTGCTACAATCATGCTCATAGCTGTACGGTGGTCACCAAAACTCTTTAATTCGCTACTGGACTTTAACTCAACGGGCCCTTCTATCCACAAACTTTCATAGTTGTTACTCTCTTTATTGGAGTTTATTTTTACACCCATCTTTCCCAAGTTATATTCCATCGAAGCAATGCGATCAGTTTCTTTAACCCTTAATTCTGCGATATCCTCAAAGCGAGTATGGCCTTTAGCAAAACAGGCGGCAACCATCAAAACCGGCAACTCATCGATCAAAGATGGTATTTCTTCTTTTGTTATGACTGTTCCAACTAATTGGCTTGTCTTAACCTTGATATCTCCTACCGGCTCCTTACCTTCAAGTCGTTCATTTATTATCTCTATTCCCGCATTCATTCTCTTTAAAACAGTAATGATACCGATGCGAGTTGGATTAAGGCCAATGTTTTTCAGGATGATTTCCGAATCTTTGCATACTGATGCCAAAACCATGAAAAAAGCGGCCGAAGAAACATCTCCGGGAACAATAATTTTACCCGGCAAGACTAATTCCCTTGCCGACTTAGGCTTAATACAAACCTGATTCCCGTTAACTTTGATATCTACCCCAAATAATTCGAGCATTCTTTCGGTATGGTCTCGAGTCTTATTTTTTTCCGTAATACAGGTTTCTTTTTTTGCATACAATCCGGCGAGTAAAATTGCGGATTTTACTTGAGCTGAAGCGACTGGAATCGGATAAGGATTAAACTCCGGATCATTTTCTGGGAATCCATGAAGGCCGTCTTTGCATTCCTCAATCGTTACAGGAGGATATTCATCTGCCTTACCTGGAAAACTCGTACCTTTAAGCCTTGCCCCCATCCGTTTAAGAGGAGCAATAACCCTCATCATCGGTCTTAGCGAAAGACCCTGTGCAGCCGTAAGAGTTGTTTCAAATTTCTGCCCGGAAAGCAACCCAAGCAAAATTCTAAAACTTGTTCCTGAGTTACCCAAAAAAATAAAGCCTTTCGGTTTTTTAAAACCAAAAAGCCCTTTTCCAAAAACTTCAACCTTATCTTTATTTAAATTAATTTCAATTCCTAATTCCTGAAATGCTTTGACAGTGAATAAACAATCGTCGTTAGGTGGGAAATTTTCAATTACTGTTTTTCCATTTGAAAGCGCGCTTAAAATCACTGCTCGGTGGGCAATTGATTTGTCACCTAAGAGCTTTACTGCTCCTCTGATGTTCTGGGCTGACCCAATTGGAAAAGACGCCATTATTTTTTCTTGATTACTTTATCGCCTTCGGCAATCTGGTCTTTTATATTCAACGAAATGATCCCGGCAGCGGCCATGGCATCATGCACTTTTTCAACCTTTACATCAGTCAAAAGATTATCGGCGTGATAAAGAGAGAATATATCTCCAATTTTTATCCCATCTTTGCTGCCTAAATTTATAACTACAAAGTTATAATCCTTGTTAACTACCAAAACCTTTCCTTCAACTAAAGGTACCTGTTTTGGCTGTTTTTTAGCCGGCTTTTCTTTTACTGTTTTAGGAGCTGGCTTTTTATCCGCAGCCTTCTCTTGAACAACAGCAGGGACTTCAGGATTAACAACAATCGTGCCTAATTCCACACCCTTGGATTTTTCTTCAAAATCTTTTACCTTTAACTCAAGTTCGGCTTTTTTGGAGGAAAGATCGTTAAATTGTGCCAGCATTTTTTTCATCTCATCCTGAGCCACAGTAAGCTTACTTTCCAAGTCAGCGCGAAATGTCTTTTGCTGGTCAAAATCAGCTTTTAATTGTTGGATCTGCGCGAGAGCCTCATCTTTGCTCACTTTCTCTTGCTTCAACTCTTGATTAAGAGCATCAATTTTTGATAGATTATCGCCTAATTTGGCCTCAAGATCCTTTATTATTTTCTTCGAATCTTCGTACCTTGCCTCAAGAGCACCAATCTTATCCTTGACATCCGTAAGCTCTGTCTGTAAAGAGACATTTTTTCTTTCTTCTTTCTTTAAATTAACAAAAATAAGAGTAGATAAACCTAAGGAAATAACGACGAATAAAACGAGTATAATTATTGCAGGAGCATTACCTTTTTTGTTAAGCATTTAAGCGCCTCCCTTTATAAGATAAGCAGATATTTATATAATTTGATTTAGTATAACAAAGCGGTATTAAAAATCAAGGATTTTTTAGTTTTGTTCTAGCGCCAGCTTTGGGCTTATCAATCGGCCCGACCAGTTCCATGAATTCTTTGGGCACCGGCGAAGTAAACTCCACGAATTTACGCGTACCGGGATGGATAAAACCTAAAGATCTGGCATGCAAAAGCAAGCGTTTAAAATTATCATTTTTCCCATATTTGGTGTCGCCAACTATCGGATGGCCCAAAAATGCCAGATGCACGCGTAATTGATGCGTCCTGCCGGTAAAAGGTTCCAGTTCCAAAAGGCTATATTTGTCTGAGCGCTTTAAAGTCCTGTAAATTGTTTTGGCATACTTAGAATTTTTTCCAAAACCCACAGCCATACTTTTTCTATTTTCCGGATGCCTGCCGATAGGAACTTCAATAACATCTTCGTCAAATTCCACTTTTCCACAGACCACAGCAATATAGCGGCGCTTAATGCTATGATCCGCGAATTGTTCGGCCAGTGCTAAATGTGCAACATTATTTTTAGCAATTACCAGTATTCCGGAAGTATCTTTATCCAACCTATGCACAATTCCGGGGCGGCCAGGGTTAATATTCGAAAGTTCTTTAAAACGGTAAAGTAAAGCATTTACTAAAGTATGCTCATAATTTCCAGGAGCCGGATGCGTAACCAGGCCTATTGGCTTATTGATTACCGCCAAATCCTTATCTTCATAAACAACATTTAATTTTATATTCTCCGACTCGATCGTCCTTGCTTTTTCCTCCGGAAATTTAATAAGGACCTCTTCATCAAGCTTGATTTTATAGTTCGATTTAAACACTGCTTTATCATTAACAAAAACATATCCATCGTTGATCAGCCTCTGGATAAATGTCCTGGAAAACCCCAGCTCTTGCGCCTGGGAAAAATTCAAGATAAATATATCCAAGCGCGCATTGGCATCGCTTTCGGTAACAACTAAATTATACTCATGCATGGGTTTGGCTCTTTTTTATTTTAATCCCAACTAAGCAAATAACTGAAAATATAAAAAGTAAAATACTCATTATATGAAATAACGTGAGATTATTAAATATTGGGGGATTATCCACTCTCCAGAATTCGATAATAAATCTTTTGATCGAATAAAGAAAAAGATAAGTAAAGAATATCTCTCCTCTTTTATGAGGCCTTTCCTGCAGGAACCTCAGTATCCCGTAAATAACTAAAAGAAGTAACGAGGAATAAGCTTGTGTAGGAATTACTGTTGTCCCAAAAGATTCAAAATAAAGTCCGAATACAGATTCTCTCCCATAACAACATCCATTCAATAAACATCCGATTCTGCCTAAAGCTTGAGCTAAAGCTAAAAAAGGTATAACCAGATCTAAAACTTCAAGAACTTTAAATTTATGTTTTTTAAGATAGACCAGCCCTGAAATACTGCCCAAAATCAATCCGCCGAACCAAGATAAACCTCCGCGTTGCAGCATAATTATTTCCAGGGGATTAGAAAAATAATAGCTGAAGTTATAGGCGACATAAAAAATCCTAGCACCTATTATCCCTGACACAAAAGTAACAAAAAATAGATTCAAAATGCTGTCGGGATCAATATTTGCTTTTTTGGCCTGAATACAGGCAAGTGTAGAACCAATAAGAAAGGCAACAACCAGCATAAATCCGTAAGAAAAAATACTGAAAGGACCTATTTTACAAATTACCGGATGCATACTTATCTATCTCCTTTAAACTACATGCTAAATTACAATATACAAACAACAAATTACAAACAAATCCAAAATACCAAAATCACAATACCAAATAAATAATTATTTTAAAACATCTATTTTGTATTTTTAGTACTTTGACATTGTAATTTGTTTGTGATTTGTGTATTGTAGTTTGAAATTTTAATTCATTTATTTTTGTTAAATAATATCTTCCATGCCAACAATACTGCCCCTACCGTGATAGCACTATCGGCAATATTAAATACCGGCCAAATCTTAAAATCAAAAAAATCTATAACATAGCCAAAACGTATACGATCAATCAAATTGCCAAGAGCCCCTGACAAGATAAAAGTCAGTGACAGGCTATATAAAGAAATTTTTCTTTTTTTATTATTCTTCAGGCTAAATGCGATGATCCCAATAGCAACAAAAGCGCTTAAAATAAATAAATAGAATTGGTTTTGAAAAATTCCAAACGCGGCACCACGGTTATGGACTAAGGTAAGATAAAAAAAACCTTTGATTATTTCTACGGATTGAAAAAGAGACAGTTCTTTTACAATGATAAATTTACTTAACTGATCCAAGAAAAGAATGGCCGAAATGATGATTATGATCATCAAAAGCTACTTTTTTTCTTTCTTTTGCTGGCATTTAATACATAAAGATGCGTAAGGAATAGCTTTAAGCCTATTTTTGGCAATTAAGCTTTTGCATTCTTCGCAAACCCCGAATTCCTCGTCCTGGATTCTCTTTAATGCATCATCTAAGGCGTAAAGGATCTCCCGTTCATTAGAGGCAAGCCCTAAAGAAAACTCCCTGTCATATGAATCAGTGGCAACATCAGCCATATGATAAGTATAACCTGAAATATCACCCGAAGCATCTTTCTGGGATTTCTTTAAAGTATCTTCAGAGATATGATTAATATCATCAACTATCTCTTCTTTTCTTTTAAGTATCAATTTTTTATAATAAAGAAGTTCTTTTTTAGGGAGCTTTTTTATTTTAGCCGGCTTTTTGATTTTTGCTGCTTTCTTTGGAGTGGTTTTCTTAGCTAGCTTCCTTACTGTTTTCTTTTTCTTCAATTTATTTTCCTCCCTGGCTTTCAAGCCAAACCATTGTTTTTCTAACTAATGGCTTTGGCAATCGGAAGCCAAACCATTGTTTTTCTAACTAATAGCCTCCTGACAATTACTACAAATTGACGGATGCTCTTTATGTGTGCCTACAAAATCCGAATAATTCCAGCAACGCTGACATTTTTGACCCTGAGCTTTCAATATCTCTATTGAAATATCCGGATAGGCCTGAGTCTTCGGCAACCCAGCATTTATTTTTTCGCTTAAAACAATCTCTACCTGCGAAACTTTAAAAACTTCGCACAATTGGCCTTCTAAAGCCGTTAAATATTTATAACGATTTTGACTGTTTGTCAATAGATTTATTCTCGCATCAAAAGAACTGCCAATTTCTCCTGCCGCGCGTTTCTCTTCCAGGGCCTTGGTAACATCAGAAATTATTTCAAAAATAAGGCTAAACTCCAAAGCAATACCTGACTGACTGTCAGCGCCTGCCAAAGTTTTATTAAATTCCGGCCAATCCAAAAGATGGACGCTGGAAATTAATTTTTCATTATTTTCTTTGGGTATACTTTGCCAAATCTCTTCAGCTGTAAATGGTAGAATCGGAGCCATCACGCGCAACAAAACATTCAAACAATCATACATCGCGGTTTGAGCTGCGCGCCGTTTTTCAGATTTTGCTCCAAATGTATAAAGCCTGCCTTTAGCCATATCCAAATACAATGAAGATAATTCTGTATTGCAAAAATCATATATAGCCTGATAAGCTTTATGAAATTCAAATTTATCATAAGCCTCATTAGCTTTGGCAATAACCTGCCACTCTAGCCTATTAATTATCCATTTATCAATCTTTCTTAAATTTTCCGGCTTAACTTTATCAGTATCCGGATTAAAATCATATAAATTACTCAATATGAATCTTGCAGTATTGCGGATTTTCCTGTATGCCTCTGAAAGCCGCGTTAAAATTAACGGCGATATCCTGATATCTTCATTATAGTCGCTGGAAGCCACCCAAAGCCGTAAAATATCAGCCCCGGAATTTTTAATAATATCCTGCGGCGAGATAACGTTGCCCGTCGACTTTGACATTTTTCTGCCGTCGCCATCAACTACGAAACCATGGGTTAAAACGCTTTTAAAAGGCGGCACTCCGTCAATACACATTGCCGGGATTATTGAGGATTGAAACCATCCCCTGTGCTGATCAGAGCCTTCCAAATATAATTCCGCCGGAAATTTTAATTCTTTTCTTTTCTTTAAAACGCTCTGGCTACTTACTCCGGAATCAAACCAGACATCCAGAATATCCGCGCCCTTGGAAAAAGTACTATTGCCGCAATGCGGGCACTTAAGCCCAACGGGGATAAAATCTGATACATCCCTTTTAAACCAGCTATCCGAGCCTTCTTTTTGGGTAAGCTGGGCAAATTTCTTAATTACCTGCACATCCAAAGTTTCTTCTTTGCATTTATCGCAAACTAAAGCTGGGATAGGCACGCCCCAATACCTTTGCCGGGATAAACACCAGTCCGGCCTGGACTCAACCATCGAGCCTATTCTTTCTTTTCCGCTTTCAGGTATCCATTGCACTTCTTTTTTAATAACCTCAAGTAACTTATTCCTTAGGCCATTATGGTCTATCTTTAAAAACCATTGTTTTGTCGCCCTGAAAATCACAGGTTTTTTGCAACGCCAGCAATGTGGATAGGAATGCTGAATTGTCCCCTGCCAAAGAAGTGCGTTTAATCCGGAAAGTTTTTCTAAAATATTTTTATTAGCATCATAAATATTTTGCCCGGCAAATTCTTGAGCGCTGGAATCAAATTTTCCCTTACTATCAACCGGCATAATAATTTCGAGTTTATTTTTTAAGCCGGTGGCATAGTCCTCCATACCGTGGCCTGGAGCCGTATGCACCAATCCCGAACCATCCTCGCGAGAAACATAATCAGCCATTACAACCCGGCCTTTTCGCAGGCCAAAAGGATGAGTATAAACCAACCCTTCCAGATCTTTACCTTTGAACTCTTTCAAAACTTCATATTTTTCAAGGCCAGCCTGAGCCAACACTTTCGATAAAAGATCACTAGCAATAATCAAATCCCCTTTTTCTGTGCGCACGTAATTGTATAAAAATTCCGGATGCACTGCCACCGCGACATTAGCCATAAGTGTCCAGGGAGTCGTAGTCCAGATAAGAAGGAATCCATCTTTTTGGGTAACTTTATTTTCATCAAGTGCAAATTTTACAAATATTGAGGGTGAAGTATGATTTTCATATTCAACTTCGGCCTCAGCTAATGCTGTCTCGCATTTAAAACACCAGTTTACCGGTTTTAAACCGCGATAAATATATCCTTTGCTAACCAAATCCTCCAAAGAAGATATAATCCCCTCTTCGTATTCCGGCAGTAAAGTCAGGTATGGATTCTGCCAATCAGCAAAAATGCCTAAGCGAATAAACTGATCTTTCTGCTTATTAACAAATTTTAAGGCATAATCATATGCCTTCTGCCTAAACTCCACCTGGCCTATCTGATACTTAGTTATCCCTAATTCTTTAAATAACGCATGTTCAACCGGCAGGCCATGACAATCCCAGCCCGGCACATAAGCAGAAGCAAATCCGCGCATGGTTTTAAATTTTATAATTATATCTTTCAGGGTTTTATTAAGTGCATGGCCGATATGGATATCCCCATTCGCGTATGGCGGCCCGTCATGAAGAATGTACTTAGAAGCAGATTGCCTGTTCTTCAATATATTCTCATAAATATTTTCCTTGGCCCATTTTTCCAATAAAGCAGGTTCGCGCTTAGGTAAATCCGCTTTCATGGGAAAATCGGTTTTGGGTAAATTTAAGGTATTTTTATAGTCCATAATTTAATTAGTAGTAAAAATCAAGGGTGTAAAATCACAATATACAAACCACAAATTACAATTTAAAAAAATAAATTTCCAAAAAAAATTTGTTCTATTGTGATTTTATTTAATATATTTTCCAATTATTATTTCCAAATCTTTCTTTGTCTTTTTGCTGATCAATTTTCTGTCTGTAACAATAGAATCTTTTAAAGCGCTTTGACAAGAGCATTTTCTATTATCCGGCATGGCTTTAATTAATTCTTTAACTATTCTTTTAGAATTCTCAACATTTTTGGATAAATTCTGCATCACCATTTCTAAAGTAACTGATTCTTCAGATTTATACCAACAATCATAATCTGTAATTGCCGCCAGAGTAACATAGCAGATCTCTGCTTCTCTAGCAAGCTTGGCTTCTGACATATTTGTCATGCCGATAATATCCATACCCCATTTGCGGTATAATTCCGATTCTGCGCGGGTAGAAAATTCCGGACCTTCCATATTAAGGTAGTTGCCACCGAAATGAACCTTCAGGCCTAAATTTGAAACTACTTTATTAACCACTTGAGCAGTTTCTTTGCAAACTGGATCAGCAAAGCTAGTATGAGCTACAATGCCTTTTTCGAAAAATGTCATCTTGCGCGCCTGATTAGTCCTGTCCACAAATTGATCCGGGATAACAAAATCCATGGGCTTTAAATCTTCCTGCAAGCTCCCACAAGCACTCACCGAAATAATTCTTTCCACTCCCAGCTTTTTCATGGCAAAAATATTCGCCCGATAATTAATTTCGCTTGGACTTATAAAATGCCCCACTCCGTGACGAGATAAAAAAACAATTTCCTTGCCATCCAAATGGCCGGTAATGAATTTATCCGAGGTTTTTCCAAACGGTGTATTAATAACTATTTTTCTGACCCCAGACAATCCTTCTATTTGATATAAACCGCTTCCACCGATTATTCCGATTTTGCCCATATAGACTCCTTATTATATAAGTGTCTCAAAGTCACAAGGTCACATGAAAATTTAAATACTATTCCTTAGATAATTCTTTAGCTCGGTTCTTTGCCGCTACTGCTGCATCCGCCCAAGAACCACCACTAACTAAAACCTTTATTGCCTCTTCGGTAGTACCACCTTTTGAAGTAATAAGCACTCTTAACTGAGTAGGTGTCATTCCCGATTTCGTACTTTGCGCACTCAAATGTATAGTAGAAGCTGTAGTACAAGTTGCTAATGTAGCTGCTGTATAAGAATCTAAACCAACTTTTTCTGCTGCTTCTTCTAAACGCCTTACATATATTTGTTCAATTTCTTTAGGGACATGCAAAGGGTCTATCTTTTTACTCTCCATATCAAATAATATATAGGCTGGGCCGCTACCTGAAATTGCGGTTACCGCATTCATCTGATTTTCATCAATAACTAAAGTTTCACCTAGATATTCAAAAATATCTTCGACAAAATCAAGATCTTCTAAAGATGCAAATTTTCCCTGAGCCAAACAACTAATCCCTTCGCCAATCTTAACAGGTAAATTAGGCATAACTCTAATTACCCTTACAACACCTAGAACTTTCTCGATATAATTCGTTGTGATTCCTGCAGCTATAGAGATAATTATTTTATCTTTAGCCTTGTCTTTAATTTCATCCAAAACAGAATCAAAATCTTGGGGCTTAATTGCTAAAACTAGAACTTCAATATTTATAAGTAGCTCCTGCAACGAATTTGCAACGTTTATGCCAACAAAATTATTTATTTTTGTTTTATCTTTATCAAAAATATAAACTTTGTAAATATCCTTTATCCTTTCAGCAATTGATGAACCCATATTTCCGTAACCAATAATCCCTATACTTTTCATATTTTTATGCGTCCTTGTAACTTTGTGTCTTTGTGACCCTATGCTCTTACTTCGAACAAAGCCCTTCCTAGCCTTATCATATCCGCGCCTTCTTCAATAGCCACTTCAAAATCATCAGTCATACCCATCGATAAAACTGACAGCTGAAAGTTGATGGCTGGTAGCTGATTAATTTTATCCCGAAGCTCTCTTAAAGACCTAAAATATGGCCTGACTTTTTCAGGATCATCCACGATAGGGACCACCGTCATCAAACCTAAAATTTTTATATTTTTAAGAACAGAAATTTGTGTGATTAAATCCATTAAATCATCGGGCTTTATTCCGAATTTTGATTCCTCCCTTGAAACATTAACTTCTATAAGAATTTGCTGCAACTTATTGATCTTTTCTGCCTGCTTATCTATTTCCTGAGCCAGCTTCAAGGTATCCACAGAATGGATCAAATCAAACATCCTTACTGCTTCTTTGGCCTTATTCGATTGCAAATGCCCGATCAAATGCCATTTTAATCCAGAATATTGTTTTAATTCATTAAATTTTAAAAGAGCTTCCTGGACCCTGTTTTCCCCGATTTCAGATAACCCGCAGCTAACTACCTCTTTGATCTCGGCAATAGAGCGGGTTTTAGTTACTGCTACTAAAGTAATTTGCTCTGAAATTTTACCGATCTTAGAACAAGCAAGTTCGATGCGCTGCTTAATTTTATCTAAATTTTCCTTTATCATAAGCCTTTAAAAGTTGATAATATTATACACAACAAACTAACAGGGTCAATCAAAAGAATCTATATAGCTATTGGACAATGGTCAATAGTCTATGGTCTATAGTCTGAAATATATGAATCAAGGCGTGTCACGAATAAAATCTTTGATCTTAGCTTCAATTTCATCGCGGACTTGGCGGGTTTTTATAATTTTTTCCTCTGGTGAGCCTGTAAAACTCGAGGGGTCGGTAAAACCCCAGTGTAATTTCCTGGCTGCCCCGAGAAATATCGGACAACTCTCTGATTGCGACTCATCACAAACAGTTATCACATAATCATAAAGCTTACCTTGTTTATAAAAATCAAAAACGCTCTTAGTTTTATTTTGGGAGATATCAATACCTACTTCCTTCATAACCTCAACAACTACAGGATTCAATACTCCTGGCTCAAGGCCGGCGCTTTCAACTTCAAAACGATCTCCGCCGTATTTCTTAAGAAAAGCTTCTGCCATCTGGCTTCTTGCGGAATTGTGGATACAGACAAACAAAACTCTTATTTTATTCATGCATGTCTTTCTTGAGCAAACCAAATTTGCGTTCTTACGCAAACCTTGGTAACCTTGCTGATCTCATCTTAAATATTTAATTCTTTAACCGCGTCCTCTACGTTATCAGCAAGTTCATAATAAGTTTAACATAAGGATTGATTTGTCAATTATAAATCGATAAAATTTAATCCTGCGATTGGAATATTGAAATACTTGCTTCTAGGTTAGAAGTGCTGGACCTTGCACTTAATTGAAATCTTTTTACGGTGAGCAAATTGAATGATTTTTCTGTATCATAAAGAAACTTGATAAACCCCTCCATTGTACCATCTAACCTTAAGTCTACCGACATCCCCTTATTATTACCCAAAGCGCTATCTGCCTGCGGGCGGATATCGATTATGCGCACTCCCGCATTAACCGCCAACCTCTCAAGCTCAGACAATAAAGTTACGCAAGGGTCACCGAGCGGCTTAACCTCGTGATTAGAATAAAGTGCCGCATATTTACTTTCTATTGCCGGCTTACGCATAAGGATCTGCTTGTATTTGATCAAACGCGCTTTCTCGATCTTAACCTGATTATCCAGCAAGCTGTACTTTTCAATGATCGCGGATATCAAAAAATTGTACAATACCGCGAATAGAATTACTACCCCGGTCACAGATAAAATAACCTTTTCTCTCTTACTCAAAAATTTAAACATATTATTTTCCCTGGGCCTCTAAACAAACTATCTCAAAATCCACCATCTCGGCATTTTGCGATTGCCTTTTGGTTGCATATCGTACTTTAACTTGATAGCGGCTAAAAACTTTTGATTTCTCCATCCCGGAAACAAATTCAAACACGTCATTTAGCCCTTGAGCAAGCCCCCTAAAAATTGCCTGCCCCTTTTCAAAACTAAAACTTGATAAATAAACTGAACCCGGAATGATTTTATTAGTTTCAGTTAAAAGATCCAAAGCATCAGGTGCCGACTTAGACCGGCCGTTCAGTAAATTAAGCCTCTTTTCGATATCGCCAAGATTTTTCGCTTCCTTAGCAACAGCATTGACTTCATTTTTAAGACGGCTAAGATATTGGCTCTTATTGTCTAGATCTTTGGCAATGCCAAAACCTAAAATTAAAAAAGTAATTGCTCCTAATCCTAGAATCCTGAATTTACGTTTTAAGATATTAGCATTACTTATCTGCTTTTTTAAGCCCCCAGGCAATAAATTTAATGAATCGGCAACATTTTGCTTGCATAAGCCCAACAGGCCCGCGAATGAATATTTCGGATCTAAAATTCGCCCTTCATCATGAATAACTACCTCAATCTCCTGCGCGTAGGAAATAAATCCAATCTGCCAATCAAATTTATTTTTAATTAAAGTGGCGACATCCCGATATTCATTGCTGGCGGTTAAAATCACACATTCTGATGGCAAAACATTATCAGTCTCTTTGGCATAAGTTTCAATACTTCTTAAAAGTTCCTTTAAGAATAATTCCTGCCAAGTGTCATTATCTTTTATTATTTTGAAAACTCGGCCAAACAGCAGCTTCCCATCTTTAATAATAACTATCTCCACATCATCCAAATCGAAATCTATAACTATTTTTGAAACAGGTTTTTTTTCACAACTGGTCAAAAATGCCGCTAATCCGTATGAGCTTAATACAATTTTAAAAGCTGAAGGGTTTAACGGCTTGAAAATATTCAAATAACGCTCAACGACGTTTTTATGGACGATAACCTGGTTAATGACTGAAGATCCATCTTTATTTTTTAAAGTAACCTCGAATCCATTTATCAGTTCTCCTGCCTGATAAGGCAAATATTTAGGCGCTTGAAAATTAATTATTTTCTCGATCTCAAGAGGATCTAAGGAGGGAACTTTGGATAACCTGCAAGTAGCCTGACTCCTGGGTAAGCAAATAATTATGGGATTATTGCTATACCCCAGTTTCATAAAAGCCTGAGTTATTTTTTTCTTTAAATCATCGTCGCTAATTCCCGCAGAAAATTCTTCAAGGTATACGCCGAACTTATCCAGTTTGACTTTAGAGCAAACGCCTTTTAAAATTTTAAAGTTAGCGTCGTTTACGCTGGTGCAAAAACAGGCTTTTTTATTATTCATTTTCTTATCCATCGTGCTTTTAATATACTATATAGCCGGTTAATTTTCAATGGATCAAATCTGTACTAATTTTCCTGCCAATAAGCTATTTTTTTGTCTTTCTGGTTATAAACAACTTCTATCTTCCTTTTAGCGTTATTAAATTGAGCTCTTGACTCTATCTTAAAAATATCCGAGCCGCTTTTAAAAACATTGTTTTTTAAGTAATCTAACACGCTTGCTTCTTCAGCTGTTGCATCACTAATCACCATATTGCCGTCTTTTTTAAATGATTGCGAATTAAGCAAATTATTTAATTTTACATACAGGCTATTTACCAAATTTGAATCATACCCGGAATTTTCTGCTGCTGAAGCGACTAGGATCCTAAGCACTTGAGGGCTTACCGCGCTTACATCGATTTTATTATCCCCCTCAGTTCTAATAATATCCTTAATTTTTTTATAAGTTGCTTTGGATTCTATTGTTGCATCAACTATGGGCAATCCTTTTTCAATATAAAAATTTTCCAAAGCTATAATCAGCTCTTCCGGCACGCTGAAATTATCTTTTTTCCCTAAAATTGAAACACTTTGGGGATCGACCCATTGCGTTATGGCCAAACTCAGCTCTAAAGCATCCGAAACATTGCTATCAAAAAATAGATTCTTCAAAACTATCATTTGAAAATCTGGGCCCCAACTTAAGATATTAATATTAATCCGCCCATCCTGAGGTTTTATGCCATGCACAAAATTATTTGATTCATCCTGATAGCCAATTTCAAATTTACCGCCTCCGTCCTCAAAATCTTTGCTAAAAATTTCTTTATCCGTTTTACCCGCAAAACTTAAAAACTTATTATCAATTAAAGCTATTGTCCTAATAACTCCCGACCTAGCCAATAAATATGCTTTAAATCGTTGAGTTTCGTTTTTAGATAATTTTAAATCCAGGCTGGCTTGATAGCCCAGCCCTACAGCTAATAATGATAAAACCAGTAGAACCCACAAACTGACTATCAATACAGAGGCCTTATTGTTGATCACTAATCACCTCAAGCGGTAAAGGTATGATCCTTTGAAATTCCTGTTTTTCCGTGCCGACAAATAAACAAACCTTAACGGCTAAAGGCAATTTTCCTACTTGAGTATCATCCTTTGGCCAGGAATCCGCCCATTCATATAAATTCAAGGCATCAGCAGGTAAAGCTGAAGCATATTCAAATTTAAGGTCTTTAATTTCTTGGACTATTGCTTTTATTTCTTTGCCGGATTCGGGTTTAATAGTATTGATACCTTTGGCCTGTTGACGTACAAGCTCTTGATTTAAAATACTGTATTTGACCTTTGCAACCTCAAGATATTCCTCCTGCTGCTGGTCAAATGAAATTATCTTAGTAAAAAACTCTAAACTTTTGTTTTCCCCTTTAAAACCAGAATCGGATTTTAAATACACAAAAGAATTTTTTATATCGGAACTGATTTTGTTCAGAACTGCGCGCCCGGCCTGAAATGTAGATGAACGGGAATTCACCCTCTTATAGTTCAGTACTGCTGCATAAAATGATGAATACACAGCCACAAAAATTACTGCAGAAATTGAAGCAGCAAGAAGCAATTCAAGTAAAGTAAATCCTTTGTTGCTAGTATCGCTCATTAATTCCTCTTGTAAGAATAGCTTTTAAAATCCAGGGTATTTTTATTTTTAGTTACGCTCAAATCCACTTCCTTTAACCCTATTGGCTCTATATCTGAAATTTTATATTTTATTTCTTTGGGTACAACCTCAGGATTACTTTTTAAACCCATTTCGATCTGCCATAAATATTCCTCTGCCAAATAACAGTTTTCCATAATATCCTGGCTTAAGCCTTCTGCTGCCAAGACAGTAAAAAAAGACCGGAAAATAAAAACGATCCCGACCCCAAGTATTGCCACCGCAACTAAAACTTCCAATAAAGTTAGACCTTTATTGCTGGATTTGGCTGATTTTAACATTTCCGGTTATATCCTCAACAGTTAATACAATTTTTTGATAGGAAGGATTTTCTAATTTTATTTCGATTTTATCGATACTGCCATCAGGATAAAAATTTATCCTTTCTTTCTCCTGAGGTAAAATTGATAGACGAATTACTTCATCAATGATTATAGGCTTAACGCTTTTTTCTTTCAAGGCCTGCCAATAATTATTAACTTTAGCCATTGGGGCAAAAATACCTTTTTGCGTGTTAATTTGAAGAAAAAACGGCTCTGCCTGGTAAACAGCCTTTGCCTGGAGTTGCCTAATAAGAAGCGCGATTTCTCTCGCCGAACTATTTAGTTTAAAACTATTGAAGGAATTCTTAAGGCTGGGCGCAGAAATACCGGATAATATACCAATGATGATTATTACTAAAAGAAGCTCAATAAAGGTAAACCCATTCTTCATTTTATCACCAGTTGCCTATATCATCTTTATCGCTATCCTGCCCATTGGGACCTTTGGAATACAAATCGTAATCTTGATTATGTATGCCGGGAAATTTATATATATAAACATTACCCCAGCCATCACGCGGCTCTTTTTTTAAATAAGGCCCCTTCCAGTTGCTAAGCGTTCCTGGATTTTTGTTTAATGCTGATAGGCCCTCTTCTGTTGTCGGATAACGCCCATTATCAACTTCAAACATATCCAACGCTAAAGCGATATTAGCATCAATATCGGATTTAGTCGCAACCATCCTGGCTTGTTCCGACCGCCCAACCAGCCTAGGCATGACCATGGCTGCTAAAACTCCTATAATAATTACTACCAACATTAATTCAATAAGGGTAAATGCCTTCCTATTCATGTATCCTCCTCTTTTGGGGTCAGACCCCAATCTATTATTTGACTATCAAATTAATCTGAAATATAGGTAAAAGCATTGCCAAAACAATAAAGCCCACTACAAGGCCCATAAAAAGTATAACGATAGGTTCTAATAATCTGGTAATCACCTTTAAAGATTTTTCTAGATCTTTTTCATAGTCATTAGCCACTCTTAAGAGAGCTTTATCCAAACCTCCGGTCTCCTCACCTATAGAAACAATGGTTATCATAAAATCCGGGAAGAGCTTGGTATCTCTTAAAGCCAGAGAAAAACTCTCTCCCTCAATTACTTTGCCTTTTAAACTAAGGGCTTCCTGGGCTAAAGCTTTATTATTTAAAATTGAAGCTGAGATTTCAATCGATTGCACAATAGGTATGGCACTTGACAATAACAAAGACATGGTTCTGGCAAACCTTGAAATCTCACTCTTAAGTATCAGATTACCCAAAATAGTAGGTTTTAATTTTAAAGCATCCCACTTGCTCCTGCCGGCAGCGCTGTTAATGAATCTTTTTATCATGAATCCCAAAAATAAAACTGCTGCCAATATAACCCACCAGTAACCTCTTAACAAACTTGAAACGGAAATTAATATTCTTGTAGGAATAGGCAATATCTGATTCATCCCTTCGAACATAGAGACTAATTTAGGTATCACGAATGTTAAAAGTACCGTTATGGTTGCTAATCCTACTATCAAAATAAAAATAGGATATATCAGGCTTGCCCGGATCGCCCCTTTAAACTCTTCTTCGCTCTCAAGATAATCCGCAAGGCGCTTCAAAGTAATGTTCAGATTTCCGCCTACCTCCCCAGCATGAACCATGGAAAAATAAAGTTTAGGGAAAAATTCAGGATGCAGCCCCATGCTTTCGGAAAGTAATTTTCCATTTTTAATTTTCGAAAGAATGTCTGAAATGATGATTTTGGTATGTTTTTTAGAATTACGAGAAATTATATTTAAGCCATTAACTATATTTACTCCCGAATCAATAAGGGTGGCGAGCTGGCGGCTGAACTGAACTAATTCCTTGCTCGAAACTTTACTTGAACCAAAAAAATTCTTAAATTTTGCCGAAGCTAATTCTATTTCCACGGGAAAATACCCCATCCCAACAAGCTTAGCAGCCGCATCCTGTTCTGATTCTGCCTCAATGCATGAGTGGATATTTTTTTTAGGATCCAGTTTGGCAATATAATTATACTCTGACATTATAAGTTAAGATAAATCCTGCTCTTGCGTAACTCTAGAAATTTCTGTAATTGTGGTTAACCCAAGAGCCACTTTTTCCAAGCCATCCTGGCGCAAGATACGCATTCCTTGCGAAATGGCTTTTTCTTTTATTTCTTGAGAAGAGGCGCGGCTAATGATCATCTCGCGAATAGAATCGGTTACAATAAGAATTTCGTATATGGCTGTCCTGCCCCGGTATCCAGTATGGCGACATTCTTCACAACCGACCGCGTCGTATAATTTAATAGCCTCAGCATTGACATTCGCTGTAGTAAATTGACTTAAGAGCTCTTTTGAAAGCTGAACAGTTTTTTTACACTTAGGGCACAATAAACGGACCAATCTCTGAGCAATCAAGCACTCAAGAGAAGAAGAAACCAAAAATGGCTCGATCCCCATGTCTAAAAGCCTAGTAATTGCCCCTGAGGCATTATTGGTATGAAGCGTTGAAAAAACTAAGTGGCCGGTCAAAGCGGATCTGATGGCAATTTCCGCGGTTTCTGAATCTCTGACCTCGCCGACCATCATAACATCCGGATCATGCCTTAACATGTGCCGCAAGGCATTGGCAAAAGTAAAACCTATCTGAGGATTAATCTGTATCTGATTCACTCCCCTTAATTGATATTCGACGGGATCCTCAATAGTAATTATTTTTACCTGAGAAGAATTAATATGTGAAAGTGCCGCGTATAAGGTGGTAGATTTTCCAGAGCCTGTCGGACCGGTAACAAAAATTATTCCATGAGGTTTAACGATCACTTTTTTTAACATGTCCAGGTAGGTTTTGGAAAGGCCTAATTTAGCCAAATCCAGGAATGATCCGGCACTTAAAATCCTTAACTGCACCGACTCCCCAAAAACTGTGGGGATCACCGAAACGCGCAAATCCAATTCTTGATCTAAAACTTTAATTTTTATTCTTCCATCCTGGGCTAGCCTGCGCTCAGCTATATTCATCCGGGCCATTATCTTAATACGGGAGACGATCGCCGAATGAAGATACTTCACATTCTCCGGGACGTTAATATCATATAGCACCCCGTCGATCCTAAACCTTACTCTCAATTCGTTCTGAAAAGGCTCCAGATGCACATCGGTTGCTCTGTCTTTTATTGACTCGCTGATGATCTGATTTACAAATTTTACAATTGAAGCGTCTTGCGCCATCTCCTCTAAATTCTGGACATTTTCTCTATCCAGGCTGATCTCGCTAAATTCATTGTCTTTTAAGATCATCCCCTCAACAGTATCAGCTCCAAGCCCGTAATATTTCCTTATCAGCTGCTTGATTTCAACTTCGCTTGCCAAAAGAGCAGTTATCTCAACCCCTAAAAACATTTTAAGGTCATCAATTGCCCTAATATCAAGAGGATCGACCATGGCAACTTTAAGCAACCCCCTTTCAAAAGCTATTGGCATGATTTTATAATGATTGGCGAATTTCGCGGGAACCTTTTCAATAACATTGCCGGGGATCTCTAAATCTCTTAATTTTATATGGGGAATATCCAATTGACGGGAAAGTATTGAAAAAATCTTGTCTTCTGAAGAAAGTTTAAGCCTTACTAAAGCATTGCATATGAAATCTTTTCCTTTCTTCTGTTCCTCTAAACCAGCTTCAAGCTCTTTTTGTGTGATCACGCCAGCAGATATAAGGATTTGGCCGATCAACTTGTTATCATTTACCATGCGAGCATCTCTCCATCACTGGCCGCGGAAACATCTATGCCCAGTTTTTTAGTTAATTGTTGAGCCTGAATATACGGCTTGGCTTTAAGCATAGTCATGCCAAAATGCGTTAATATAACCTTCTTGGGATTTAATTCTCTGATTAACTGCTCTGCTTCCTCAAGCGAAAGATGTTCAATCGCCGGATGTGGCTCTAAAAAAACTACGCACATTATAAGTAT
>Ga0172375_10002208_pt1 | contig 30615 bp, 31 predicted proteins | sample LakKiv1m_FD_114537 | JGI IMG/M metagenome (GOLD analysis project Ga0172375, IMG submission 114537) | Freshwater microbial communities from Kabuno Bay, South-Kivu, Congo - kab_092012_11.1m | ecosystem: Environmental > Aquatic > Freshwater > Lake | place: Democratic Republic of the Congo... | reverse complement strand
GGATAACTTTACCCTGATTTCTAACAGTGATTCGCATTCTCCCCAGAAGATCGGCAGGGAGGCTAATATATTTAACTGTACGATGGATTATCAAACCATCAGGGAAGTTTTAAAAAACAAGGACAGGGAAAAGTTTCTTTCTACTATTGAATTTTTCCCCGAGGAAGGTAAATATCATTATGACGGGCACAGATTGTGCGGTATCCGTCTTTCACCGGAAGAGACTAAAGCTAACAACGGCAAATGCCCTAAATGTTTAAAACCGGTAACGGTAGGGGTGGTTAACCGGGTGGAGAAACTAGCTGATCGCCCCTTAGGTTATATTCCGGACAATCCTATTCCTTTTAAAAATTTAATTCCGCTGATGGAAATAATTGCCCAGGTTAAAGGAGTGGGCACGGCCTCCGTAAATGTAGAAAGAGAGTATCGTGCTTATATTGCTAAGTTCGGAACCGAATTTAATATTTTACTTAAATGTTCAAAAGAAGAGCTGCTTAAAGGATTACCACCTAAGCTTGTTGATGGGATCTTAAATGTGCGTGCAGGCAAAGTGGTTATTAAAGCCGGTTTTGATGGTGAATACGGGATAATCTCTATTGCGGACAACAAGGGGCAAGATAAAAAAACAGAACAGCAGTTGAGTTTGTTTTAACCAGCCCTTTTCGTTTTGATAAACCTTTGATTAAAGCCTTAAAATTAGGCGCCTGTAGCGCAACGGATAGCGCATTAGCCTCCGAAGCTAGTGGTGACAGTTCGATTCTGTCCAGGCGCAGATTTTAACATAAGTGGAGTAAAATAACCAAATATTAGTATTTTTTAGCTATTTAGTGGAGACTAAATGAAGAAAAGAGTCATAATTCTAGGGGGAGGGCCCAATCGGATTGGGCAAGGTATCGAATTTGATTATTGCTGTTGTCATGCTGCTTTTGCTCTTCAAGAGGAAGGTTTTGAAAGTATCATGGTAAACTGTAACCCAGAAACAGTTTCAACCGATTATGATACTTCCAATCGTCTTTATTTTGAGCCGCTTACCTTAGAAGATATAATGAATATCATTAACAAAGAAAAACCTTGGGGGGTAATTGTTCAGTTCGGCGGACAAACTCCTTTGAATCTGGCCTTGCCCTTACGCAAAGCAGGGGTCAAGCTTTTAGGTACCAGCGCCGATAGTATTGATATTGCCGAGGACCGCAAGCGTTTCAAGCATATGTTGAATAAGCTTGGGCTTTTACAGCCAGCCAGCGGGACAGCTTTTACTTTTAAGCAGGCCAAGGAGGTTGCTAGCCAGATTGGTTATCCTGTATTAGTCCGGCCTTCTTATGTTTTAGGCGGCCGGGCAATGGAGATCGCCTTTGATGAGAAAATCTTGGAAAAATTTATCAAAGAAGCAGCTAAAGTTTCTGAAGGCCACCCTATCCTAGTCGATAAATTCCTTGATGATGCAATTGAAGTGGATGTTGATTTAGTCGGCGACGGTAAGAATTATATCATCGGCGGGATCATGGAGCATGTTGAGCAGGCCGGAGTACATTCTGGGGATGCGGCCATGTCTCTTCCTACCTATACTTTGTCAAATGATATCTTGCAAGAAATCCGCCAGGCCACAATTCACCTGGCCAGGGAGCTAAAAATTATTGGCTTAATGAATGTACAGTATGCAGTCAAAGATTCCAAAGTTTATGTGTTAGAGGTTAATCCCCGGGCTTCCCGGACCATACCTTTTGTTTCCAAGGTAATCGGTGTTGCCTTAGCAAAATTAGCTACTAAGGCTATGCTCGGTAAAAAATTAACCAGCCTTAACTTCACCAAAGAAATAATCCCCAAGCATGTGGCGATCAAAGAATCAGTATTTCCTTTTAACCGCTTCCCGGGTGTAGATATAATTCTTGGCCCCGAAATGAAATCTACCGGCGAAGTCATGGGGATAGACGTCGATTTTGGCCAGGCCTATATTAAAAGCCAGCTTGCCGCCGGGCAAAAGCTTCCCAAAAAAGGAAATGTTTTTATTTCGGTAAATGACCGGGACAAGAGGAATATAATTTTCGTCGCTAAAAAGTTAAATGATCTGGGATTTAAGATTTATGCCTCAAGAGGGACCGCGCTGGCGTTAGCTAACAGCAACATTGCTTCAAAAATACTGCCCAAGATCTCTGAAGGCAGCCCAAATGTATTGGACCTGATGAAAGAAGGAAAGGTTCAACTGGTGATTAATACTCCTTCGGGCAGGATCCCCAGGCTTGACGAAATAAAAATCCGCTCGCAGGTAATTTTATATAGCATCCCGTATTCTACAACTATATTTGGGGCCCAAACTACTGTAAGCGGGATAGAGGTTTTAGTAAAGAAAAAACTTAAAGTCAAATCTTTGCAGGAATACTATGCCAGAGCTGCCAGAGGTTGAAACAATTAAAAGGGATTTAGAAAAAACTATCCTTGGAAAAAGAATAGTTAAAATAGTAATCAATAATTCCAAGGTAATCCGTGAACCTGCTCCTGAATTATTCAAAAAAGGGATAGAGGGGGCGGTTATAAGAAAAATTTTGCGGCGGGCAAAATTACTGATTCTGGAGTTATCCAATAATCGTTTTTTGACTATCCATCTTAAAATGACCGGGCAGCTGGTTTACCCGGGTACGGCTAACACCAGCCGTTTATCTTTTGTGTTTAAAGATGGGGATAGGCTAGATTTTAACGATCAGCGTTTATTCGCAGATTTACGCTTGTATTCTGATTGGGGGAAAATAAAATTCATTAAGACCCTTGGCCCCGAGCCATTTGATTTGACTTTTACTGATTTTAAAGATATGCTCTCTAAGAGGAAAACTAAAATCAAGGTTTTGTTGATGGAGCAGTCATTTGTCTCTGGAATCGGAAATATTTATGCTTCTGAGATCTTGTTCCGGGCTAAAATAGATCCGCAAAGAAGCGCCCAAAGCCTGAAGAAAGAAGAAAAAGAAAACCTGTTTAAACAGATGAAAAGTGTTTTAAAAAGCGCAATTTTACACGGTGGTTCCTCGGTAGATGATTATGTAAGAGTTTCAGGAAAGAACGGTGATTATATGCGTTTTCATCGGGTTTATGGCCGGGCCAATAAGCCTTGTTTTATCTGTGGTAAACCGATAAAAAAATTTCAGCAGGGAGGAAGGGGCACTTATCATTGCCTTAAGTGCCAAATTTAAATATGAAAAAACGTCTTAAGATCAATGGGATTATCATAGTTTGCGCAGTTATCCTGGTTGCGTTTTTTCCCAGGTTTTTCTTCAGGAGTTATTCTGGAAGGGTTGGGGAAGAGGTGGTGGAAGTTTTAGGTTTTGCGCTTATACTTTTAGGGCAAATTATCCGGGTTTCTGCTCGCGGGTATAAAGCGGAACATTCCCGGGAAAGCCAATCATTAATTCAAGGCGGGCCATATCAAGTTGTGCGCAATCCAATGTATTTGGGAATATTTTTAATCGGCCTAGGGGTAGTTTTGGCTGTCTTTAAATGGTGGGCTGCCGCAGTTTTTATTATAATTTTCATTATCCGTTACCTTTTACTTATATATAAAGAGGAGAATAAACTTCAAGAGAAATTTTCCGATATATATAAAAAATATTGCGCTAAAGTCCCGCGGATTTTCCCCGCCTTGTCAAGTATAGTAGAAATGGATGTCAGCGAGTATTTGCCCATAAAATTAAACTGGTTTAAAAAAGAAATCGGCTCGATGCTTACTTTGCTTATGCTGGTATTATTAGTAGAATCCTGGGAAGATGTCGTCAGCCAAGGTTTTGGAGCCTATCTCAAGCAATCTGTTTGGTTATTTTTAACCCTTGTTTTGTTCACAATTTTAGTAATTTTATTAAGCAGGAAAACTGATAAAAAATATGGAAGCAGCCAGGGTAATAGCCAGAATAATCTCTAATAAAAATTTTTCCGGAAACTATTGGCATTTGGAATTGGAGTCTACCGAAATTTCCCGGCGCTCCATTGCCGGACAATTTATCAATATCAAAGTTAATGATAGCCAGGCGCCATTATTAAGAAGGCCTTTAAGTATTCATAGTGTACATTCTTCTAGAATTAGGCTTATTTATGAAGCAATAGGACCAGGCACGCAAGGTTTGACCAAAAGAAAACCCGGGGAGTTTTTAGATATAATCGGCCCCCTGGGCAACGGCTTTAATTTTTCAAAAACCAGTTCAAAAAGCTCTTTAAATATTCTAGTCGCAGGCGGTATGGGGGTTGCTCCGCTTGTTTTTTTAGCCCAGAGATTAAAATTAAGCAAATCCCTGGTTTTAATTGGAGCAAAATCAAAAAACTGCCTTTTATGCATTAAGGAATTTCAATCTTTGGGATGTAGGGTTGAAGTTGCCACCGACGACGGTTCTTCGGGATTTAAAGGCAAGGTAACCGATCTCTTGAAAAAGACTTTATCGACTATAGACCATAGACTATTGACCATATATGCCTGCGGACCGAAGCCAATGTTAAAGGTTTTAAGCTTAATTGCCGCGGAAAATCAAATTCAAGCCCAACTTTCTTTGGAAGAACATATGGCTTGTGGAATCGGGGCTTGCCTTGGATGTGCAGTTCAAACCAAGCATGGTTTTAAAAGGGTCTGTCATGACGGCCCTGTTTTTTTAAGCGAGGAATTAGTATGGTAAAAAAGTGTCAATCGGACTCAAGCGTAAAAATAGGGAGGCTTTACTTAAAAAACCCGGTGATGGTAGCCAGCGGTACATTCGGCTACGCTGAGGAGTTCAAGGATTTTACGGATTTAAAAAAATTAGGAGCCATTGTTACCAAAACCATTACCATAAAACCCAGAGCCGGCAATCCTTCTCCGCGCACCTGTGAAACCCCGGCGGGGATGCTTAATTCAATCGGTTTGGAAAACCCGGGCATTGATAACTTTATTAAAGACAAGATCGGCTTTTTAAAAAAGCTTAAGGTCCCGATAATTGTCAGTATTGCCTCGGAAAATTCGCCGGATGAATTCTTGGAGTTAGCCGGAATCCTGGACGATCTTAAGGAAGCCAGCGCAATAGAATTAAATATTTCCTGTCCGAATTTAGATAAGGATAAATTAATTTCCCAGGATGCCCAAGACACCTTCAAATTAGTAAAAGCGGTCAGGGCCTTGACCAAAAAATGCCTGATTACAAAATTATCGCCTAATGTTACCAGTGTATCTGAGATCGCCAAGGCCAGCGAAGAAGCCGGCTCCGATGCCGTCTCCTTGATTAACACGCTTTGCGGTATGAGTATAGATGTGTCTAAGCGGGTTCCAAAATTAGGCTCTTGGGTTGGGGGTTTAAGCGGGCCAGCAATAAGGCCAGTTGCAGTCAGGATGGTCTGGGAGGTATATAATAAAATTAAAATTCCTATAATCGGGATGGGTGGTATAATGGATACCCAAAGCGCTTTGGAATTTTTTATCGCCGGCTCAACCGCAATCAGTGTGGGCACCGCCAATTTTATAAACCCAGGTATTTCCTCAGAGATTATCGAAGGTTTAAAAAAATACCTGGCTGATAATAAAATAAGACATTTAAGCGAAATAACCGGAATTTTGAAAATATAAATTTATGGCAACCCCAAACTCCCAAATTATTCTGGCTTTAGATGTAGATACATTGAAAGAAGCCGAATATTTTGTAGATAAGCTTTATCCAAAAATAGAATTATTCAAAATCGGTAGTCAATTATTTACGGCCTATGGGCCGGATGCCGTTGAAATGGTAAAAAAAAGAGGAGGAAGGGTTTTTTTAGATTTAAAATTTCATGATATTCCTAAAACCGTGGGCAGTGCTATAGTTTCTGGCAGCAGTATATCCATTTCCCCCCTTAATTTAAATTCAGATAGTAAAGTAAAAAAGGTTATTACTCCGTCAGTGTTTATGATGACAGTCCATATTAAAGGCGGACAAGCAATGTTAGAGGCAGCCGCAAAAAGTGCCAAGGAAAAATCCGAGGAATTAAATATTGTAAGGCCTTTTATAGTAGGCATAACTAGCTTAACTAGCGAGGATAAAAATAATAATACATTAGAAAATGTCCTTAAAGCGTCTCAACTTGCCAAAGATTCCGGTTTAGACGGAGTTGTTTGTTCAGCTTTAGAAGCTGCGGAAGTTAGAAAAGAATACGGAGCAGATTTTATTATCGTTACACCGGGAATAAGGTCAGGTAATGATGCTTCCGATGATCAAAAACGTATAGCTACTGTGAAGCAAGCAGTAGAAGCAGGGAGTAATTTTTTGGTTATCGGCAGGCCGATATTAAAGGCGAATGATCCGGTCGCGAAAACAAAAGAAATCTTAGGAGATTTATATGGCAGAAGAAATTAAAGATTTAATCGCAAAAATTCAACAAGAAGGAATCAAGGTCGCCGAAGATAGTTCGGCAAAAATAAAAAAGGAAGCCGATACTTTGGCTCAAAAGATAGTTGCAGACGCCAAGGCTCAAGCTAAAAAAATTATCGCTGAGGCAAATAGCGAGGCAAAAAGACTAGAGGATTCTACCCAGGCTTCTTTAAAACAAGCCGGCCGCGACCTTTTAATCAGCTTAAGGCAAGAAATTAACTCTACTTTAGATGCCATTATTAAAACTAATCTTCGTCAAGCTTTGTCTGTAGAAGAATTATCAGGGATTATAATCTCTTTGATTAAAAGCGCCTCCTTTTCTTTGGGCACCGAAGTAATAATATCTTTAAGCCAGCAGGATAAAGAAAAATTAGAAAAGGAATTTTTAAGGCAGCTTATCCAGGAGTCAAAAAAACAGATAACTTTAAAGTCAGTCGATAGCATTGACGGTGGATTTACAATAAGTTTTGATGCCGGTAAATCGATTTTTGATTTTACTACATTAGCATTAGCCGAATATGTATCTATAAACCTGAGGCCAGAGCTGGCTAAAATTTTACAATCAGAATAATATGGCTTATTATGTTTATTTGATATCCAGCCTTCCAATGCTTAATTTTTGGTCGAAGCCTTTGATTGGCCTGGAAGAATTCTTGCAGAAATGCAAGGGCCTAGTACCGGATAAAGAAATCGGGCTTTTATATAGCGTCTGCTATGAGCCGCCCAATTTATTAAATGTTTCTTCCAATGAGACGTTAGAAAAATGGGTTAATTTTGAAACGGGCTTAAGAAACGAGTTGGTTAAAGCCAGGGCCCGGAGGAAAAAAACCGACCCGCAGAAATTTATCAGGCTTCCTGACTTACAGGATGCGCAGATTAGCCACGTGGCAATGGCTAGTTACAGGATGCAGTCGCTTTTTGAGGCAGAAAAAAGTTTAGACCAGGAAAGATGGAATTATCTTGAGCATTTAAGCACCAATCATTTTTTTGATTTTGATTTTTTATTAACTTATGCTTTAAAGCTGAAAATATTAGAACGTTGGGATAGGATTCAGAAGGCGGACAAAGAAAGTTTGTTTAGCCAAACTTTACTAAATTAATATGGCAAATAAAAGAACCGGTAAAATAGTTAATGTTAATGCTAATATGGTTACCGCCCAGGTAGATGGGCTTATTATTCAAAATGAAGTGGCCTATATTATTCATGGGCAGGAACGGATTAAGGCTGAAGTTATCCGGGTTCGGGGCCAGCGCGCTGAAATGCAAGTTTATGAAAGCACCCAAGGATTAAAGACAGGAGAAATTGTAGAATTTAGTAATGAACTTCTTTCTGTAGAGTTAGGACCGGGGTTATTAGGCCAGATTTTCGACGGCCTTGAGAATCCGTTGCCAGCTTTGGCAAAAAAATGCGGAGCTTTTCTTAAAAGAGGGGTTTACCTCGAAGCCTTAGGAGATGAAACCCAGTGGGATTTTACTCCTTTGGTAAAAACCGGAGATAAAGTTTTAGTAGGCAGCTGGTTGGGCTACGTACCTGAGAAGATTTTTAAGCATTATATAATGGCGCCTTTTGCTCTTAGCGGAATCTTGGAAGTAATAAGTATAGCCGCATCCGGCAGGTATAATTTAAAGCAGCCAATAGCTAAACTTAAAGACAGTGAGGGCCGCACTCACGATGTTTTTTTGCAGCAGATCTGGCCGGTAAAATTACCTATCCGGGCTTATGCGGAAAAATTTATACCGCTTCAACCATTAGTAACTAAAATTCGGTTGATTGATTCTCTTTTTCCAGTTGCCCTTGGCGGCACATATTGCATTCCCGGGCCCTTTGGGGCAGGAAAAACAGTTTTGCAACAGTTGACCAGTAAGCATGCCGAGGTCGATATTGTTATTATCGCCGCCTGCGGAGAGCGAGCCGGAGAAGTGGTTGAAACATTAAAAACTTTCCCGGAATTAAATGACCCGCGGACAAATAAGCCGCTGATGGACCGCACGGTAATAATTTGTAATACCAGTTCAATGCCTGTGGCTGCCCGGGAATCAAGTGTTTATACGGCTGTTACTATTGCCGAATATTACCGTCAGATGGGTTTAAATATTTTATTATTAGCCGATTCAACTTCCCGTTGGGCCCAGGCCATGCGCGAAATGAGCGGCCGGCTGGAAGAAATACCGGGGGAAGAAGCATTCCCGGCTTATCTTGAATCGCGGATCGCCTCTTTTTATGAACGGGCGGGAGCGGTTAGGCTACATAGTGGCCAAAACGGTTCGGTAACCATTGGAGGCACCATAAGCCCTGCCGGTGGAAACTTCGAAGAACCGGTAACCCAAGCTACCCTTAAAGTAGTCGGCGCTTTTCATGGGCTTTCCCGTGAACGCTCTGATGCCAGAAAATATCCGGCGATAGACCCTTTAATTAGCTGGAGCAAATACAGTAGCTTTGTAAAAGCCGAACACCAGTCTCAAGGCCAGGCTATTTTACGCCGCAGTTATGAAATTTCTCAAATGATGAAAGTTATCGGCGAGGAAGGGACATCATTGGCAGATTATATCCAATATTTAAAGGGTGAATTCTTTGATTTTGTTTATCTGCAGCAAAATGCTTTTGATCCGGTTGACGAAGCTACTCCTAAAGAAAGGCAGATTTATATATTGGAATTTATCTGCGGTATATTGGACTCAAAATACCGCCTAGAAGATAAAGCAGAAGCCTTGCGTTTCTTCCAAACCCTGCGCCAGCTTATGCGCAGCTGGAACTCGGCGCAATTTTTGAGCCCAGAGTTTAAAAATATAGAAGAGCAAGTAAAGAAAATACTAGCTGATAGAAAAATAGAAGAGGAAGCTTAAAACAATGCAAAAAGTTTATACTAATATCATTCAAATTGCCGGAGATGTTATTGTTGTCGAAGCCGAAGGGGTTGGTTATTTGGATATTGCCGAAATTTCGACCCGCCGGGGAATCTCTTTAGCCCAAGTTATCAGGATTGATTCTAAAAAAATATCTTTGCAAGTTTTTGCAGGCAGCCGGGGGATCTCAACTGGCGATAAGGTAAGGTTTTTTGGCCATCCGATGCGTATCTCAACTGGCGAGAATTTATTGGGCCGCATATTTAACGGCAGCGGCTTGCCTTTAGACCGCGGTCCCGAATTATCTGAAAATTTAACCGACATAGGTTCGCCTGCGGTCAATCCGGTCAAAAGAATTATTCCTAATAAAATGATCCGCACCGGGATTCCGATGATTGATATTTTTAACTCTTTGGTCGAATCCCAGAAACTTCCTATTTTTTCAATTGCTGGCGAACCTTATAACGAACTTTTGGCGAGAATTGCCATTCAGGCCGAAGTTGATATTATTATTTTAGGCGGGATGGGGTTAAAATACGATGATTACCTTTCTTTTAAAGAGAACTTAAATGCCCACGGCGCGCTTTCAAGGTGTATATTTTTTATCCATACCGCCAGCGATCCTACGGTAGAATGCCTTCTTGTCCCTGATATAAGTTTAGCGGTGGCGGAAGATTTTGCCCTGAAGGGTAAAAGAGTCCTGGTTTTGTTAACCGATATGACCAACTTTGCTGATTCTTTAAAAGAGATCTCAATTACCATGGAGCAGGTGCCCTCTAATCGAGGGTATCCCGGGGATCTTTACAGCCAGTTGGCTGCCAGGTACGAAAAAGCCGTTGATTTTGAAGGTGCCGGTTCAATTACTATTCTGGCGGCGACAACCATGCCCGGAGACGATGTCACTCACCCGGTTCCTGATAACACTGGGTATATTACCGAGGGTCAATTTTACCTAAAAAATAAAGTAATCGAGCCCTTTGGTTCTTTGAGCCGGTTAAAACAACAGGTTAACGGAAAAACCAGGCCAGACCACCGGGCGATTATGGACACCATGATTCAGCTCTTTGCAAGTTATCGGGAAACCCTGGAAAAACAATCGATGGGTTTTCAGATGAGCGACTGGGATAAGAAATTACTTAAATATGGTTCTCTTTTTGAAGAAAAGATGATGTCGCTTAAAGTTAATATTCCCCTGGAAGAGGGTTTGGATTTGGGCTGGAAGATTTTAGCCGAGTGTTTTACCCCCGAAGAAACCGGAATAAAATTATCAATTATCGAAAAATTCTGGACCGGCTAAAGAATATAACCATATATTCAAGATTACTAAATGGCCAAAATTAAATTTACCAAAGGCGAATTAAAAAGGCAGCGCGACGCTTTAAAGCAATTCCAGCGTTACCTACCAACCCTGCAATTAAAGAAACAACAGCTACAGCTAGAGATTCTCCAGCAGAACTCGGCGCTTACGGAAAAAAAACAAACCTTTGAAAAAAGAAAACAGTCGATCAGCTCTTGGGTAGGCCTCTTGGCGGATCCGCTCGATCCCGGAATAAAATCATTTTTAAAAATTAAAAGCATAAATTCAGGCTTAAAAAACATCGCCGGAGTAGATATTCCGGTATTTGCAACAGTTGAATTTGAGGAAATAGATTATGACCTGTTTATTATGCCTCTATGGTTTGACCTGGCAATCGGACATTTTAAAGAAGCCATTTCTTTAATTAAGGCAATCGAAATTGGCGAAAAAGGCGTTTTGATATTACGCCGCGAACTGCAGATTACAACTCAAAGAGTTAACCTTTTTGAAAAAGTAAAAATTCCCACTGCTGAAGAAAATATCCGTTTGATTAAGATTTATATCGGCGACCAGATGGCTAATGCTGTCGGACGGAGTAAAATTGCTAAGAAAAAAATAGAGGAGCTGGTTTTAGAAGAGGTAGCGGTATGATTGTTGCGATGAAAAAAGTTTTCCTATTGATTAAAGGCAATCAAAGCATTGATGCGCTTAGGCGGCTGCGTTCTTTGGGCGTCCTGCACGTGGAAAATGAAAAATTGCCGCAAGGGATCGAGCTTAATGAAATAAATGAAAAATTAAATTTAATCGGGCAGGCCCGTTTGGTTCTTTCCGGAATAAATCACAAGGTAGCTGCTTTTCCAAAAACAGTTAAATCAGAAGATTGGATTACTGTCTGCCGGCACCTGATTGATTTAGCAAAAAGGTACGATCAGCTGAAAGAATATGCGGTTTCTTTACGGCAAGGAATAGATTTTTGGCAGGCCTGGGGGGATTTTAATCCCGAAGAGATAAAAAAACTGCAGGAAAACAATGTGCAGATAAAACTTTATCAGCTTTCTAGGGAGCAGGTTAAAAACTTACCTAAAGACATTGTGTTCAAAGAAATTTCCGGGGCCGGCAACCTTAAAAATTACCTGGTTGCCAGCTACGGCCAAATAGAGTTTGGTTTTAAAGAGATAGAGCTGCCCAGGTTAAGTTTATCGCAAATGAAGCATAGGCTTAAAGAAGACGCTAAGATTATGCAGGAGATTGAGGATGAAATAGCAGGCCATCTGGTGTTTCAAGACAAGCTTGACTTCGCCGAAGAAAATTTTTTAAGCCAGAAAGACTTCTATTCTGTTTTAACCGGCATGGGGCAAACCGGTGAATTACTTTATTTAAAAGGTTATATACCCGTTGATACCGAAGAGGCATTAATCAAACAGGCTAGGTCTAATAGCTGGGGTATTCTAACCCTTGAGCCTAAAGAGGGTGATACCGTGCCTACTTTGACCCGTAACCCTAAGTGGATTGCGCTGATAAAACCGCTTTTAAAATTACTGGAGCTTGTCCCGGGTTACCACGAGATCGATATCAGCCCTGTTTTTATTGTTTTCTTCAGCCTGTTTTTCGGGATCCTGATCGGGGATGCCGGCTATGGGCTAGTTTATTTTTTACTTAATTTTTGGTTATACAAAAAAATCGGTTATAAGGTTAAGGACAAAAGCGCCTTTTTTCTCTTTTACATCCTAAGTTTCTGCGCTATTATATGGGGGATTTTAACCGCCACCTTTTTCGGACAGGAATGGCTTTTAAAACTGGGAGTTAAACCCTTAGTTCCGGCGTTAAATAATACTAACTTTATCCAGGCCTTTTGTTTTTTTATCGGTGCACTGCATCTATCAATTGCCCATGGCTGGAGGGCAGCGCTTAAAAGCCCGGCTTTAAATGCTTTGGCGGATATAGGCTGGATTAGCGTTATCTGGGCGGTATATTTTCTGGCTAAAAACCTTATCCTTGGGGATAATTTCCCGTCATTCGCCAACTGGCTGATTATCGGGGGCCTGGTATTAGTTTTATTTTTTACCAACCCGCAAAGAAATATATTAAAGACAATTGGTGAGGGGTTAGGAACAATAGCTTTGAGCCTGGTAAATAATTTTACTGATGTAGTTTCTTATATCCGTTTGTTTGCAGTGGGTTTGGCGGGGGTAGCTATTGCCGATGCTTTTAATGGTATGGCTGCCGGCATTGTACGCCAAGGAAGCATCGTAACCATACTGGCGGCGGCACTGGTGGTTATTTTAGGGCATGCGCTTAATATTATCCTCGGGCCGATGTCGGTTTTAGTCCATGGGGTAAGGCTGAATGTGCTTGAGTTTTCCGGACATGCTAATGTTACCTGGGCAGGTTTTGCCTATAAACCATTTTCTAAAAACGAAAAGTTGAATAAGGAGAGCTAAAATGGAAACAGGAATTTTACCGCAATTAAAAGATCTAGGTTTAATTTTAGTCCTGGCTTTAGCTGCCTGTGGTTCGGCGGCAGGTGCAGGGGCAGCCGGTATGGCTGCAATCGGAGCATGGAAGAAAAATTTTAACCAGAATAAAAGCCCCTCGTTTTTGTTGGTAGCTTTAGTAGGCGCTCCTTTGACTCAAACCATCTATGGAAACATAGTTATGACCAAGATGATCGAATTGGCCAATAAAGGACAGTATCTTTGGGGGGTGGGAGCTTTTGCTGGCCTGGCTATCGGTTTGTCGGCATACTTTCAAGGAAAATGCGCTGCCTGCGCTTGCGACGCTATGGGCGAAACCGGAAAAGGATTCGGAAACTATCTGGCGGTTTTAGGTATAATCGAAACAGTAGCGCTTTTTGTGATGGTTTTTACTTTGATTATTCTTGGTAAGTTGGCTGGGGTATAAAACTTCAGGGCGATTAGCTCACACCCTAGCGGGTATGAGCTAACTCAGTGGTGTGGATATAATTTAGGGCGATTAGCTCAGTTGGTTAGAGCATCTGATTTACATTCAGAGGGTCAGGGGTTCAAGTCCTCTATCGCCCACCATTTTGGTAATAAAAACCTGTTGCAAAGGTTTGAGTTTTAGGTTAGAATTTAGCTTCCCATTTGGGGTCGTAGCTTAGCCTGGTTTAAAGCGCCTCCCTGTCACGGAGGAGATCGCGAGTCCGAATCTCGTCGGCCCCGCCAGTAATTTTTCAGTGAGTTTAATACATTACTATTCCCGCCGAATTCATTTCTTTAACTTCTTTTGGGGAGGGAAATTTTCCTTCCTTATCAATGCCCGCTCTTGGACTATTTCCGGAAGATTGTGCGTTTGCAGATTTATAGCTGGAAGAATTGCTGGCTGCTGTCCCGACGCCTTTTTCAGGCAAGGCCAGAGGGATTTTATCATCCTGTTGCTTAGTAGGAACCTTGGTTATGGTAATTGAGCGTTTAACCAAAGGCAAAGGAATTGGTTCGGTGTCTGGCGGTGGTAAAGTTACAATTTTGCTTACTTGCAGATTTAACGAGTTGTTGTCCTCCAGTAAAATATGGTCATTATTTCTGGAAAGAAAAAGAGTTATAAGTATAATAGCTATAAAAATTGCGGAGAGAATAATTAATCCTTTAATTTTCATTCTAGTTCTCCCAAGATAGCGTTATGTAATCTCCCGTAGTCGGAACAAATGGGGGAGGAGAGTTTAACAGCCGGGTGTCATATTCGTAGTTTTTGGAATACCCTGAGACTTTGGTTGACCCGCTAAAAGTGCCCACCGGTCCGCGTTCATCCTGAATTATCCCTCCAAAAACAGTTAAAGTTCCTTTTGCCGGCCCCACCCACCAGTTATTTAACATAAAAGATGTATTTAAAGCCATGATCGATCCGTCTATTTCTAAATCATGAGGAGCGCCGCTTGCAATCATGACGTCTTCTTCGGAAATAAGGCCTAAGGTGTCTGTAGAAGCCGGATTTATCCGAGGGTCATTAGCGTAGACTATATTATTAGGGATAATAATATCACGGCTTGAGCCGGCAGTCAGCCTGCCGTTAAGCGCACCGGAAATAGTTAAGCTACCGTTGTTTACAAAAAGGGCTCCGTTAGCAGGCAAAGCCATGTTGCGGTTATTCCACCCCCTGGCCGCATTTGTTACATTCATTGTGCCGTTTGCGTTTAAAACAATAGTTGAATTCCCGCTTAGCCTTAATCCTCCGGCGCTGGTTGATGCGCTTCTTAAACTTAGGGCCTGAGTGGGCATATTGGTTGACTCAGCCCCCAAAGTTACTGAGCTTTGAAAATCAGGCAGGTCATAAGGCGAGTTGCTTAAGTTGGCCGAATTTATATTATTGCCGTTATTATAATACCTTATGTAACTATCTACTGAGCGGACTTCTCCAGCGAATACAGGATCACCTTTAATATTAAAATGCCCATTGGTGTGGGTAGGGCCGTTTAAACGGTCCTGGTCCCAAAACCAGACATTCGTGCCGCCATAGCTTTCGCTATCAGTAAACCAAATGTAGCGGGCATAATTATCTGTCTGTAAATAATTAGTTAAAATCTGGGTTATTCCGCTGACCGTACCGGTAGAAGTTACTCGGTACCTTTTTACACTGGGCGCACCCCCGGGAGATCCCAGGTCAGTAATTGTAACACTATAATTGCCCAGAATAGGCGCTCCCAGATTTTGAGGCCCGCCCCAGGGATTAGTCGAACTTCCCGGAGGGCTGGGTTGAGCCCTTATCCAGATAAGCGCACGGTCTAATCCTGCTTCGGCAACACCAATCGCCTGAGCCTGCCTTTTAAAAACATTAGCAGTCCGATTTTGAGAGTTGCTTACTTCAACCACAAATCCGGCAAAAGCCAATAATACGGTTATGGCCATGTAGGTTGCAACCAGGGCAAAACCTTTTTTATCTTTCAGTTTTTTAATAGGGCTAAACATAATTAATTCCTCATTTTTAAAATCACCTGCTCAGAATCCTGCCAGTTTCCTGTGCCGTCTGTTTTTTGAGCCGTAATATTGACTTGGAGGATCCTATCTTCAGCTATCGGCCGGTTAAATTGCAAGCCGGTAATATCGGAGGCAATAATTGATACATTAGCTCCCTGGGTGCGGATTAACTGGTTTGCCGCATTAATGGAATAAGTAATATTGCTGCTCCATTCTATGCTTCCGACAGCGTCTACAACCATACCGTCAGCGTTATTGTCAAAAGGCACCTGAAAGGTTATAGAATTGCTGTTTGCACCGGCGGCTAAGTTGGTCCGGGCAGGCGCAGTTTCACGCAACTCTCTCGATATTGACATAATTGAAAATAACAAATTCTGGCGAAGCTTAGTGGGCGTATCGCTGGTAAATAAAGAATTTTTTCCTGCGACTACAGTTAGCCCTATCGCTATCATAATGATAGAGAAAATCAGGATCGCCGCTAAAATTTCGATAAAAGTAAGTCCTTTTTTCATGGTTTATCGGTTAGCCACCTGGGTGACCAACTTTACAGTTGAATCAATTATATTGTTGGCGTTAATATCTTCTCCGGCATCAAGTGAGCCGTTTAAATTCAAGTCTTCTCCGATTAATCTATTGCCCTGCTGCCAGCAAATACTGACAGTTACCACTAAGAATTCGGGGTTTGTATCGTCTATATAAACTATCCCCATACTGTTGGCAATACCGTTTACTGTAAAATTAAGCTGATCGTAATTGGGGATAATTTGCGGGAAAGGAGTGCTACGGATTTCTTCGACTAAACCCAGGGCGGCGCTGGTGGCGATACTTGCGTTTTTTGAGATTTTAATAGAATCCATACAGGCGATATAGGTTAATAATATACCGCAAAGAGCAAAGGAGGCGATTAAAGCGGCTAAAAGCATCTCCGGCAAAGCAAAGCCTTTTTTTAACCCTAAATTCATCAGAACCTCATTTTTAACAGATAATTAACATAGTTATCCTATATAAAGTATAGCTTAAAAAAAGCTATAAATCCAGCTACTTTAACTTGAGTTTTTTTGCGTAAATGATAATATATATTAATGCTGAGAAAATTCCTGCTTTTGTGCTTGCCCTCAGCTTTAATCCTGGGCCTTATTTCCGGCGGATATTGCCAGGAGCTTTTAAACAATGCTCAATTGGCTCTTAACCTGGACAGTTATTTACGCACGGATTTAGTAACCTTTAAAAATGTAGTTGGCTTGGATAGCCATAATAAGGATGATCATTCTACTTATTTTGGCATTGATTATAGTTTTGCTCTTACGGTTGATTTTAAGGAAAAGGAGAGTAAGTTTTATTTCAAGCTGGAGCGCAATGGCCCTTATGATTACGACGCTCCGGTTTTCGTGCACAATACATTATTGACTTCAGGCGGCAGGATAGAAAGTTACCGCGGTGTGGAATTGTTGCCTCAGGTTGAGGAGTTTTGGCTAGACTCCAAACTCTTTGATAATAAACGATTTAAGACAGGGTTATATATTTACGAAGTTGGTAATGGGTTTTCGGTTAACGGCAGTTACGAAAACTACGGATTTACTTTCTATAGGGAAACTGAAGATTACCTCTGGCGTATCTATTATTGCAAACCCGACCTGGTTTATAAAAACCACTTAGGCCCGCATATCGAACAGGAAGAGGAGCAAGGGCAAAATTACGAGCCAAACGCCGCCAACCTTTTTGCTGCCGATATAAAAATAAATTTAGAAAAGATAAGTTTTTGGCCTTATGTCAGCATGTTGGCAGATTATACTTCAGAAGGTAAAAGAGATAATATTTTTGCTGCGCCGGTAGATAGGGATTTTTTAGGAACGGCAGGAGCTGCCTGGGAGTATCGTGGTGCAAATTATAATTTAAAGTTAGAAGCAGCCCGCAATTTCGGGTTTGCCAAAAGCCTTGACTCTGACTATAAAAATATTACCCATGCCGGCTATATGGTTTACTCAGGGTTGGACTATAATTTCGGCAAGTTTGTTCCGGAGCTACAATTCTTAATCTGTTCCGGGAATAAGGCCACCCTGGAAGATGCCGAAAACGGATTGACTAAATATGAAGGCAGCCGGAACCGCGCTTTTAGCTATGCGTCGCCTTTGAATATGAATTTAAGCGATGCGGTTAGCAGCAGTAATGTGGATATGCTGCCGATTGTAGCGATGAGCGGAGGATTTGGTTTAAATTATGGAATCCCGCGTCCGAATACTTTTGCTTCCGGGGATTTTGAAAATTTAATCATGCCTTCAGTGGGTTTTGACTATAATATAACCGAAAAACTTTGTCTAAGTTTGTATGGATATTATTTGAGCGCATTTACTAGGCCCGTCGCAACTTTGGACGGCCAGGGAAAATATCTTTCCCGCGATTTAGGCTGTGAGGCAGATTTATTCGTGGATTATAAGGTCAATTCGAATTTAATGGTTGGGTTTTTAGGCGGTATTTTTGTCCCCGGAAAATTCTACAAAGAAAGAAGAGATGATGCAGGCGGAAGCTTATTTAGCCCCTTTCTTCGGGGAGACGGCCAGGCCAATAATGCTTATCAGGTTGAATTCTATGCTGAGTTAAAATTTTAACTAATTAGGTTATATTCGCGCAATAGATTATAAGCGCGGGGCAGAAAGGGATCATAATGGCTTCAATCGATGATTTCAGGAAATTAGAGTTAAGAATAGCCGAAATTAAAGAAGTTAATGACCATCCGAATGCGGATAAATTATTGGTTTTGAAACTTGATTTAGGCGACCGTCAAAAACAAGTAGTTGCCGGAATTAAGAATCATTACACGAAAGAAGAACTTTTAGGCAAACAGGTAGTTTTAGTCGATAATCTTGATCCGGTAATTTTACGCGGAGTTGAGAGCCAGGGAATGATTTTGGCCGGCTCAGACGAAAATATATTAGCGGTCTTAAGTCCGGAAAAGAAATTAAAGTTAGGCAGCGTGGTTAAGTGATTAAACAATTTGTGCCTTCAGAGTTTTGTATTAAATGTAAAGGCTGCTGCAGGTTTAAAGAGGCTGGGTCTGTCTGGAGTCCATGCTTATTGGATGAAGAGATTCAGAAAATATTGGACAAAAAAGGGATACCGGTTGCTTCGATTTCAATTGACCGGCATATCCAGCCGGTAGCCTGTCCCGGTGGTTCGGATTTCGTCTGTCCCTATCTAGCCGTAGCTGAAAATAAATGCCAAATTTATGAAATACGGCCGTTTGAATGTCAACTCTATCCTTTTTTGCTTAATTTACGCCAAGGAAAAGTGCTTTTGACCGTCGATTTAAACTGCCCCTATGTTTACGAAAAGATAAATTGCCCGGAGGCCAAGGAATATATTATTTATTTGACTGAATTTCTTAATTCTCCCAAGCTGATTAAGCTGCTTATTGACAACCCCCAGATTATCCAAGCCTACGAAGAGGTAAGAGAAGTTGCGGAAATTAACCTTAAAAGACCAGGCCCTATTTAATAAATACCTGCCTTTCTCAAGCCCTGAATTGGCCGTATTTTCTTTTGCTAATATTTATATCTGGCGCAGCCTCTATGATATTAGCTGGGAGATAATCGAAAACTGCCTTTGCCTATTTTTCAAGGATAAGATTGGTTCATTTATGTATTTGCCTCCTCTAGGAAAAGAATGCCAGCCGCAAGTTTTAAAAGAAGTTTTTTCGATAATGGATAAACTAAACAGTAACCCGGATATCTCCCGGATCGAAAATATCCAAGAGGATGATCTCGAATATTTCCGGGCATTGGGTTATCTTTGCCATCAAAAATACCCGGACTATTTATGTTTAAGGGAAGAGCTGGCCGGATTAAAAGGCAATAAATTTAAATCGCAGCGTTGTTCCTATAATTATTTCATTAAGCATTATAGTTACAGTTGGCGCAATTTAAAGCAGTCGGATTGGCCTGGCCTGCTAAGTTTATTTGACCAATGGATTGCCCAGCGCAAAGCTTTTTACAGTGATGATGTTTATTGTGGTATGCTCGAAGATAACCGGCGGATAATCAAAGATATATCAGCCAACTATAAAAAGCTTAAGTTTGAAGGAATAGTGGTACTGGTAGATAAAAAAATAAAAGGTTTTACTTTCGGTTATAAACTTAATTGTCAGACTTTTTGCATTCTTTATGAAGTAACCGATCTTTCTGTTAAGGGCCTGGCCCAGTTTATCTTCCGCCAGTTTAGCCAGAATTTATTGGGCTATAAATATATAAATATTATGGACGACTCGGGGCTGGAGAATTTAAGGAAAACTAAACTTGCTTATAAACCGGTCCGGCAAATTGCGGCCTATATAGCCACCAGAGATGCCTGAATACGTTGAGGAAATAGAGATTACTATTTTTGATACCGAGACAACCGGTTTAAAGCCGCTTGAAGGCGACCGGATTGTTGAGCTGGCTGCTTTAAGGTTTAAGGCCAGCCAACGCTTAGCCGTATTTGATGAGCTTGTTAATTGCGGAAGGCAAATTTCTCCGGGGGCATTCGCTGTCAATAAAATTACCCCCGAAATGTTAAAAAATGCCCCTACAATTGATGCAGTTATGCCAAGATTCCTGGATTTTATCAAAGGCAGCTATCTTTGTTCCTATAATGCCGAATTCGACATCAGTTTTTTAAATAACGAGCTTAAATTAATCGGTCTTCCCGCCATCAATAATATTTTTGTTTTTGATCTTTTGGCTATCGCTAGGAAGCTTTTGCCTGGATTGCAGCGGTATGCGCTTTGTTTTGTGGCCGATAAACTTGAGATAAACTCTGTGCAGCAGCACCGGGCCTTGGCCGATGTAGAATTGAGTTGGGAAGTTTTTACCAGGCTAAAGAGTATTTACCAGCAAAAAGGGATGGATCCGGCCAGTTTCTGCGAGCTTTTCGCTTTTAAAATCTAGTTTTTTAGTTAAATAGACTAAACTTGTATTAGTTTTCATTTGTTATAGAATAAGCCTTAAGATGAGTTTAAAAAATAAAAAAACAACCCCACCTGAACATAGAAAATACCTGCGCATTGATACGGTATTTCCGGTCCAGTTCAGGCTTACTACCGCAGATGGTAAGGTTTTTCTGTCCAACTGGCTGCAAGGCTTTACTAATAACGTAAGCCCTGCCGGCATATGCCTATTGGTTAATAATCCTGATCCGCAGTTGCTTCAATCCCTTGATGAAAAGAAATTCAAGCTTTCCATTGAAATTGATGTTCCGGTGAGCAGGAAGCCCATATTGGCTTTAACCAGTTTTATCTGGTCCAGGGATATTTCGGGGGAAAAGCGCAAATATTTAATCGGCTTAAACTATGACCAGATATCGACTAATCAGAACAAAAAATTAATGCGCTACGCCTGGTTTAATAAGCTATTTGCCCCATTGGTTTTATCCCTGGTTGCAATCCTGATTTTAATTATAGGTATTAACAGCTATATCAATATCAAGCTGACAAAAGGTAACCAGGATCTGGTGGAAAAGCTGGCAGTGGTATTAAAAGATTCCGCCCTGGCCAAGAAAAAAATCGAAAAGGTAATTATTGAGCGGAGAATTTTCGAGTCAAAATTAAAAACCTTAGAGCAGCGTATTCAAGCCGCCGAAAACCAGAGGGAAAATATAGAAAAGGGGAATTTAAGCCGCTTTCAGGAGCTGAATATCCTGATTGCCGGCTTAGCAAAAGAGAAAACGGGTTTAGAAAAAAAACTTGCCCTGGCTGTAGCTGACGAAAATATTGCCGCTAAAGAATTATCCCAGTTGGATGAGCAAACCGAAAACCTGCAAAAAGCAAACTTTGACAAGATGTATCAGTGGCTTAAAATTCATCAGAATAAACGCACTGGTTTAATCATGAGTTTCGAAGGGGATAAAGATATCGCCAATTGGTCTTTTACCTATGATCTAGCTTTGGCTATTCAGGCTTATGCTTTAAATGGAGATAATCAGCGGGCGAAAAGAATCCTGGATTTTTTTGCCAATCAAGCCAAAAGAGAAAACGGTTGGTTTCTTAATGCTTATTATGTTAACGACGGTGGACCGGCAGAATTTATAATGCATAGCGGGCCGAATATCTGGTTGGGCATTGCGGCCATGCAGTATATGTACAAAACCCAGGATTTAACCTATCTTCCTCTTGCGGAAACTATCGCTTCGACGATAATTAAATGCCAGGAAAAAGACTCAAGCGGCGGGATATGCGGAGGCCCTGAGTTTGAATGGTATTCAACGGAGCATAACCTTGATGCTTATGCTTTTTTTAATATGTTGGCCGAAGCCACGCAAAAACCGGCTTATGCTCGGGCTGCCGAAAAATCGCTTAATTGGATTGTTGAAAATACCTATGACCATAAAGATTTACCGGTTAAAAGAGGTAAGGGCGATTCTACTATTGCTACCGATACTTATGCCTGGTCGATTGCCGCTATCGGACCGGAAAAGCTCCGGAAATTAGGTATGGACCCTGATAAAATACTGGAATTTGTCGAAGAAAACTGCGGTGTTGAAGTTAATTTTGTCCGGCAAAACAAAGAAGCGATAGTAATTAAAGGGTTTGATTTTGCTCCCCAGCGCCATAGCGCAAGGGGAGGAGTAGTCTCTTCCGAATGGACAGCCCAGATGATCGTCTCTTACAAAATTATGCAGGATTTTTATCAAAGGCGGGGAGAATATAAAAAAGCTAATAATTATAAAAATAAAGCCCAGGTTTATTTAAACCAGTTAAGCAATATGATTATTTCTAGCTCTTCTGCCTCCGGCCAGGGAGAGGGTTGCCTTCCTTACGCTACCCAGGAGCATGTAGATACCGGGCACGGCTGGATGACTCCTAAAGGCACCCATACGGGTTCGGTTTCAGGAACAGCCTATGCCTTGTTTGCCTTGTCTGGTTTTAATCCTTTAGAGATTAAAAAATGAAACGTAAGTTAAACGGTTTTTTCCAAAAGCTTTATAGTTCCTTTGGCCGGCAGTATTGGTGGCCGGCAGACAGCCCTTTTGAAGTTATGGTTGGGGCGATCCTTACCCAAAATACCAGCTGGGCTAATGCTGAAAAGGCTATTCTTTCTTTAAAAAAGAAAAAACTGCTTGCCCCTGAAAAAATTTTTAAAATGCCCCTCAAGAAACTTGCCCTTTTAATTAAAAGCGCAGGGTACTATAATATAAAGGCCAGGCGCTTAAAAAATTTTCTGCAATTCTACTTTGATAATTATAATTTTAACCTTGAAAAAATTTCGCAAGTTGATCTTTTGAGCTTGCGCCGGCAATTGCTTACTGTAAACGGAATCGGCCAGGAAACAGCCGATTCTATTTTACTTTATGCTCTTAACAAGCCTGTTTTTGTAGTTGATAGTTATACCAAGAGGATATTATCGAGGCACCGGGTGGTAAAAGAAGGCGCCGATTATCTAGAAGTGCAGGATATCTTTATGCGCAACCTTAAAAATAAGGTCAGGATTTTTAATGAGTACCATGCGCTTTTGGTTAAACTGGGGAAGGATTATTGCCTTAAAAAAAATCCTAAATGTGGAGAATGCCCGCTAGATGGTCAATAAAAAACGTTTAATTAACACAATTAAAAAATTAATTTCTATCGATTCCCAGAATCCGGGTAGTAATGAAAGTAAAATCGCCGGGTTTGTGGGGAGATATCTTAAAACTCTGGGCCTTAAAGTTAATTTCTATGAATTTAGCCCTAAAAGAGAAAATATTATCGGGTTATTGGAAGGCGTAAATAAAAGAAAATCGCTTCTGATTACTCCTCACCTTGATACTGTGCCCGCCGGTAAAAGCTGGAGCAAGGATCCTTTTTCGGCCGAAATTGTCGGTGATAAAATTTACGGATTAGGAGCGACGGACTGCAAAGGCAATTTGGCAGCGGGCTTAGAAGCGATTAATTCGATAGTCGAAGACGGCATTAAACTTGATTATAATCTGGTTTTTGCCGCCACTGCCGATGAAGAAAGCGGATCAAGCTTAGGCTTAATTCCCCTAATAGAAAAGAAAATTCTGAAAGCCGATGTTGCGCTGGTTCTTGATGCGGATGATTTCGAAATAGTAATTACCCAAAAAGGCCTGCTGCATCTTAAAGTGAAAATTTCAGGGAAAAAAGCCCATGGCGCTTATCCCTGGCTGGGGGTTAATGCAATTGATCTAGCGGCCGAGATAATCGTCGAACTAAAAAAAGCAGGCAAAAAGCAGGTTAAGAATAAATACCTTAAAGAGCCGACAGTGAATGTGGGGACCATCAGAGGAGGGGATAAGGTAAACGTAGTAAGCGACTGGTGTGAGTTTGAACTGGATTTTAGGTTTCTTCCCGGCTCGAGCGAAAAAGAGCTATTACGTTTTTTGAGAAAAACAATTACCAAATATACTAAGAATTTCAGAATTGAAATCCAGGGGGCCCAAGACCCTTATTACATCGATCCCAGCCACCCTTTGGTAAGCAGTTTAGTGCAGGCGATGAAGCAGCTAAAGATTAAGCCGCGGGTAAGCGGTTCCGAAGGCGCAACAGTGATAACTTTTTTTAAAAAAGAAGGGATTCCGGCCATTGCTACCGGCTTTGGTTTTGAAGGCTGCGCCCATATTGCCAACGAATATGCGTCGCTGGATAATTTACATAAAGGGTCAAAGGTGCTGGTAGAATTTTTAAAAAAATATAAATTCTAAAAACTGATAATATCGAAATTCAAGGAGAAAAAATGAAACAGCTAATAATTTCCAGAAAACCGAAATTAAAATCGCCTTATCTTATCGTGGCCTGGCCTGGCATGGGCGATGTTGCCGCTACCGCGGCCAATTACCTGGTTAGCGAACTTAAAGCAAAAGAGTTCGCCCGGATCATCCCGGAAGATTTTTACTATTCAACGGGCACCGTTATTACCTCGGGGATATTGGAAGTACCCGTGTTGCCCCAGGGGAAATTTTATTATTGGAAAAACACAGCCGCCAAACGCGCAGGAAGCCATGACCTGGTTATTTTTGTAAGTAATGCCCAGCCGGATTTATCTAAGGCAGACAGCTATTCGAAAATTATCATCGCCTTGGCTAAGGAGCTGGGGGTGGAGCAGGTGGTAAGTTTTGCATCCATGCCTCAGGCAACCGACCATACCCAGAAATCCTCCGTTTGGCTGGTAGCTACCGACCAAAAAATAAAAGAAAATCTAAAAAAATTTAATTTTAATATTCTTGAGGAAGGCCAGATCAGCGGAATGAACGGTTTGTTCCTCGGCCTGGCCAAACTTTCCGGGCTTAAAGGGTTTTGCCTTTTAGGAGACATTCCGCTTTACACCATTCAGATTGAAAACCCCAAGGCGTCGGCGGTTGTGCTTAAAGCCTTGGCCGGAATATTAAATATCCCGCTAAATCTGCAGCCCTTGTTTGAACAGGCCAAGTCAATGGAAAATGAAATTAACAAATTGTTGGAATATTTAAAACTCGGTTCAGGCGGCCAGCCGGCTCCCATAGGCGAGGAGGAGATTGAGCTGATCAAAAAAACCCTGGGCCAGCTTACAAAACTGCCGGTTTCAATAAAAGAAAAAATCGAAAATCTTTTTGAGGAAAGCCGGGTAAATATTTCAAAAGCGAATGAGTTGAAGGCTGAGCTGGATAAATGGAATGTTTATAAAGAATATGAAGACAGGTTTTTAGATCTTTTCAGGAAAAATAAGGATAAAGGTAATTAAAATGGGCGAAATAAAGGTTGTCCTCTTTGATTTGGGCAAAGTACTGGTTGATTTCGACCACCTAAGAGCCGCTGAAAGGATCGCTTCTTTCTGTAAAAAGACCCCGCCTCAAATATATAACCTTTTTTTCGAATCGCAGGTAACTATCGATTTTGAGGCAGGTAAAATTAGCCCGCAACATTTTTATCTGAAGGTAAAAGAAATGCTGGATCTAGATTTAAGTTTTAATTCTTTTATTCCGATTTGGAATGATATATTTTTCTTAAGCCCTAAAAACCGCGCAGTTTACAAGTTGATAAATATTTTACGCACAAACTATGAAACGGCTTTATTGTCAAATATAAACACGCTTCATTATGAATATTTAAAACAAAGATTTCCCGTCTTTGGCGTCTTTGATAAAATTTTTCTTTCTTTTGAAATGGGTTTGATTAAACCCGATAAAGAAATCTATAAAAAAGTAATTAGCTCGCTCAAAGTTGCGCCCGAGGAGATATTTTATACAGACGATCGTAAGGAGTTAACCGAGGCAGCGGCTTCATTGGGGATAGAGGCTAAAACCTTCGTTAATTTCGCTCAATTAATCAGCGATTTGGAGGAGGCCGGAATAATATTTACCGACGAGAAAAACCGAAATAAATTACCTTCTTTTTAAGCAAAAAATACTTGACAATGATGTTATATTGTGGTAAAAAAATAGCGTAGCTACAAGGTTTAGGCAAAAATTTTGGAGGTTAATAAACGAAGTTGGAAAAAATTGGATAGATTCCTTAAGGGCTCAAGGCAAAAGAAGCAATCCGGGCCCTTATTTTTTTAATGAGCGGACGACTTATGGAGTCGAAGACGACATAAGTCGTAGCGAAGCGTCCGCGAATTAACCCCCGTCTGACTCGTATAGGGAAGAATAAGGGGGTTAATAGGAAATTTTTAGAACCCATGAAAACCGTTGGTTTAACCTACGACCTAAAAACAGATTATAAGTTTAAAGAAGGGGATCCGCTTGATGCTAATGCGGAATTTGACGCCCTTTCTACGATCAATGTTATCGCCGAAGCCATCAGCGCCAATGGGTTTAAGGTAAAGAAGATCGGCAATGCCTCGAATTTATTGGAAAAAATCGATGACCTGGGAGTGGATATTGTTTTTAATATTTCCGAAGGGGTCAGCGGGCGTAACCGCGAATCCCAGGTTCCTATTTTGCTTGAGATGGCGGGAATTCCTTTTGTCGGGGCAGACGCTTTAACCTTAGGCCTTACTTTGGATAAGGTCATGGCCAAAAAGATTTTTATCGCCGAGAAAATTCCCACTCCTAAATTTTTTGAAGTTCCATCTGTAGAAGCCCTGATTGACCAGGACCATTGTAAATTTCCATTAATTGTTAAACCGCGCTTCGAGGGATCTTCTAAAGGTTTAAGCGAAGATTCCCGGGTAGAAAATTTCGAAGGCCTTAAAAAGCAGGTAGATTTTATCACTAAAACATATAAACAGCCGGCTTTAATCGAGGAGTTTATTTCCGGGCAGGAATTTACCGTAGCCATAGTGGGCAATGAAAAACCGGAGATCATGCCGGTAGTCCAAATAAAAATCGATGGAAAATTAAAATTAAACGATAAATTTTATACCTTTGCCCGGATAACTTCTGACCGGCTTGAGTACATTTGTCCCGCCAAGATCTCCCAGGAATTAAAAAATAAACTCGATGATCTTGCTTTAAAAGTTTACCGCAGCGTTGAATGCCGAGATTTCGGCAGGGTTGATTTTCGCGTCGATAAAGACGGCAATCCCTATGTCCTGGAGATTAATCCGCTCCCCTCCCTGTCTACCGAAGATGTTTTTATGCTGATTGCTAAAAATATCGGGATTACTTATGAGCAGATGGTGGGAAAGATTTTAAATAGCGCCATTATAAGAAACGGGCTAAACTAAATGAAAGTCGCCTTGACCTATAATTTAAAAAAGAAAGACCCCTTAAAGCCGGCGGACTATTTCTCGGAGTGCGACTCCGAAGAGACGATAAATTCGGTCATTTTGGCGCTTAAAACAAAGGGCCATTCCGTCGATGCTATCGATGTCGAATACCCGGCCTTGTTTTCATATTTCAGGAAGCATAGAGTAGACCTGGTATTTAATATTGCCGAAGGTAAGCACGGCCGTTTTCGCGAATCCGAGGTGCCGGCAGTATTAGATTATTTAAACATCCCCTACACCGGTTCGAATACTTTTTCTCTTGCCCTGGCCTTAAACAAGGCGCTGACCAAAAGAATATTAAAAGCAGAAAATATCCCCACCCCGGCTTTTCAGCTTTTTTCGACAGGCAATGAGTTATTACAACCCGATTTAAAATTCCCTTTAATTGTTAAACCTAATTGCGAAGGCTCGGCCAAGGGCATCAATAAAACTAATGTGGTCAATAATAAAGAAGACTTATTTAATAAGGTGAAGGAGTGCATTAATATTTACCGGCAGGAAGCATTGGTCGAGGAATTTATCGAAGGTAAAGAGCTGACTGTAGGAATATTGGAAAACGGAAAAACCCGCGTCCTTCCCATTCTAGAAATAGATTTTACAAGTTGCAAAAAAAGCGGCGAGTATTTTTATTCCTGGAAAATGAAAGAATTCCAGGGAAACAGTGAGTTAGGATTAGTCCCGCAATTTTACTGTCCGGCCAGGCTGGACAAGGAAGTGGAAGAAAAAGTAAAAGATGTGGCTTTGCGTACACACCGAGCTGTTGGTTGTCTGGATATTTCGCGCACCGATATACGTTTAGATAAATTTAATGTGCCGTATGTTCTGGAAATAAATCCTTTACCGGGGCTAGACCCCAAAGAATCAAATTTTCCGATAATGGCATATGCAGCGGGAATGAAATATGAAGATCTTATCGAGGCTATATTAATAAGCGCCTCAGAAAGGAAAAGGTTGAATTGAATAATCCTGCCAGCTTAGAAAATCAAAAAGCTCAGATTGAAATACCAATACCAGCTGTACCAAAACCACCTAAACGTTCACGAGATTATCAACAGATCTCCCTTTATAAAGATGTTAACCCGCTTGATTGGGAAGATTGGCATTGGCAGCTAAAGCACAGGATACGCAGCAAAGACGAATTAACTCAAATTATAAAACTGACTCCCGAAGAAGAAAAAGGAATTGATAAGGCTAAAGGAAGGCTGGCAATGGCAATTACTCCTTATTGGGCCAGCCTTATGGATGCCGAGGATCCGGAGTGCCCGATTAGAAGGCAATCTGTCCCGGTTAATTATGAATTTTCTATTTCTCCTCATGAAATGGCCGATCCCTGCGCCGAAGACAGGGATTCTCCGGCGCCGCATCTGGTCCACCGTTATCCGGACAGGGTTTTATTATTAGCTACCGACCATTGCGCGATGTATTGCCGTCACTGCACCCGCCGCAGACTGGTTGGCGAACATGAAGAAAAAGATTGTAATCCCGAAACGAAATTTGACGCGGCTATAGAATATATCAAATCCAACCGTAAAATCAGGGATGTTTTAATTTCAGGGGGCGACCCGCTTACTTTAGAGGACGAAGCTTTAGAGTCTTTGGTGGCAAAAATCCGGGATATTTCGCATGTCGAATTATTAAGGATAGGAACACGCGTGCCGGTAACTCTGCCTCAGCGGATTACCGAAAACCTGGTTAACATGCTTAAAAAATATTCGCCTGTATGGTTAAGCATTCATTTTAACCATCCGAAAGAAATTACTAAACGTTGCAAGAATGCCTGTGATATGCTTTCCGAAGGCGGGATGCCTTTAGGCAGCCAGACAGTCCTGCTCAAAGGTATTAATGACCGGCCTTTTATTATGAGGCGCCTGGTTCATGACCTTTTACAGATCAGGGTCAGGCCGTATTATATCTACCAGTGTGATCCGGTAAGAGGGACGCAACATTTTCGCACTCCCGTTGCCGTGGGGATAAATATTATCGAAAAATTACGCGGGCATACATCTGGTTATGCCGTACCGACTTATGTTATCGACGGTCCAGGCGGTGGCGGAAAGATACCTATAGGGCCGAACTATATCCTTTCCCAGGCCAAAGGTAAATATGTTTTGCGTAATTACAAAGGCAAGATTTATACCTACCTGGAATAATCTTACTAAGTTTTTATACTTAAACACGCTACCTTTAGGGGACTATTATGAAAATCAGCGCTTTTTCATTACCGCAGGCCGCATTGGGTAAACATAACCTCAAAAACGATAAGCTTGACCAGGCGGATAAATTGGTTAAAGCTAAGAAAAAAACTTATCCTCAGGTGGAGCTAGTCGAAGAGGCCAAGGCCGATGAAGCGGATGCAATTATAATTCCTCGGGATGCCAAAACTGATCTTATCCTGCATGATTTGGATTTTGTCGAAACCCGCTTAAGCAAGTCCCCGCCAGATAAAGAAAAAATAATCCTGGAAAAAATGAAGGTTGCCCTGGAAAAAGAAGAATTTATTTCTTCAATCGGCTTAACTGAAGAGGATAAAGAAGTTATCTCCGGTTATGGCCTTTTGACGATTAAGCCTATAGTTGCCGTCCGAGAAGAAGAGCTGGAAAATATGGGGGCATTAACTGCTAGCGTCGTAGCCGACAGCGGTTTTATAACCTTTCTTACCGTCGGCGATAAAGAGAACCGCGCCTGGCTGATTAAAAAAGGGACCAATGCCTGGGAGGCAGCCGGGGCAATCCATTCGGATATACAGCAGGGGTTTATCCGGGCAGAGATAATAAGTTTTTCCGATTTTATCTTTGCAGGGGGCGAAACCCAGGCCAAGCAACAGGGGAAAATGCGCCTTGAGCAAAAAGATTATATAATGCAGGATGCTGATTTAGTGAACTTCCGCTTTAATAAATGATAAAAATCAAAAAAGCTTTAATAAGCCTGTCAGATAAAACAGGGATAATCGAATTCGCCAGGGAATTAAAGAATTTCGGGGTTGAGATTATTTCAACCGGGGGCACCGCAGGATTATTGCGTAAAAATAACATTGAGGTTACCGAAGTTTCACAGTATACGGGGTTTCCCGAAATTTTAGACGGCAGGGTAAAAACTCTGCATCCTAAAATCCACGCCGGGCTTTTGGCATTAAGGGAAAATCCCGGCCATATCTCTGTCTTAAGCGAACATAAAATTGAACCGATAGATATGGCGGTAGTTAATTTATACCCTTTTGAAGAAACTGTTAAAAAATCCGCAGTAGAGCTTAAAGAAGCAATCGAAAATATCGATATCGGCGGCCCTTCCATGCTTAGGAGTGCAGCTAAAAACTTTTCTTCGGTTGCCGTAGTTTCTAATCCGGGGGACTATCCCGAGGTAATCGCTGAATTAAAAAAGAATAACGGTTCTTTAAGCGTCGATCTGATGTTTAGGTTAGGGGTACAGGCTTTTCGCCTGACCAGCCTTTATGATACCGCTATATATAAGTATTTAAGCGGTTTAGGAAACAAGGGACCCGTTTCAAGTTTTGCCGATAATATAACCTTTAATTTTGAAAAAATCCAGGATCT
>Ga0172375_10002207_pt1 | contig 30619 bp, 28 predicted proteins | sample LakKiv1m_FD_114537 | JGI IMG/M metagenome (GOLD analysis project Ga0172375, IMG submission 114537) | Freshwater microbial communities from Kabuno Bay, South-Kivu, Congo - kab_092012_11.1m | ecosystem: Environmental > Aquatic > Freshwater > Lake | place: Democratic Republic of the Congo... | reverse complement strand
CGGCAAGGCCCGCGAGGACGAATTGATGGCCGCCATCGGCGAATGGCAGAAGGAAATGAACAACGCCGTCGCCGCGATCAAAGACTACCAGCAGCAGCTCGACACCGCCCAAGCGGAACGCGAGAAGAGCCGGGCCGCCGTCGCCGAAAGGGAGAAAGAGGTCACTGCCGCGCTCGAAGCGGCCAAGCGCCAACAGGCGACGCTCGAAGCCGCCGCGAAGCAGAAGGATCCAGCCGTCGAGAAGCAGCTGGCCGATGCCCAGCGGATCCGCGCCGAAGCCGAGAAGCAGTTGGAGGCCGAAAAGCTTCAGCATTCCCAGACGCGGACCGCGGCCGCCGAACGGGAGAAGGAGCTCGCCCACGTGATCGAGCAGGATTGGCAGAAGAAACTGGCGGCGGAGCAAGCCCAGCTCGAGCAGGTAAAGGGTCGTGCGGCCGAGACGGAGAAGACCCTGTCGGCGCGCATTGCCGAGCTCGAGAAGGGCCTCAAGGCCCATACCGGAAAACTGGCCTCGCTCGAGAAGCAGATCAAGGACGAAGAAGCGTTCAAGGCGCAGCTCCAGTCGACCGCCGGCGACAAGGAACAGAAACTCCTTCAACGTATCCGGGACCTGGAGCAGAGCACCTACAGCAGCACCTCCCTGCTGGAGGAGGCCCGCAAGGAACTCGACAAGCGGAAGGCCCAGTGCGAGGAACTGCAAAAGTCCGCCGGAGCCAACGACAAGGACTTGGTCGACAACCTGGAGAAGGCCCGCCGGGAGGCGCAGGCCGCCACCGCCGAGGTAGAACGGCTGAAGAGCGAACTGGCCGCCGCGAAGGCGCAGCCTGCCCCGGCCGATACCTCCGCCAAGGAGCACGAACTGACGGATCGGGTAGTCGAGTTGGAGCAGCGGCTGCAAGCCGCCGCAACCGACATCCAGAATGCAGGCCGACAAGCGAAGGAACAGGAAGCGAGAAACAAGGCCATGCAGGACGAGAGCCTGAAACGGGAGAAGGCCCTGAACGACCGTATCCAAACGATGGAAAAGACGGTCAAGGGACAGTGGTTCCTCAAGCTGGACGACGGCTCGGTGTATGGCCCGGTCACGCTCTCCGACCTCTACGACTGGGCCGCGGAATGCCGCATTGGTCCGGAACACGAAGTGTCACCCGACCGGCAGAAATGGCTCCGCGCCAAGGACGTCAAGGAACTGCGCATGGACTGGATGGTCACGCTTGACGACGGATCGTCATTCGGCCCGATCAACATGTTCGCGGCCCATCAGTTGCTGGTGGATCAGGCCCTGGCGCCGAACTCCGACATGGTCAGCCAGTCCACCCGGGAGAAGCTCCCGGTGGCCAAGATGTTTACGCCGGACGTGATCGCCATGCGGGAGATGAACAGCCGCCTGCTCCTGGAGTTGAAGGAGAAGGACGAACTCCTCAACGCCGAGCGCGAGCAAAGGCGGAAGTTGGAAGAGGAACTGACGGCGATTCGGTCTCAGCCGCCACCGCAGGCCATCCGGGAGCAGATCCGCCGAATCAAGGGCGGCTGACACCGGCACGTCTTCGCTTGCGGCGGCTTCTTTCCCCACGCTTGATCGCTTCCCAGTGCGCATCCATCTCGGCCAGGGAACAGTCTCTCATTCGCTTGCCGGAGCGCCGAACACGGCGCTCCACTTCCTGGAATCGCCGGATGAATTTGCCCACGGTGCCCTCCAGGGCCTCCTCGGCATGGATATTCCTGAAGCGGCTCAGATTGACGACGGCAAACAGCAGATCGCCGATCTCTTCCTTGATCCGCCTGGCGTTTCCACGGGCAATAGCATGCCGCGTCTCCGCCAGTTCTTCGTCGATCTTTGCCAGGACATCCTTCACGTCGCTCCAATCAAACCCGACGCGCGACGCCCGGCTCTGAACGCGCTGGGCTTTCTGCAAGGCAGGTAAATGCCGGGGAACGCCCTCCAGGATGGAGCTGTCGCCGTTCTTCTTCTCGCCCACCTTGATGGCCTCCCAGTTTCGAAGCACATCCCCTGTCCCCGACACCTTGACGGTGCCGAACACGTGCGGATGGCGTCGGATCAGCTTGTCGGCCAGCCGACCGGCCACGTCATCGAAGGAGAAGTGGCCCTTCTCACGCCGAAGTTGGGCCTGGAACACGACCTGGAGTAGCACGTCGCCCAGTTCGTCCTGGTGCCGCGCGCAGTCGTTGGAGTCGATGGCATCCAGGAGTTCGTAGGCTTCCTCGATGACATAAGGCTTGAGAGATCGAAGGGTTTGCTGACGGTCCCACGGACAACCGTGTTTCCCGCGCAGCCGTCGGACAACGGCAAGGAGACGGTCGATTCCCGACTTTCCGGCAACGTGTCGGCGCGGGCGGCTCATTATCTCTTCCCCAGCCCCTTGGAGGCTCGAACCGCGCAGAAATCGCGCCCGCACATGGAGCAGTGGTCCGGTTTGCCCGGCACGACAATTCGCGCGGCCTCGTAGCGGGCCCGCGCCGTTTCGCCGTCGAGAGCCAGATGGAACTGGCGATCCCAGTTGAAGCCGTGCCGGGCCCGGGCCATGGCATCGTCCACGTCGCGCGCCCCGGGAATCCCCCGGGCGACATCCGCCGCATGGGCGGCAATCCGATAGGCCACGACCCCGGCTTTGACGTCCTCGGCCGACGGCAAGCCCAAGTGCTCCGCGGGAGTGACATAGCACAACAGCGTGGCCCCGTAGTAAGCGGCAGCCGTGGCGCCGATGGCGGAGGTGATATGGTCATATCCCGGCGCAATGTCGGTGACGACCGGGCCCAGGACATAGAACGGGGCCCCGCCACACACCTTTCGCTGGCGCTCCATGTTCATCTGGATCTGGTTGAAAGGAATGTGACCGGGACCCTCGACCATCACCTGGACCCCGCGTCGGTGGCAGCGACGGACGAGTTCGCCCAGTACGTCCAGCTCGGCGAACTGCGCCCGGTCACTGGCATCGGCCAGGCAGCCGGGCCGGAGCCCGTCGCCCAGCGACACGGTGACGTCGTGCGCCACGCAAATATCCATGATTTCGTCCCACCTCGCGAAGAAGGGATTCTCGCGGCGATGGTGAACCATCCACCGGGCCAGAATGGCCCCGCCGCGGCTGACAATGCCCAGCTGGCGTTTCAGGGCCATTGGGACCAGCCGCTTCAGGAGGCCGGCATGGATCGTCATGAAGTCCACGCCCTCCTCGGCCTGGCCGCGGATGACCGAGAGCAGGAGTTCCTCGCTGAGCTTTTCGACCCGACCGCCGGCGCGCCAGAACGCCTCGTAGATCGGGACCGTTCCGAGGGGCACCGCGCAGGCGGCGAGAATGCGGGCTCGAATGGCGGGAAGATGGGGCCCCACACTCAGATCCATGACGCAGTCCGCGCCGGCCGCGACGGCAATCTTCAGCTTGCAGATCTCGTCGGAGGACGACGATCGTTCGGGCGAACAGCCGATGTTGGCGTTGACCTTGGTCCGGAAGGCCGTTCCGATCACGGCGGGCTTCAGCCCATGATGGGCCGGATTGGCGGGGATCACCGCGCGTCCGCGGGCGACTTCACGACGCACCTTTTCGAACGGAACCTTCTCCGCCCGCGCGGCCGCCTTCATAGCCCGCGTGTTTCTGCCGCGCCGGGCTTCTTGAAGCTGAGTGGACATTACCGGTCTTCAAGAAGACTGAAGATCGTGTCGACAACCGTCGCGTCCAGTACGTCCGCCACATAGTCGGCGCCGCCGAAATCCTGACATTGCGTGAAAGCGTCCGGAACGGCCACGCACTTCATGCTCGAGGTGAGAGCCGCCTTGGCCGCTATCGCGCTCGTGGCCACGGCCACACAGGCCCCGGGCGTCATGGACATGTTCCGGGCCAGCTTCAGCCAGGCGTCCGCACTCGGATGGTTCTTGTCGTCGCAGGCGTAAGGAAGCACGGCAGACACTTCGCCGTCGAGCTTCAGCTTGCCCAGCAGCTGCAGCGCCGTGTCGCGATCGAGGCAGCTCAAGGCGCCCACCGCCACGCCTTTGTCGACGGCGTGTTTCAAAAGTTCCTTCAGGCCCGGGGCCACGGTCGCGGATTCATTCAGCAGCGTGGACTTCACCTCAGCGAGAACATCGGAGGCAAGCTTGTCCTTGGACACGCGCCCTTTGCCGGCCGATTCCAGCAGCTCCCCTATGCCATGGCTGAACGAGTGCGTCAGGCAGTAGCGCGAGAACAAGGCAGGAGTCAGTTTGACGCCCTTATCGGCCAATGACTTCTTCGTTGCCTCGAACACCATTTGGCGAGCGCCCACAGCAATGTTCTCGAGCTCAAAAAGGACAGCAGATTTCTTGGCAACTTCGTTCTTCATCACCGGCGTCTCAGGCGCTGGTGTCTTCTTCGTCTTCGACATACCCGATCCTCCACGTTTCTGTTGATTCATTGATCGACACAACACCTTACCGTCCTTTGAGGCACTTCGTCAATAGCCGCCGCGGCATTCGGTTATCGCAGGGCGATCTCCCGAAACACGTTCGGCAGTTCTTCGATAACATCGCGGGCGATCAGGCCGGCCTGCGAAGCGCGCCACGCCATGTTATCGGCGGACCGCCCGTGCAAGTACACGGCCGCCCGGGCAGCGTCGAACGGCGCGATGCCCTGGGCCGCCAGCCCGGCAATCAGGCCGCTCAGAACGTCCCCCATGCCGCCGCTCGCCATACCGGGATTCCCCGTGAGATTGACATTGAGCGAACGTCCCTTTTCCGCCACGACCGTCCCCGCCCCCTTCAAGACGATCACGCCCGGAATCCGTTGCGCCATCCCGCGAGCCGCGCCGAAACGGTCCGCCTGAATGTCGGCGGGCCGGCTTCCGGTCAGTCGTGCCATCTCGCCCGGGTGCGGAGTCAGAATGACGGGGCACGCGGCTTTCTCAATCATGTCCAATCGGCCGGCGCACACGTTGAGGGCGTCCGCATCCAGGACCACCGGCACGCGGCTCTCGGCGAGTATCTTTTCCACCAGCCGAAGCGTCTCGTTGTGTGCCGTCAGGCCGGGCCCGATCAGGATCGCGCTGAAATCCGTCAAGGGTCGGTTCCACGCCGACAGGCAATCGGCGGCGAGGGAGCCCTCCGCCGTCTGCTTCCCACCGTGGATCATCGCCTCCGGCACCATACTGGCGACGATCGGTGCTACGCTCGCGGGCATGAGAGCCGTCACCAGTCCTGCACCGGAGCGCACCGCGGCGGCGGCCGCCATGCCGGCCGCTCCGGCGAACCCCGGTGCGCCGCCAAGAATCAGGACGTGGCCGAACATTCCCTTGTGGGCGTTGCGCGGCCGGCGGGCCAGGATGGCCCGCAGATCGCTCACGGCGATCAGCTCGATGTCGGACTCAACGCGTTCAACGAAGGCGGAAGGAATCCCGATATCCACGACCTCGACGGAGCCCACAAACTCGATGGCGCGCGGGTCCAGGAGACCCCGTTTGGGCAGGCCCATGGTCGCCGTGATATCGGCCACCACGGCATCGCCCGCCGCTTCGCCGGTGTCGGCGTTGAGGCCGGAAGGGATATCGATGGCCACCACCAGGTTCCGCGGCGCAAGTGCGTTGATGTAGCTGATGGCGCCGGCGGCCGGCCCGCGCGCCGGGCCGCTGATCCCGGTACCCAGGATGCCATCCACCAGGATACAGCCGCTCAGGTCCGAGGCGCCGGCTTCGTCGTCCCAGTCGATCTTGGTGGGCAACTCTTCGAGACGGATCTTGGCCGACTTGACGCGGCTCAGGTGTTTCAAGGCATCGCCGGCGATGGCACCCGCTTCGGCGGCGACCCAGACCTCGACGTCGAATCCCCTCTCCTTCAGATGGCAGGCGGCCGCGAACGCATCGCCGCCGTTGTTCCCTCGTCCGGCAATGAGCTGCACCAGGGGGTTGTCATACCCCGACATCCGGGAAAGAAACTGGACCACGTCGGCCACGCCCAGGCCGGCGCGCTCCATGAGCACGTTGCCGGGCACACCGGCGTCGGCGATCGTCTTCCGATCGAGCTCCCGCATCTGTTCGCTGGTGACGGCTTTCATTTTCTGCCGGTCCGGGTCTTCCCCAGCAGCAGCGCGTGGGCCACGGCGTAGTTCTTCGTGTGGGAGAGGCTGATCAGAATGTTCCCCGCTCGGCGCGTTCTCGCCAGCTTGCGCGCCCGGGGACTGAGCTTCACCGACGGAGCGCCGGTGTCCGGATCCCGGACCACTTCGATATCGAGCCAGCTGATATGGGAACCGACCCCGGTGCCGAACGCCTTGGTGACGGCTTCCTTCACGGCAAAGCGGCCGGCATAGTGGCGGCACGGGAACGCCTTGGACTCGCAGTAACGCTGCTCGTTCTCCAGGAACACCTTGTCCTTAAACTTGGGGCCCCACTTCTTCAGAATCTGGGCCATGCTGGAGTTCTCCACCAGGTCCACGCCGGTGCCCAGGATGCCGGGGTCGCTCACGCCGCACCTCCGCGGTACGACCTCATGGCGTCCATCATTTCTTCGACGGCGGCGCGCAGGCCGACAAACACCGCGCGAGAGACAATACTGTGCCCGATGTTCAACGTGTCCAGATGCGGCATCTCAAGAATTCCGTGCAGGTTATCCAAGTTGATGCCATGCCCCGCGTTGACCTTGATTCCCCGTTCGTAGGCCAGGCGGGCGGCGCGGATCAATCGCGCCAGTTCCGCGCGGCGCGTCCGCGGCGACGCATTGCAGTACGTGCCGGTGTGCAGCTCAACATAGGGGGCCCCCAACTCGTAGGCAGCTTCGATCTGGAGCGTATCCGGCGCGAGAAACAGGCTCACCACGATCCCCGCATCCCTGAGGGCATCGACCGTTCGCGCCAGCTTTCGCTTCTGTCCGGCCGCATCCAGGCCCCCTTCCGTGGTGAGTTCCTGGCGTCGTTCGGGGACGAGGCAGACTTCGTCCGGTCGGACATCGAGGGCGATCGCCAGGATCTCGGGGCTGTTCGCCATTTCGAGGTTCAGACTGGTCTTCAGGCTCTTGCGCAGGCGGTAGACGTCGGCGTCCTGGATGTGCCGCCTGTCCTCGCGCAGGTGAACGGTGATGCCGTAGACGCCCGCGGCTTCGCAGATCCGGGCCGCGGCCATCACATCGGGGTAGGCCCCGCGCCGCGCCTGTCTCAGCGAGGCAACGTGGTCGATATTGACGCCCAGCCTGAGCGGGGCGAATCGTGTGCTTGTCCTGGGTCGCTTCTTCATGTTCTCAGCATCTGCAAAGGGCCAAAATAGCCTTGCTTTTCCGGCATTACAAGGCGATAAGTTCCCCCCTGCACGCTCCGCCCCTGAAGGCCGGAGCGTGCTTTTGTCGCGGCAAACGGTTAAGCGAGCAGAGAAGAGGGAGTATCACCCGAATGAATACGGACACAAGCACTGCGGAAAGCCCCACTCCCGAACAGGATCCCCTGCAGAATGCCAAAAACTACCTGCAGGCGAACGCTCTCCGATGGGCCCTAACGGGAGGCATCGTCCTGGCCGTCATCATCGGCGTAACCGTCTACAAGGCGAAGAAGGTGGAGAGCGACCGGAACGCGGCTCAGATACTCACGGCGGCAAGGTCCGACAAGGACTTGCAGACCATCATCGGGCAGCACGCGTCAACGCCCTACGCGCCCATGGCCATGCTGAAGCTCGCGAAGATGCGTTTCGACGCGGGCGATTACGACGGAGCGTTGAAGCAATACGCGGAGTTCAAGCAGAAGTATCCGCAGCACGCCATGATCGATGGCGCCGAAGTGGGGAGAATCTACTGCCTGGAGGCCAAAGGGCAGATCGAAGACGCGCTCAAGGCGTTTGCCGCGTTCGCCTCCGAACATCCGACGCACTTCCTTGCCCCGCAGGCGACCTTCGGACAGGCCCGGTGTCTCGAACAGTTGGGACAATACGCGGAGGCCAAGGCGGTGTACGAGGATTTCATGGCCGCTCATCCCGACAGCGGCTGGGCGCCCAAGGCCGAAGAGATGCTCTCGTTGATCGTGAAGAAGACGCAGGGAAGAACAGAGCCCGGTGCCGCTCCCGTAATGGAAATGCCGGTGAACAAGGATGCGCCGAAAGCGCCGGCAGAAGAGAAGCCCTCGAAGTAACGCTCTACCCCCGCCCCCGAAGATCCGAATCCCGGCCGGCACGATTCAGTCCGACTCCCCATCACCCTGACCCTCTCCCTCAGGGGGAGAGGGAACAGAGGAGTGCGATTGCCTCTCCCTTTGAGGGAGAGGCCGGGGCCGCCCAAGCGGCCCCGAGTGAGGGGATTTTCAACTGCACCCCGGCTTAGGCCTTGGTTTCCGGCTTGGTGCCGGACGGGTCCTGTTTGGAGGCGTCCGGTTTGTCATTCCCGTCGCCTTCTTCTTTGCCCTTCTTGAACTCGTTCAGGCTTTTGCCCAACGCCCGCGCCAGTGCCGGCAGTTTCGTCGAGCCGAAGAGCAGGAGCAGGATCACCAAGATCAACAGTATTTCCGGCCAGCCAATTCGTCCCACGATCCACCTCCTATGGTCCCAAAACAGATTTCAGCGTGTTTATATCAAAAGGGCCCATGCCCCACAAAGACATCTTTCCAGTTTTTTTCACTGCCCTTTTCCGAATTGAGATGGAACTCCGAGAAATGAAGAAGAGGCGCCACGGCAAGGAGAAGCCTTCGGCTTGAGCTGGGTACCGGGTCAACACTCAAGGGGCTCTTGTCGGAATCATCTCTCCAAGAAAGAGGGGTGCCGTATCCGTGGATTCTCCTTGTTCCCTATCATGGGTAGTTCGCTTTGCTGTAGTTGCTTCTCACGTCCATGGCCCCTATCTCCTTGCTATACGCACTCGGATTCGATGAAGCATCATTATTGAAGTGAAGCTCCCCGCCTTGAAAGGCGGGGCTTCTGAGCGGAACTGGGGTCCACGTAGCCGATGAACTGCCATCCGCAAAATGCTCGATAAACACAAGATCCTTCTCCCGTTGCCATCCGTGCATTGAAGCGTGTGTCGCCGTGGCCTCGGCCCCATATTTCGTAACCATCGCATCTATCCCATTCTCAACATCTGCAACGGTAATATCGGCACTGGCATAGAGGTCCATCCCGAGGTCAGTAACCCCGACAGCAGGATTAAGTTGAGCCTGATACAGACTTCCAACCGCTTTCAGTTGCCATATTGCCGACAGCTCGGTCGGGTGTAGCGGCACCCAGATTATGGCATCGAAGATTCATGAAAATAGGGTAACCCATTCTTTCCTGCCTGCCCGCCATAGCCTCTCCGCGAAGGCGGGACACCTGAACACGCCGCCGTCAAGACGAAGGCTTGCAGGCGGCACAAAAAAAAGGCCATCCCGGTTAGAGATGGCCTTCACAAAGGATTTTCCTGATCGATCAGGACAGGCCGGACTTGGCCTGTTCCGCGATAAGCTTAAAGCCTTCCGGGTCGCGGATGGCGATCTCGGACAACATCTTGCGGTTCAGCGCGATCTTGACCTTGGCAAGACCTTCGACGAACCGGCTATAGGTTAGCCCATGCTCCGCACAGGCCGCCGCCAATCGTACGATCCAGAGGGAGCGATACTCGCGCTTTTTCTGCTTGCGATGGATCGTGCCCAGGCGCATCGCGCGGTCCACGGCTTCCGTCGCCATGCGAAAGCGCTTGCTCCGACCCCCGTAAAACCCCTTGGCCAAGTCCAGCCGGCGCCTTCTCCTCTTGCGTGATGCCGGTGCATTCGTTGCTCGTGACATCTAAACCTCCCGATCGCCCCTAGCTGCTCAGCAGTTTGGTGATGCGTTTTTCTTCCGTATGACTCAGGATTCCCTTGCGTCTCAAGTGGCGCTTCTGTTTCTGGGACTTGCACAGCAGAAGATGCCCCTTCCCGGGCTTACCGTACTTGATCCTCCCGCCCTTCGTCATCCTGAAGCGCTTGCTCGCCGTCTTGCTTGTCTTCTTCTTCGGCATGTACCCTTTGCCTCTCCTTGCTCGCCGGCCGCACGCCGTTTTGCGTACAGCCCGAAATTAGGAAGTGCGTAACCTAGACCAAAGCGGCGGGTTCGTCCAGCTTTTTGATCTCGGTTTTTTCCGGCCCTGCGGCGACCGCAGGCGCGGCCACTACCGGTGCCGATACCGGCTCCGCCGCGCGGGCGGGATGCGCCGATGGCGCCTTCTGAGCAGGATGCGCGGAATGCTCGGCATACTTGCTCGCACCGAGCATCGCCACGATACTGTGCCCCATCATCCGGGGCGCCATTTCCACCACGGACACGTCGCCGCAGTCCTTCAACACGCGATTGACGATCTCGAACCCGAGTTCCCGGTGCGCGTTCTCACGGCCGCGGAAGGTCAGGGAAATCTTTACCTTGAAACCCTTCTCGAGGAACCCCCGGGTGTGGCCGACCTTGGTCTGGTAGTCGTGGTCCCCCACGTTGGCGTGGAACTTCATCTCCTTGACGATCACACTGTGCTGGTGCTTGCGGGCCTGCTTTTCCTTCAGGCTCTCCTGGTACTTGAACTTGCCGAAATCCATGATCCGGCAGACGGGGGGATCGGCGTTGGGAGAAATCTCAACCAGATCCATTCCGGCGTCCTGCGCGAGCTTCAGGGCCTCGCGGGTCGTGATGACCCCCACCATCGAGCCGTCGTCCCTGACGCAACGCACCTTCAGAACCCTGATCCTGTAGTTTGCCCTGATGAATGAACGAATAACCTGTCTCCTTTCCCTGCGGAGCGGTTTCCCGCCCCTGATTCATTAACCCGCCCCGGATCAGCCCGGAACATTCTCCTTGGCCAGTTTCGCCGTGAAGTCGGCGGGGGCCATGACCACCTGCTCCCCTGCACGGCTCCTGACGGCCACCGTGCCCGCTTCCACTTCCTTCGGTCCGATTACCAGCATATACGGCACTTTCTCCGCCTGCGCCCGCCGGATCTTGGCTCCGACCTTGTCGGACTTCGAATCGACCGTCGCCCGAAAATCCGCCGCGACGAGCTTGTCCACCAGACCCTGGGCGAACTCGATCTGCTTGTCGGTCAGCGGCAGCACCCGTACCTGCTCCGGCGCCAGCCAGAGCGGGAACGCGCCGCCGTAGTGCTCGATCAGGATGCCAAAGAACCGCTCGATGCTGCCCAGCAACGCACGGTGCACCATGTAGGGCTGGTGCTCCTTACCATCCTCGCCCACGTAGATCAGGGCGAAGCGCTCCGGCAGATTGAAATCGAACTGGATCGTGCCGAGCTGCCAGGGCCGGCCCAGCGCATCCCTTATCTTGAGATCGATCTTGGGCCCGTAGAACGCGCCGCCGCCGGCATCCACTTCGTACGCAATGCCCTCGGCCTTGAGCGCACTTTCCAGCGACTGCGTGGCCTGCGCCCAGCGCGACTCCTCGCCCACGGCCTTGGCCGGCCGCGTCGCCAGATAGGCCGCCACTTCGGTGAAGCCGAATGCGCGCAGAATGCGGAGCGCAAACCCGACGGTCCGACGGACTTCGCTTTCGATCTGTTCCGGGGTGCAGAAGATGTGCGCATCGTCCTGGGTAAAGCCCCGAACGCGGAGCAGGCCCTGGAGCACGCCGCTCTTCTCGTAACGGTAGACCGTCCCGAGTTCCGCCCAGCGGAGCGGCAGGTCGCGGTACGAATGGCGGTGGGCCTTGTAGATCTGGATATGGAACGGGCAGTTCATGGGCTTGACGTAGTAGTCGTTGCCGTCAATGTCCATGGGCGCGTACATGTTCTCCTTGTAGAATCCCAAGTGCCCCGAGGTCTCCCACAGGTGGGCGCGGCCGATGTGCGGCGTGTACATGAGTTCGTAGCCGGACCGGAAATGCTCGCGCTTCCAGAAATCCTCGATCAGCGAACGGATGCGGGCTCCTTTGGGATGCCAGTGAACAAGCCCGGGACCGACTTCATCCTCGATGCTGAACAGGTCGAGCTCCTTGCCGAGCTTGCGGTGATCGCGGGCCTTGGCCTCCTCGATCCGTTTGATCTCGGCCTCGATCGCCTGCTTCGAATCCGCCACGATCCCGTAGACGCGCTGGAGCATGGGGTTCGTCTCGACGCCGCGGTAGTAGGAGCCGGCCACGGAGACCAGCTTGAACGCCTTGATCTCGCCCGTGCTCTTCAGGTGGGGCCCCCGGCACAGGTCCCGGAAGTCGCCGCACTGGTAGAGGGTGATCTCCGAGCTCTCGGGAATGTCCGCGAGCCGCTCGAGCTTGTAGGTCTGCCCGGCCTTGCGAAACAGTTCGGCGGCCTCGGCGCGCGAGACCACGGACCGCTCGAACGGAACGTTCTGGGAGACAATCCGGCCCATCTCCTTTTCGATGGCCTGGAAATCCTCGGGAGTCAGACGCTTGGGAAGATCGAAATCGTAGTAGAAACCGTCGTCCGTTGCGGGGCCGATATCGAGCTTTACGCCTTCATACAGATGGCAGACGGCGGCTGCCATTACATGCGCCGCACTATGGCGCACCATATCGATGTCCAATGGTTACCTCCTGCTATTCAACAAGAAACGGCGTGAAATTAGGCCTTTCGCTGCTTCCTGTCAAGTGCCGTGGCGGAGCCGCAGAGCGCAGAGAGCATGGCGTAACTATCTTCGTCCTCGTCCTTCCCTCTCGTTCTTGTATTCAGTTGCCTCTTTCTTCCCTCCATGCCCCATGCGCCATGCCCTTTGCCTTTTTCTGCCTTTTCCCTTTGAATCCCCGCCCTTCCGGCATAACCTCAGGCTCGAGATTGGAGTTTGTTCTGTCCCCGCCGGGAGTTGGCAGAAGGAAATACTGTGATCGGAATACCGGACAACATTCTGAATGAGTTCCTGGCGACGTGCCACAAGGTGGCCGCTCGCGGGCTGGTACGCTGCAGCAGCGGCAATCTCTCGCGGCGATTGGACGGCACTCGACTGCTCGCCACGGCCACGAGAAGCTGGATGGAAGACATTTCGGCGGAGCAGGTCTCCGTGTGCCGCCTCTCCGACGGCGCCCTTCTCGATGGGCCAAACCCGACCGTGGAGATTGGATTTCATGCGGCAATCCTCAGGAGAAGGCCGGATGTAAACGTGGTCCTGCATTTTCAGACACCCCACGCCACCGCGCTGGCCTGCCAGGAGTCGGGCGACACCAACTATTTCGTAATCCCGGAGATTCCGTTCTACATCGGCCACGTGGCACGCATCCCCTACCTGCTCCCCGGCTCGAAGGAACTGGCCGATGCGGTGGCGGGCGCCATGCAGGACCACGACATGGTACTCATGGGCAACCACGGGATCGCGACCGTCGCCGCCGACTACGCCCATGTCATCCAGAACGCCGAGTTCTTCGAGCTGGCCTGCGAGGTGATCCTTCACAGCAAGGACGCCCTGCGCCCCCTGTCGGCGAAGGACGTAAACGCTCTTATCGAACTGCGGAAAGCGGCAACCCGCGGGCCCTAGCCGGACAGGCCGGCGTCGCCAGCCGCGTGACACGTTCAACTTGAAAGGAATAATGCATGCCATCGAAAACACCGGGGCTTCGTATCGCCTGGCGCGAGAATGTCCTGTCCATCCGGGGGGCCCACCTCCCGGTCGACCGAATTGACGTCACCTACCTGGAGGCATTCTGCCGGGCCGCCTCCCATGATCGGGACTGGAACGAAACAGTGATTCCCCACGAAACCGTCCTGCTGTCGGCGGACACGGAGGGGACGCGACTGCAGATGGAGTCCAGGCTTTCCGATGGAACGGTTGTGTCGCACAGGCTGAGTGCCGGCGCGGACGAAATCCGGTTCGAACTGACAGCGCACAATCCGACGGATGGCGAGTCCGGGGTACACTGGGCACAGCCCTGTATTCAAGTGGGCTCGTTCACGGGATGTGAAGGCGCCGCGGATCCCTATGATTACATCAAGCGCTGCTTTGTCTTCATCGACGGGGCGCTCACGCGAATGCCAACGCCCGGATGGAAGATCGAAGCGCGCTACATCCCCGGACAAGTCTGGTGCCCGTGCGGCGTCCCCAAGGCCGATGTGAATCCCCGGCCTTTGAATGCCGTGGTTCCAAGCAACGGCTTGATTGGGTGTTTCTCCGGGGACGAGCGCCTGATTCTTGCCACGGCATGGTCCCCCTACCAGGAACTGTTTCAGGGCGTCCTCCAGTGCATCCATTCGGATTTCAGGATCGGCGGGTTGAAGCCCGGCGAGCGAAAGAGCCTGCGCGGCAGGATCTACATCGTCGAGAACGATGTGCCGGCCTTGCTCGCCCGGTACGCGAGGGATTTCCCGGACAACGCCGGCGCCGGCGTTGTGCCGCCGCAGGTGTAACAAATCGAGCCGATCGGATGATGAGCAGGAGATCACATCAGGATAGCGCTGACTTGGCCGTCATCGGCGGTGGCAGTGCCGGGGTCGCGGCGGCCCTGGCGGCCGGGCGGCAGGGACTGAACGTGGTCATCGTCGAACGTGAAGCAGCACTCGGCGGAACCGCGACACTGGGCGGCGTCAACACATGGGAAATGGGCGGCGGCGGCACCGGTATCCCGTTCGATCTCTACCGACGGATGAAACAGGATTTTCCCGGGGCCATCGGCATCTACTCCCACGGCCGGCATTTCTCCTGGCAGGATGGCTGGCACTGGCCGCATGCCCTGGACAAGGTCAACTTCCCCGGTGGCGAACTGTTGATTGACGGTCAACGCCGGTACTTGGACACGTTGCGTCGTCATCCGGAACCCGGTCAACGTCCGACCGAGGCCTGGTGCAGAGAGCATTGGCACGGGATTCCCTTTCTACCGGAGGTCATGGCGACCGTCCAACGAGCCCTGATCGAGGAGACGGGCAACGTAACCGTCCGCCTCAAGACGGCTTTCACAACAGTGCATGCCCGAAGCGGGCGGGGTGGAAGACGTCACGCTCGATGACGGCACGGAGCTGCGCGCCGCCGCGTGGATCGACAGTACCGGTGGCGCTCTTTGTCATGCCCTGGGTTGTGAGACCCTGTGCGGTCTGGATTCCCGCTGCCGGTTCAACGAGCCGGGCGCGCCGGAGGAGGCCTCGGACGCCGTCAATGGCGTGACCCTTATCTACAAGATCATGCCGGGCCATGCGGAAGCCGTAGAACCCTTGCCGGCCGATGTTCCTTCGGAGTGCTGGTGGGCGCCCCACTTCCCGCCGATGGGTTGCGTGCAGTATCCGGACCTGGGACGCAACTGCAATATGCTGCCGACCATGCAGGGCAAGGAGCGCCTTGCCCTGGGGGACCGGGCTGCCTACAACGAATGTGTCCGCCGCGTCAAAGCCCACTGGCACTTTGTGCAGACGCACTGGCCGGAGTTCCGCGCCTATCGCAGGACCTGGATTGCACCGATGCTCGGTATCCGCGAGAACCGACGAGTGGTCTGCGAGAAGATGCTGACCGAAACCGATATCCGGTGCGGCATCAGCCGCCAGGCCGACCCCGACATCGTCACCATCGCCGATCACGCCCTTGACCGCCATGGCGACGGAGGCGGGTGCCAGGAACTTGGCGAGCCCTACGGCGTGCCCTACCGCTGTCTGATTCCGAAAGGCTGGCGTAATCTGCTCGTGGCCGGCCGCTCCGCCGGTTTCTCAAGCATCGCGGCGTCCAGTTGCCGGCTCACACGCACCATGATGCAGTTGGGGCAGGCGGCCGGCACGGCAGTCGCCCTCGCCGAACGCGGGAACCTGGCTCTGCCTGATGTCTCTTCACGTGAACTTCGCGACGACCTGCGCAGACAACATGTGCAACTGGAATGGCCCTTGTCCCAGGAGTTGACGCGGCACCTTTCCGTCGAAACCGACCTGGCCCGGAAAGGGGTTTAGCGCCATAGAGCACAGGGGCCGCGGAGCCCGCGCCCGGCACTCGACGTTCGGCAAGACAACAGTGAAGAAACCCCGCCCGACAGACGTATGGGTCTTTGAAGGCATATATGAAGACGACACCTTGGTTAATCGGTCTGGCAGGATGCCTGCTGGCAATTCAGTCCGCTCAGGCGGAATCGGTTGTCAAATCGACAAACGTCGAGCCACGCGTTGATCCCTCGCCGGGTGCGCCCAAGTCGACCCACTCGCAGGAAACACGATAGCCCATTGGGAACAGCCCGCAGCGGATACTGCCAAGTGCTGGGCGAAGCCCCAGAACGTTCGCTGACAGAAGAGACCCACCAGCGAGTTGTTCAATAACAAAGGCCCAAGTCAAAGCCGGGCAACCTGGAATTTGACTATTGAGCATTCGCTATTGGACATTTCCGGTCTTCGGCTTCCGTCCTCGGCCCTCTGCCATCCTCCGTTTCAGACTCCTTTTCCTTTTAATCGCTACCCTCTTGGCCTACATTGTAGCCCATACGTGCGTATTCCGGTCCGGTGGACCCGGTGAACGGGGCTGACCTCGAACTGGCATGTTCCGGACAAGGCGGTTCGCAGAATCAGGAGTCGGATCTCGTGAGGACCATGACAAGAGCTTGCCTAGCGGCGGCAGGCCTGCTGATCTTGGCCGTCGAAGGACGGACACAGGATCGTATGTTCTTCCGGGTGGTCTCAACCCAGGCCACGGAAATCCTTTCGTTGTCCGTGCCGCCTCCCGTCCTCACGTGGACAAACACCCAGACAACGAGCGATTGTTCGGTCGAGATCTGCCACGCCCTCGGAACCACCTGGTATCCGGTGACATACCCGGAGGCCACCAACCCAACCACCCTCTGGCCGGTCCCCACCAACCGCCCTTATCGACTGGGGTTCATGCCCTATCCCTACAACATCGGCACCAACGCGCCGGAAATGGAGACGATCTTCAGCAACGTCTACCGTGTCATATCCCAAGACGGCGACATGATCTGTGAACACTTTGACGACGGGATCCCCTGGCCCGAAGCCTTGTCGAACCAGGCGTACCACGCAAACTACGAAGCGGATATTGCCGACCGCAAGGCCAGGCTACCCGCCGGCCACAAGGTCTACCTCTCCATGACTCCCATCAACACGGCACGAACCGGCATAGCCCTATACCGCGGGGCGAACACCGATATGGCGCTGCCGTCTCCCTGGGACGCCTTTGCCTTCGACGATCCAAACGTCAAGACTGCGTTCGTCAATCACTGCGAACGCATGATCACCGAGTTCGCGCCCGACTATCTCGCGATCGGCATCGAAGTGAATAGACTCATGGAGAACGCTCCTGCCTCGTGGGATGCCTACAAGGAACTGAATCAGTACGCCTACGAGGAGATCAAGAAAGCCCACTCCAATCTGCCCGTGTTCGCCTCGCTGACCGGCATGGATCTGTTGGAAGGCTACTCCTCCGCGAATCACTCCAACCAGCTTGTGGCCCTGCAGGATGTCATGGCTTTCTCGGACTGCTACGGCCTTTCGCTGCACTGCATCATGAGCGATCTGCTGGCTGACGTACTGCCTTCACGAGCCCTGCTGCAGGAGGTCGTCGGTTTGACCGCCAAACCCGTCGTCATCTCCGCCACCAGCTACCCCGCCGAAGTCTTCTCCATCTATGGGGGTTCCTTCGTGTTCAACGGATCGCCGGCCAAGCAGGACAGTTTCTTCAGGAATCTCTTTTCGGTCCTCGATGAACGAGGATGTCGGCTCGTCATCAACTCCGTCCCCATCGACTACGATGGTCTCTGGAACTACGTGGGCCAGCCCGATGATACCACCAAGCTCTGGCGCGATACGGGCCTGTATGACGGCGTGATGGCACCCCGTCCGGCGCTCCGCACATGGAAAGGCAAACAGTTCCTTCCTCCTGTCACGGTGCCTTCGCCCGCCGTGTTCGCCACCGACCAGCTGGTGTTCGACTCCGACCGGGCCGGGGGGACCCGCGAGATCTACAGGATGACGACCAATGGCACCGACGCCATGCGCCTCACCTACGATCAAGCCTACGAGAACTGGTGGCCACGCATTTCGCCCGACCGCGAGAAGGTGCTGTTCTATCGCGCGCCCCCCGGCCAGTCCGAGGTCTACAGCAATGCAAGCCTCTGGGTAATGAACGCCGATGGAACGGGCGTGAAGCGGTTGCGCGCCAAGGGCGACGACGGCTGGCTGATGCAGGGCCACGGCGAATGGTCGCCCGACGGGACCCGGATCGCGATGTTCGGCACAACCGGATTGGCGGTCGAGGTCTTCGTCACGGACGCCGACGGCAAAAACCCGGTGCAGTACACGAGCCGCGGCGGCATCAATACCGACGTCTCGTGGTCGCCCGACACATCCAAACTCCTATTCAACGGCTATCCCCCGGAAACCAACGTCTTTGAAATCTACGTGATGCCCGCGACCCCCTTCGCTGCCGCCACGCGACTCACCGCCAACACCTTGGCCGACTACGACCCCTACTTCTCGCCGGATGGCAGCAACGTTGCCTGGCTGGTCAACGTCAACCCCGCGGCGAATCTCGGCCTGGGCCGGTGGGCGAGATCCGGATCGCCGATGCGGATGGCGGCAACGCGCACTACCTGATCGATGACGGCAACATCAACAGTAAGCCCGCCTGGAGCCTGGACGGCCGGACCATCTTCTTCCACCGCATGGTGCCACCGGACTATCGCTTCCGGGTGTTCAAGATCAACGTTAACGGCGCGGATCTCACGGAACTGACCATCGGTTCCCCCCGCACGAGCGAATTCCCCTCCAACTAGTCTGGCTATTGCATGTGCTTTGGGCCGCGAAAGGGGTTGCAAGAACAGGAACGAATCATGAAGATACTGGATGCACGGAAGATCTGGGACGAAGTGCCTCACAATGCGTTCACCGACCTTATTCGATTCAGCGTGTCCGGCGACGGCCCATCACGAAAGCATGACGGCGGTCTGCAGCAGCGGTCTCTGCCGCGTGACGTTCGATGAAAGAGAAAGCCCACGCCCATGACCGATCTGGATTCTGACGGCTGGTTCGAGCAGCGCGCCGCCCCCCTGCTGCAGCCGGGACACTGCCTGGCGCGCGTCACGGCCGTCGACCGGGGGGCGTTTCTCGTTCGGAGTCAGGGCGCGGAGATTCGCGCGGAACTCCCGGGCAAGTTCCGTTTCACGATTCAGTCCGCCGTCGATCTGCCGTGCGTGGGCGACTGGGTGTGTGTGCAGCACCACGCATCGGGCGGCCCCGCCATTATTCACGACGTCGTGCCGCGAAGGACTTTCCTGCGCCGCAAGTGCCCCGGCAAGACCGTGGACTTCCAGATGATCGCCGCGAATATCGACGTCGCCTTCATCGTCCAAGCCTGTCAGCATGATTTCAATGTACGGAGGCTCGACCGATACCTGGTGATGGCCCGCGAGGGCCACATTGAACCGCGGATCGTCCTGACCAAAACGGACCTGGTCGCTCCGGAAGAGTCGAAGCAGACGATCGCACAGATCCAGTGCGCGGGCATCTCCGCCCCCATCCTGACGCTCAGCAACACGACGGGCGTCGGACTGCAGGATTTCCAGGCCGCCCTCATTCCCGGCAAGACCTATTGCCTCCTTGGCTCCTCGGGCGTCGGCAAGACCACCCTCATCAACCGGCTGGTCGGACGGGATGAGTTCGACACCAAGGCGGTCAGTGGAACCGGAGAAGGCGTCCATACCACCGCGCGCCGCCACCTGATCACCCTCGCTTCCGGGGCCATGCTGATCGATACACCCGGAATGCGGGAGCTGGGCCTGCTGGGAACGACGGACGGAGTGAAGGAGACTTTTACGGACCTTCACGGCCTGTCGCTGAACTGCCGATTCTCCAACTGCAGCCATACCCAGGAGCCCGGCTGCGCCGTCCTGGCCGCCGTGGAGAGCGGGGACTTGAGCGAAGAACGCTATCAGAGCTACCTCAAGCTCAAGAAGGAGACCGAGTTCCACGATCTGACCTACTTCGAGAAACGCAAGAAGGACAAAGCATTCGGGCGTTTCCTCAAGACAGCGATTAAAGAGATGAAGAAGGGATAGACGGTCGCCGAATTGGACAGCCCCGCATGAAGAAGATCTGGTCAAGTCCCAGCCTGGTTCAATGTGACCTTCTCAAGGCCATCCTTGAGTCCGAAGGCATCGACTGCGTTATGCAGAACGAAAACAATGCCCGTCTCATCGGGATCGGATATCCCCTTCTATCCGGACAGACACTCGGCTATGCCTGGCCTGAGCTTTGGGTCCCGGACGACCGGTTCGATGAGGCGACGAAACGAGTTGAGGAATTCGCCCGAATGCACGAGAAAACTCTGAAAGACGACAAAGAAGACCTCCTTGGGACAGACGGTGAACCCGATCTACCATAGCGCCGCGAGGCCGCACACCGTTCAGCCGGCGAGCCAGTGCTTGACGGCGTCGGGAAACAGCGAGATTTCGACGATGGTGGACGCGGCGTTGTTGTCGGTTCCCGGCAGCACGACCTCGTCACCCGCGACATGGCCATCCAGCACCTGGGCGAGCCGGCTGAGATTGGAGACGATGCCCAGGCTTTCCTCGCCGTCCCACTCGCCGAGAATACTGTACCGGTCGGTACGGCCGTCAGGACGTTTGACCGTCACGCAGGTACCGGGGCCGGCCTTTTCCGTCGTCACGTTGTCAAACTCCGTGGTCGCCACTGCCTTGAGATCCCGCTCCATCTCGGCCTGTCGCTGCATCAGCAGGCGCTGGTGCTCCTTGGCAAACTTGTATTCCGAGTTTTCGCGCAGGTCGCCGTAGCTGCGGGCCACACCAATGTCGCGGCTGTTCTTCGGGACCTCTTCCTCCACCAGCTTGCGAAGCGCGTCCTGGCGCGCGCGGTAACTCCGGGTTGACGTAAACCGGCCCTTGGGCGCGGCGGCCTTCTCTTCCGCCGTTGGCTCTTCCCCCGCCGCGACCTTGGTCAACTCGGGGTAAAGCTTGATCATCCGGGCCATGACCGAACGGCGCGAGGCGGGCTCCCAGCCCGGTGCGTCGCTGACCTTCTTCAGGAAGTCGTGCCGCTGCCGATCGTCCAGCCGGCCCAGCATGTCTTCCAGCCAGCTCCGCTGCTCCATGATCTCCCGCAGCGCATTCTGCGCCTTGAGCGCGCCGTAGCTACACTCGACGGCAAAGGCATCCACGACCTGGATCAGTAGTTCTGCCGGCTTGGCCACGCGCCACGTCACCATGGTGTCCACGTGACGGCACAACCACACGAGGATCTCCATGCCCGCCTTGCGAGAGGCGGCCAGCGGGCGGATCACGTCGGCGCACTCCTTGTCCTTGCCGGCGGCGATCAGGAATTCCATGGCCTCGTTGAGGGTCGTGAGTTCCATGCGGAGCAGGAGCGACAGGAGCAGATCGTGGAGGCGCGCCGCGTCGATCCCCGCGAGATACGCCAGGAACCGGCCGATGTCGCGGGACGACAGGGCGTTCAGGGTCTTCTGAAAGACCTTGGGAGGCATCAGGCTTTCCGTGTGCGCCTTCCAGTCCACCTCGTCGCCGGCCACCCCCAACTGGTACGCCGTCATGACGGCGCGGGCGGTCAACTCGGGCCGACGGCTGCCGCCGGCCTTGGCCACGAATCCCAGCCGTTCCGTAAGCGCCGCCTTCAGGTCGGCCGGCAGGTTCTTGATCTCCACCTCGGAATCCAATTCGGCCACGAGCTCCAGCAGGCGATCCGTATCGCGCTCGGCCGTAAACCCGGCAAACCACTCGGCGTCGTAGGCCTTTTCGCGGGCCAGGATCCGGATGGGCTCGTTACGCTTGGAGGGAATCTCGATCAGCGGGTCGTTCTTCAAACCGCGGCGGGCCCCGTCCCAGAAGCCTTTCCAGTCCGCCTCCGGCATGAGCACCGGAACCAGCACGTCCTTCAGCCGCGGCGAACTCAGTGGGCCGTAGCTCTTCAGCGCAATACGCGCCACTTCGGCGGGATCGTTCTTGATGAGATCGGCCATCGCCTTGGGATCTTTGTGCTGGCGGGCCATCAGGTGGTCATCGCCCACCACGTCGAGGGTCTCGCCTGCGTAGGCGAAGGACATCGGGTGCTCGGCCTTGCCGACGAAATCGATGATCACCTTCAGGTAGAAATCGTCCAGGCGCTTCACGACGCCGAATCCCCACGTATTCTCGTGGCAGAAGACGCCGGGCGCGAGGCGCGTGAGAACCGAGAAACGGCGCAGGCATTCCGCGATCGGGACATCCGTGTCGAACGCGCTCTTCACCTTGGCGAGCCCCATGCGGTCGGGATAGACAGCGGCGGCGGCGCGGCGCGCCGTATCGCGAAACCCGCCGTCGCGTTCGTGCCATGCGCATCGCAATTCGAGGAGCCGCATGGACGGCTCCACCAGCGCGCGCTCCGCGAGGGCGTCCTGGAGCATGCCCGCCAGGCTGTCGGCCTGCTCCGCGTTGCCGCTGTCGTGCGTAAACACCAGCACGGCCAGCATTTCCTGGACCGGAATGTTAGCCGCCTGCAGTCCGTTGAGGAACCATTCCTCCAGATCGGCGGCGCTTTTCGATTTCAATTCGTCGGATGTTTCCATATAAAGATCCCTGCAAGAGACGATGGGTGTAACATAAACCCCCGAACAAGGGAAGAGGCGATTGAAAAAAACACTGCAGCATGTTGTACGGCCCGCCGAAGCGGGAATGGCGCTGATCGACTTCCTGGCCATCCGCCTCGCCATCTCCAAACGACAGGCCAAGGATCTGCTCAATTCCCGCAGTGTCTTCGTGAACCGCAAGCGCGTGTGGATGGCGAAGCACGAGCTGAGGCCGAACGACAGCGTCGAGGTCCAGGAGCCCGAAGGGACGCCGGTCGTTCCCGACCGCCTCGAGACGCTGTACGAGGACGACGACTACGTCATCGTGGATAAGCGCCCCGGCATGCTCTCCAACGGGCTGAACAGTGTGGAGTCCACGCTCCGCGCGCATCTCCACCTGCCGACGCTGGTGGCCGCACACCGGTTGGACCGGGACACCTCCGGCTGCCTCCTCATGGCGAAGAGCGCGAAGGCATTCGAAGACGTGCTACCGCTGTTCCGCCGGCACGATGTGAAGAAGACCTATCACGTCATCGCCGTGCGCCGGGTGGATCCGCCCGAGCAGACCATCTCCGTGCCCGTGGACGGCGAGGTGGCGGTGACCCATCTTCGCACGCTGGACGCCAACCGGGAGGCCACCCATCTCCAGGTGACCATCGACACGGGCCGCAAGCATCAGATCCGCAAGCACCTCGACCACATCCGTCATCCGGTGGTCGGCGACCGGCATTACGGGACGCACCTGGCCGCCTCCGACAAGTCGTTGCAGGTCGGTCGCCAGATGCTGCACGCCGCGTCCATCGACTTTGTGCATCCGCTCACCCATCGCCGCGTGTTCGCCAAGGCGCCCCTGCCCCGCGACTTCCGTAACGCCCTCCGGTCGTTCAACCTGACGTAGAAAAATGAAGCGAAGAACATAGGAGAGGCCATGATCCAAGGAACCATCGCCAAAATCGAAGAGAAGATTCAGAAGGCTGATTCACTCGACACCGCGAACCGCAAGGAGCTGCTGTCGCTCGTCTCGAACCTGAAGACCGAAGTCACGCGCCTCTCCGAAACGCACCGGGACCAGGCGGAAAGCATCGCCGGGTTCACGGCCATCTCAACCCACGAAGCCACGCGCGAAACTCCGGATCCCCGTCTTCTGACGCCGGCGCTGGACGGACTGGCTTCGTCGGTCAAGGGGTTTGAGACCACGCACCCGCGGCTGGTGCAGGTGGTAAACTCCATCTGCGACACCCTGGCGAAAATGGGAATCTGATCCGGGGTGCAAAACCGTCACGAGCGGCAGCAACCTCCTGATCTCTGACTCCTGACTTCTGATCTCTGACCTCTATTTCCCCTGGTGCTTGTCCACCTCATAGTAAGCAGGCAAGTCGAGCTCCTTCGTTTCGTTAAGCGTGCGTTCGCTTTCGAACTGCGGATGCTCGGCCATCAGCTCGAGTACCAGCGTGTAGGTCTTGCCCTTCGCGCGCCCCACGTCGATGACGTGGTCGTCCAGGATGCCCCAGTGCGCCACGGAAATCTTCTTGGCGCCGCATGTCCCCTTCAAGACCGACAGGACTTCGAAATTATCCACCAGCAGCATCCGGCGGTACGGCCGGATGGCTTCCGGCGTGGAGTTGGGCGACAGGTCGTACAGCTTCGCCGAAACTTCCACGCGGCTCGCGGGTTTCCGTTTGGCGATCTTCGCCGCATAGGCGGCACAATGCGCGGCCGCTTCCGGCGCCTCCAGCGCGCGGCTGTAGAGGGCAATCCCTTCGAGTGCGCCGGGCCAGTTGGCGCCGCGCGCGTATTCGTCGCCAAACACCAGGTGCGCCGCCGTCCAGCCCTGCAGATCGCCCGGGATCGGAGCCACGCCCGCCGACTTGCCGTTCAGGTAGCACGTCACCTGCCCCTTCCCGAACGTCACGATCACGTGTTGCAGGCTGGCACCTTTGAAGGTGACCAGGGGGATCAACGCGTCGACCGCCCGCGACGACGTGCGCAGGCGCAGTACGAGCTTGTTCGTCACCATACCGAGCATGACATTGCCCGGGGTCCCTGTCGCGAAGGACACGATGGCCCCGGGCTTCGCCAGGTCAAGCCGCTCGGGCCGGATCACGACCTCGAGACTGAACTCCCCCGACTTCTTGCAGGCGTCCAGCATCAGGCCGGTTGATTCGGGCTTCGCCACGAACGATCCACCGGCGAGGTCCATCGCGCCGTTCCGCCCGAAAATCGCGGCGTCGCGCGCTTCGGGGTCGCAGATCCGCTTTCGGCCGGCCGCATCCGTCACGTCATTCCCTCGAGCCAGGCTGGTTTCCCACAGGTAGACGAGGCCGGTCCGATCGATGGGCCATTCGGCCGCATCGGCCGGCGCGACAGCGGGACCGGGCTTCGGCGCGACGGCCGCCGAGTTCGTCTTGCCGCCGTCGGCGGCGCCCTCGATCCACGCCTCCGGCAGGTAGTCGCCCTTCTTGTTGTCGGTGATCTGGACCCATTTCTCGATCCGGGTCAGGTCCTTGTCGAGCCGGCCGATCGCGATTTCGACGATGTCGTAGTTGCGCTTGTACTTGTCCATCTTCTCCCCGCCGGGGAACGGGATTCCGTCTTCGTTCTGGTGCGGCGTGAACGGGCTGCTGAGCACCATGAAGCGCGGGTGGTTGCTCCATTTCGGAAACGACACCTCGTACCGGCCACGGGCCGAGGGCACATCGCCCACCTGGAGCCGCACCGGCGTCGTCTTTTTGGGGTCCGTCGGATTCGTGAAGATGATCCCGCTGCGGTGATCGCCCTGGAAGACCCACACGCGGTACGGATTTGTGCCCGGCAGCATCGCCGGCTGGCAACCGTTCACCATGAAGTGGAATTCCTTGTTGGGCAGCTCGAACACGCCGCACTTGCCGGTCCCCGGATTGTCATAGACCCCGGCCCCCAAGGCGCCATCCTGAGAGACGGTGAATCGTCCCACCGTGTCGCTCTTGTCCCAGACCAGTTCGCCCTTGCCGGGTTTATCCATCCGGTAGCGCCTGACCAAGCCGCCCTTTCCATCCGGCTTGTCTATCATGCAATAGAGCCAGATGACGCCTTTGGAATCGGCGGCCACGCCGGCCAGCCATGCACCTGCGAACAGCTTCTTCGGCTTGCCGCCGTCCCACGGCGCCACCATGACTTCCTGTTCGCTCTTTCCCTTTTGCGAGTAGACCACTCGCTGTCCGTCCGGAGTGAAATAGGCCCAGGAATAAGGCCCCGGCTCGGCAATGAGGGGTCGAATCCCTTTCTTGTCATCCGTATCGAGTCCCATCAGTTTCATCTTGGGGCCCCCGGCGAAGGGATAAGGATCCGCCTCTCCGTCCTGGAGCCAGAGCAGGCGCGTGTGGGCGCCCGTGAGATCGCGAATGGCGGCCGCCGGCGAGGCGACGGTTGCCGCGGCGGCCGCGCCGGGACGATCCGCCCCTGTTGCCGCCAAGGCCGCCAGAACGGCCAGCGTCACGCCCATTGCGCCGGGATGCTTCGTCAGCATAGACGCGGGTCACTCTGCAACCGCCGCTCGCCCCAAGTCAAGGCCGCAGCGAAAGCGCCCGGCTCAAATCTCCATTTATGCGTGCCCGGCGGCCTTGTGCCGCCGGAACGGCACATTTGCATGACCCGCGGCACAAGGCCGCGGGGACACTACGCAAGAACGCAGATGCGCCCGGCTCAACCTGTATTGACTCAGGCCGGCGGTCGAGGCTACACTCGGCGCAACCTTATGGAATACGAAACGGCATTCCGGTTCGGGGTGGCCCTGGCGCTGGGCATGCTCGTGGGTCTGGAGCGCGAGCGCACCCAGGACCACACGACGGCCTTTGCCGGCGTTCGCACCTTTGCCCTGATCGCACTGCTCGGCGCCACGGCGTCGTACCTGGACCTCCGCCTGGGCCTACCCTGGCTGGCCCTCGCCGTGTTCATCATGCTCGCCATCCTGGTCATCGCCTCCCACGTGGTGGTCAGTATCCGCGGCAAGATGGGGATCACCACCGAGGTCACGGCCCTGCTCGCCTTCCTGCTCGGCGTGCTCTGCATTCACGGCTCCATCGCGATCGCGGCCGCCATCGGCGTCACCTGCGCCCTGCTCCTGGCCCTGAAAGACTGGCTCCATACCCTCGCCGGCCGCATCGAATCGTCGGATGTCGAAGCCACGCTGAAGTTCGCCATCGTCACGGTGATCATTCTGCCCCTGCTCCCGAACCGCGACTTTGGCCCGCTGCCGATCAACGTCATCAATCCCTACATCATCTGGCTGATGGTCGTGCTCATCTGCGGCCTGAACTTCGTCAGCTACATCCTCGTCAAGATCATGAACAAGGAACAGGGCCTCGGGCTCACCGGCCTGCTGGGCGGACTGGTCTCCAGCACGGCGCTGACGCTCGGCTTTGCCCAGCGCAGCCGGCGCGACGCCACGCCGCCCTACGCGCTGGCCTTCGGCATCCTGTTGTCCTGGACGGTCATGTTTGTGAGGGTCATTGTGGTCGTCTGGGTCGTCAATCCGGCGCTCGGCCACTACCTCCTGCTGCGGCTCGGCTTCCTGACGCTCGTCAGCGTGGCCATCAGCCTGGCGATGTGGCGATGGGCCCATTCGAAGGAGACCGGCACCGTCACCTCCGGCGAAAACCCGTTCGAGCTCGGACAGGCCATTAAATTCGGGCTCATCTTCGGCGTCATCCTGATCATGTCCAAGGTGGCGCAGACCTATCTCGGCCGCGAAGGCTTGTACCTGGCCGGCGCCGTTGGCGGATTGGCGGATGTGGATGCCGTGGCGCTGTCCATGTCGCAGTTCTCGGTGAGCGGCATCGCCACCGCCGAAGCGGCGACGCGCGCCGTCATCATCGGCGCTCTGGCGAACACGGTGACAAAAACCGGCCTGGTGATTGGGCTGGGCTCACCCTCATTGCGACGCGCCATCCTGCCGCCAGCCGTGATTCTCGCCATCGCCTGCCTGGCGGCCGCCTTCCTGTTCCGCTGATGTCGCGGCCGAACCGGGGCCCCGCATCCTCCACAACCATCACCCTCACAAAGTGTTAGCGATTCGCTTCGATTACCGAAGCGGTGCGCCGTACGCTGGACCACAGAGCGACACCCGCGTGGCGGCCGGGGGGCCCGCCCGTGGAACTCCGCCTGGCCCACTGCGGCACGGCGAAAACTTGATTAAACTGCTTGCATGAAAAAGGGAAATTCCCTATGTTCCCGCCCACTATGAAAAACAATACATCAGTCAGCGGTAACGTCGGTATACAGGTCGTGGCAGCCATTTTGTCCGTAGTGGCGATCATCCTGGGTATCGCAGCGCTTCAGTCAGGGAACACCAGCAAGAGCGCGGTGAAGGACCTCCAGTCGAGACTCGACAACGAGGCCACCACCATGGCACAGGTTGAAAGTGATGTGCGCTCGCTGAAGGCCATGACGCAAAGCGCCGTGATGTCGTTGAGCCAGGAAATTGCAGCGCTCCGCGAACAGATGGCGAAGAAGCCTGAGCCCGTTGTTGAAAAGAGCAAGGGCAAAGGCAAGGCCGAAGAAGAGACCCCAACGGGCCCTGGGACCTATCGTAAGGTCCAGTCCGGTGACACACTCTGCAAGTTGGCCAAGCAGAACGGCACGTCCGTTGAGGCCATCGAGAAGTTGAACCCGGGCCTGAATGCCAAGAACCTGAGGGTTGGCAAGAAGATCAGGGTCAAGTAAGTCCCGTACGCAGGCTCGGTCCTGAGTTCGCGGACTTTCCCCTATCTCACACCCCACAGTTGGGGTGTCTCCAGAAGCAGAGAAAAGCAAACGTCCAACGTTCAACGCATTTGAAAGTTGGGCGTTGAATGTTGAATGTTTTCCTCCTCCTACACCCGGAACATCTGCCCCATCTTCTTGCCCATGAGGGCGGCCGCCCACAGCATGGCGCAGCCGAGCAGCGCCATCGCCCACACGCCGAGCGCCGCCGCCACGTTCACCCCGTTCTCCAGCCCTTCCATCATGGTGTAGATGGCCTTGGTGATCGGATAGTACGCCTCCGACTGCGCCAGGATCAGGCTGTCTGAAACCTCCATCATCGAGAAAGCGAAGCAGAGGATGCCACCCGCCAGCAGGTTGGCCGTGATCAGCGGCAGCGTCACCCGCCACACCACCCGGAACGGCGACGCGCCCAGGTTGGCCGCCGCTTCCTCGTAGGTATGGCTCACCTGCTCCAGCCCGGCATGGGCCGACCGCACCATATAAGGAAGGCGCCGGATCGAGTAGCTCACCGCCAGCAGCGCCAGGGGATTGCTCCGCGGATCCAGAACCTTCTGCAGTTCCGGCCAGCGCTGGAACAGGCCGCTGTAACTTCCCAGATAGCCGAAGGCGATCACCAGCCCCGGCACGGCCAACGGCAGCATGGCCAGCGCGTCCAGCCAGTCCGCCCCGCGAATACGGGAGCGCACACAAAGCCACGCGATGCCGAAGCCCACCAGCACGTCGAGGAACGTCGCGCAGACCGACAGCCCCATGCTGTTGATCAACGCCGTCTGCGTCAGCGGCGTTCCGATGGCGCGCTGGAAGAACTCCAGCGTGTACCCTTCGGGCAGCACCGTCATGAACCAGCGGTGACTGGACGCCAGCAGCGCCACGCTGATATGCGGCAACACGGCAAGAAAAAGGATGCCGCCGATGAACAGGTACGCCAGCAGTGTCCCCGACGCCGACAGCGATCGCTCCTGCCGTGTCAGGCTGAGTCGGCCCAACGTGGCCACCTCGTGCCGGCCGGCCGTGAGCCGCTTGCTGATCCAGAACCCAACGGCGGATACCAGCAGCACGAGGACCACCTGCGCGTAGCCGGCCGGGTTCGTGCCGACCTCGGCCACGCTGTCGTAAATCATCACCGGCAGCACCCGGCGCAGGCCGAATACCAGCGGCGTACCGAGTTCCGTGAACGACCAGATGAAAATCAGCACCATGCCCGCGAACATGCCCGGCGCCGCCAGCGGCAGGGTCACGCGCCGGAACACGCGAAACGGGCTGGCGCCCAGGTTCGCCGCCGCCTCCTCCAGAGACGGGTCGATGTTGGCTAGCGCCGCCACCAGCGTCAGGTAGAGGATCGGGAACAGGTGCAGCACCTCCAGGATCACCACGCCGAGCATCGGGTACGCGCCGAGCCAATCCACCGGGTGATGCACAACGCCGAGGTTCATGAGGAGCGTACTGAGCGCGCCGGCCCGGGCAAAGACCATCTTCATGCCGACGGCGCTGACGAACGGCGGCAGGATCATCGGCACCAGCAACAGGCCGCCGAGAACCGCCTTGCCGAAGAACGAGCGGCGCGCGAACAGCCACGCCAGCGGGAGCGCCACGAGAATACAGCCCAGCGTCACCCAGATCGCGATCTGCAGACTGTTCAGCGCCGCTTCGCGCTGAACCGGATTCCTGAACAACCCCAGCAGGTACAGCCCCGTCAGCCCCTGCTTATCCCAGCAGGCCTTGACGAACACGTGGAGCATCGGCCAGACCAGAAAGGCGCCGAGGAAGGCCACGATCAGCGCCACGGGAATGTATCTGGTCCACTTGGTTTTCATGCTCGCCACATCAGAAAACGCTCAACATTCTCCGCCACTACTCTTTCGCCATCACCACGGTATTCCCCACCGCCACGCCCCACGCCACCTTGCTGCCGGTTTGCAGTTCCAGGTCGTCGCGATTCAGTACGGTGGCCTTCAGCGGCGTGCCGCTGGCGCGGAGCGATAACGTCATCGTCGCCCCGGTCATCCGCATCGAAACGATCTCCGCCTCCAGGCCGTTGAAACCGGCCTGGCGCAGCGGCATGATCTGGAGATTCTCCGGCCGGATCATGCAGTTCACGTCGGTGCCGACCGTCGGTACGGGACCAGCCGGTTTGACCGCGTGCCACAGGCCAAACGGCGTCTTGATCTGAAGGCCGTCGCGGTCCACCGCCGTCACCTGCCCCGCGATGAGATTCGCCTCGCCGAGGAAGTTGGCGCAGAAGAGGTCGGGAGGGCGATGATATAGCTCCTTCGGCACTCCCAGCGCGCTGATCCGGCCGGCCCGCATCACGGCCATGCGGTCGGCCAGCGACAGGGCCTCGGCCTGGTCGTGCGTGACATACACAAAGGTGATGTCGGTGCCGCGGTGCAACTTCTCGATCTCCTCGCGCATCTCGATGCGAAGCTTGGCATCGAGATTCGAGAGCGGCTCATCGAGCAGGACAATGCCCGGATTCAGCACCAGCG
>Ga0172375_10002206_pt1 | contig 30645 bp, 28 predicted proteins | sample LakKiv1m_FD_114537 | JGI IMG/M metagenome (GOLD analysis project Ga0172375, IMG submission 114537) | Freshwater microbial communities from Kabuno Bay, South-Kivu, Congo - kab_092012_11.1m | ecosystem: Environmental > Aquatic > Freshwater > Lake | place: Democratic Republic of the Congo... | reverse complement strand
ATTTACCCTGCCAGTATGCAGACAAACCAATAGCAGCACCGGCAAATAATCCAACGCTCCAAAGCAAAGGACCTTTTGCAGACACTTCCACCATCTTATTCATAACAATAAACCCGTAAATCGTCTGGGTTAAAGGGGCAGCAGTCAAAGCTACCAGTAAAAAGGAAGCACTTTTATTCTGGGAGAAATTTTTCTTCCACGCTCCGATAGCACTCATACCGGCAATACCCGCTCCCGTGGCAGAACCAAGCGCCGAAAAAGCTAAAACTAATATCGGACCCAAATCTTTAAACTGCATCATTAAACCATTATCCATCTCTATCCTCCTTATTTAACTTGAATTATCTAAAGGCTTATATGCCAATCCGCTCCAGGTAACATTTCCATGCAGCACCGAGAACTCCAGAACATTAAGCCTTACTCCATGTACTAAAACTGAAATCGGACCAAGCACAATATTAATTGTATGCCCCACCAAAAGAATTAATGTTTGTGTAATGATATTACTGCCGGCTCCAAAAGCCAAAGCATTAACTGAGTCTGCCACAGCTACTCCAGCCAAACCCACGGCAAAAAGGCGGATATAGGAAACCACATCCCCGAAATTACCCATTGCCCCCAAAGCTAAAACACCTAATCCCTCAACAGCAGACTTAAGAATATTTTTTTTAGGATTTGTAAAAAATATTATTAATATTACCCCGGCCCAAATCAGCCAGCTGCCAAAAAACGGAAAAGGGTCCCCGACAATAAACATCTTAGCTAAGAAAAAACCTGCCCAAAGAAGGCATATAAAACCAATATCGGATAAAGCTTTTAAAGAAGGTACTTTTACTAAAGCCTGCCATAGATGCGCAAGGCTTAACTGCAAAGCTCCCAGAAAGAAACAAAAAGCCATTAAAAATTTTGCTTCATTTAACACCGGCAAAGCTGCTTTAAATCCACTTGCCCCAAACCAAGCCTGGCCAAAAACTGTCCCGGTTAAAAGCCCCCACATAATAGCACAACAACTAAAAAGATAAAAAAGATTAAATACGGTTTTTTCTTTTACCTTTTTACCTATTTTAATCTGAGCAAAAAAAGTAAGCAGAAAATAAACTGCCCCGTAACCAGCATCTCCGATAATCATCCCAAAAAATAATGATAAAAATATTAAGAATAGCGGGCTGACATCAAGTTCGCGGTAACCCGGTAAAACATCCATTAATTTAAACAATGGTTTAACTACTTCAACCCAACCAGGATTATGTAAAAGAACCGGCACATTATCATCTTCTTTGGGATCATCAAATACAGCTGCCCACTTTTCCTTAAGAGCTAAATCAGAAACTAATTTAATTTTATTAAAAGGAACATAACCGGATAAAAAAACTATTTCCTTTTGCCTGCCCATTCCTTTTACTACCTCCTGAAACTCCAGCTCTTTTTGGATTTTTGATTTTATTAAATCTAGTTCCGGAATTAATCCCGACAATTTACTTAAATCATCCCTGATCTCTTCCATAACAGCTCTATCCAAACTGAGCTTCTCCTTCATAGATTTAAGGCTTATTTTAGGCAGGCTTACTTCCTTGCAAGGAATCTCAATTTTTCCCAAAGAAATAATAAGGCAATTAATCATGCCATCTACTGCGCTTATTTTTTCGATAGTAATATTATCTGGCAAACTTTCTATTTCTTTAGCGGGAATCTGATAAAGCCGCGCATAAATATTTTCTTTCAATAATCCTTCTAATTTAACAGGATCGAAATCACCCCAGGCCTGCCAAAAATTAATCTGAGCCAGCATATTATTTGAATATTCTTCCAATTGATCATATCTTTTACGTAAATCAATTATATGATGCGCAAGTAAATGCCAATCTTGCGGCTTTTGCTTTAAACTTGCCAACTCATCTTTTATAAAATCTTTATTTGAAAGCACCTCATTTGCTTGATCTAAAAGCGTTAAATCATCTTTAAGCAAGCCAATATCCGGGCTTTTGGGCTCTTCTATATGCTCGACATGCAATAAGCCTAATTTGCGCAAAGAAAAAACAGCTCCAGATGCTTCTTTTTCCTGCATAACTAATGTAATTTTCTTCATCGGAACAATCATGCCAAAACCTCTTTAAAAATTTGCCAGCTCAATTTTTCTTTTAGCAATCTTACTCCTGCCTACAGCATTTGCCATCTGATCTCCTATATAAATCTTGATCAGCCGGATTGCTTCCAAAGTTACCGGAATTTTGACTTTTTCAAATAAATTCACTCTTTGAGTGGTAATACGCAACTCCTGCCTTAATATCTGGACGCCATTTTTTATTACAGCGATTTCTTTCCCTAAAGACAGAATTATTTTTAATTGTTCTGACGCCGCGTCCAACCAAAAAGGCATAAGGAACAAATCGTATTCGGAAACTTCGAAATCCGTACTTTCAAAAATCGGCAGGTCAACCCCGGCAATATTTTTTAAACTAGTATTAATTTTTACTATTTTGATTAATTTATTTATTTCTATTCCCGGGTAAGCCGCAAATAAACCAACCCAGCTGAACATAATTTTCTGTTTTTGTGTTAAGTTGTGTTCCCGTTCCTCTAAAATCACCAATTGCCGCAATATCTCCATTTGCAATTGCTGTTTCTTCAACTGCAATGTTGGCAGATAACGCTGATACTGCTTTAATGCATCCCTTTGTTTTTTTAATTCGCCTTTAGTAAGCTTTAGCTTTGCCATCCTTAAATCATATATTCTTAGCAGGCCAATATTTTTCAATAAGGCCTCTCTTGATTCCTGTCTCTTCCGGAGTAAAGCACTCTGCCATAATCTGCCAGCCTTTATCCAAAGCTTTTTCTAACGGAATATTAATTGCCAGCGACATCATTTCATTCTCAAAAGCTTTCCCGTATTTCAGAAGTTTTTTGTCCCAGGCACTCATCTGAAAACCCATAGACTGCTTCTCTAAAGTTTCCCGGTAACTGGCAAAAAGCTGGATCATGGTATCCATAATTGTCCTGTGGTCATCCCTGGTTTTACCATTAACCTGCTGTTTTAACCGGCTTAAAGAACCAAAAGGCTCAATTACTGAATTTTTTAAATAAAACTGCCCCTCAGTAATATAGCCGGTATTATCCGGCACAGGATGAGTTACGTCATCTCCAGGCATAGTTGTAGCTGCAAGAATTGTAATAGACCCGGCTGTATCGAAATCAACCGCTTTTTCGTAACGACGGGCTAATTGACTATAAAGATCACCAGGATAACCTCGGTTAGACGGAATCTGCTCCATGGTAATAGCAATTTCCTTTAAAGCATCACAAAAATTAGTCATATCAGTTAAAAGTACTAAAACTCTTTTACCTTCCAATGCAAAATTTTCCGCAACAGCCAGGCTTATATCAGGCACCAAAAGTGATTCTACAATCGGATCAGAAGCCGTATGGATAAAAAATATTGACCGTGACAAAGCGCCTTCCTGCTCTAGAGCATCACGGAAAAACAGGTAATCGTCATATTTTAACCCCATGCCACCCAAAATAATTATGTCTATCTCTGCCTGAATAGCAATTCTCGACAAAAGTTCATTATAAGGCTCTCCGGCAATAGAAAATATCGGCAGTTTCTGCGATTCAACTAAGGAATTAAAAACATCAATCATGGGGATACCGGTACGGATCATTTTATCAGGGATAATTCTTTTAACCGGATTTACTGAAGGCCCGCCTATTTCAATTAAAGAATCTGTCAACTCCGGGCCTTTATCCAGCGGCTTTCCGCTACCGTTAAAAATGCGTCCCAAAAGATTGCTTCCCGAAGCAACTCTCATTGAGTGCCCAAAAAAACGTACTTTATCCCCGGTTGATATGCCTTTACTCCCAGCAAAAACCTGTAAATACACTTTTTTACCGTCGAGACGGATAACCTGAGCTAAAGAAACCCCCAGCCGGGTAGTCACCTGGGCAATTTCAGAATAACCTACATCTTGAGCTTCTACAGTTATAACATCCCCTGCAATTTCGATAATATTTGTGTAAACTTTATGCATTTATTTTTTCCTTTATTAAAGAAATTATTTCTGATTCATTTATTTTAAACTCCTCGCTATCGATCCCGGCGGAATTCCAGCCTTTAAATAACTGCCTTAAAGATTGAAAAAAATGCAAAGCCTTGGATTTATCTTCAAAAAATAATTCTTTCTCCAAAATGTTGCTATAGATAAAATTAAACACATATTTTTGCCGTTCGGCAGAAGTAGCCTCATCGGTTTCATCAAAAGCATTCTGCTGTAAATACACAAAATCAAAAAATTCACCTTTAAGGTAATCAATGTAATCCCCCAAAGATGTGCCTTCTTCTCCGATAACCTTCATCATCTGACTGACATCGCTACTCTTGCGCAATATCCTATGCCCACTATTCATTATTTTTTCATCAATAAAACTTTTATACTTACTCCAGCTGATAAGAGGATCTATTGCCGGATATCTTCTAGCATCAGAACGACTCCTGGAAAGCCCATGAAAAGCCCCTACAACTTTCAAAGTTGCCTGCGTAACCGGTTCTTCAAAATTACCTCCCGCAGGACTGACTGTTCCTCCAATTGTAACTGACCCGGTTAAGCCATCGCGCAACCTGACTTCACCAGCTCTTTCATAAAAAGAAGCAATCCGTGATTCAAGATAAGCCGGAAAAGCTTCCTCTCCAGGAATCTCCTCCAGCCTGCCGGACATTTCACGCATTGCCTGTGCCCATCTCGATGTTGAATCAGCCAGTAACAAAACATTTAAGCCCATCTGGCGATAATATTCAGCAATAGTAGCTGCAGTGTAAACGCTAGATTCTCTTGCAGAAACAGGCATAGAGCTGGTATTGCAGATTATAACCGTCCTATCGCTTAGAGGCCTTCCAGTCCGAGGATCTTTAACCAACGGAAATGTTTTTAAAGTCTCTACCACCTCTCCTGCTCTTTCACCGCAAGCAGCAATGATTACTATATCTATTTCCGCATGACGGCTAGTTAACTGCTGCAATACTGTTTTGCCCGCTCCAAAAGGCCCAGGAATACAATAAGTCCCTCCCCTGGCTACAGGAAAAAGCGAATCAATAAGCCGCATTTTAGTTACTAAAGGAACTTGAGGTTTTATTTTTTCTGCATAGGCGTTAATAGGAATTTTCACCGGCCAGCTTTGTTTCATAAATACCTGATGCATCTTCCCTGACTCATCCTTGAGTTCTGCCACAACAGTTTTTAAATTATATCTACCCAGGGAAGAAATGTTTACGATTTCTAAAGCGCCCTGTAAACCAAAAGGCACCATTATATAATGCTTAAAAATATTTTCCTGGGTAAATCCAAGCTTATCTCCGGCTCTAACCATATTACCCGGTTTTAAAATCGGATTAAACAACCATTCTGATTCATTATCCAGCGCGGGAATATAAACTCCTCTTTTCAAAAAGAATCCACATTCTTTAGCCAATTCCGGCAAAGGATTCTGCAGGCCATCAAAAATCTCACCCAGTAATCCCGGACCAAGCTCAACAGAAAGAAGCTCATCACTAAATTCAACATGGTCACCGATTTTCAAACCAGAGGTATCTTCATAAACCTGCATTTGTGCATCCTTGCCACGCACTCTTATTACTTCAGCTTTTAATTTTTCCTGGCCGGATATAATATAAGCCACCTCATTCTGAATCACAAAATCATCCGTCTGGGCCGTAACCATATTCGCATTAATTCTTAAAATCCGACCGGTCCTTTTTTGTTCCATTTTAATTTTCCTCTTAGAATTTTTCTAAAACCATCTGCATTGTTTTTTCCCTGTCTGCATGCTCTATTATCTCCCAGCGTTCAAGCAGCAGCAATTTTAACCCATAAATAATCAAAAAATCTAAATCAAAATAATGACCAAAAGTCAATTCGTCTAAAAAATGCCATCTCTCCAAATCAAGTCCCTTTTCAACTTCGGCCAAAGCAGGATTCCTCACAATATTTACCAATGAAACAGGCGAAAAAGCCGTCTCTTCCTGAGAGCGTAAATATTTGGATAAATTCTGGTGCCTGCGGCTTGAGCGGATTTTTACCAGCTCATTCCTTAACGAAATATCAAAATCCTGCCACTTTTTAAATACCTTAGGCATATTTTTTATTTTATATTCTCCGGATATGGAAATCTTTTTTAGGATTTCCACTTCTTGTATAGGGATAAATTTCTCGCTTAAAAGAATGAATTCTTCAAAAGAAACAGGTGTTTTTCCGGGGAAAAATAATACCGGGAGGCTAGATATAAAATATGTATGCAATCTGGGCATTATTACACCTTACTAAATAGCCGCTTCTTTAAGTATTTCGGCTAATTTTGGTTTCACATGCGAACCAAGATATTCGGCTAAAGATTTATCGGAAAAATCAAAATGTGATTTATCTCCATCATAGCTAATTATAAACCCCGCTTTAATGCCATCTTCCGGCTTAAATTCAATTCCTTTAGGAAGGATCTCTTTTAAACCTTCTAAAAAAGTATCTTCCAGCTTTTCAAGATCCTCTTTATTAAGATGAACGACAACTTCTCCGGAAATTCCTGCTGCCTGTGATTTAATAACGGAAGATATTATTTTAGCCAATTCTGCAGGAGACAATATTTTCTGCGTTTCTTCAAGAATTACCTTATTCAATAATGAAAAAATTGCTTTGCGTATCGATAAAAGCATATCTCTTGAGGATTGCTGCAAAGAAACCCTGCCTGCCTGTTCCATTTTAGATATCTTTTCTTTTGCATCAGAAATTATCTTTTCTGCCTCTTGTCTGGCATTTTTTAGAATTTCTTCCCTAGCTTTCTCTGCTTCTACCTCGATTTTCCTAGCTTTTTCCTGGGCAACATCAACACCTTCAGCCTGAATTTTTTCAATAAGTTCTTTGATATTTTCCGCCATAATCACACCTCTACTTTATTTTTTTAATATCATTAATAACTTTTAAAGGATCTTTTGCCTCTAATATCGGCCTGCCGATAACAAGGAAATCGCTGCCCGCTCTTACGGCATCCAGAGGAGTAGCTACTCTTTTTTGATCAGCCAAAGCCATATCCAAAGGCCTTATCCCTGGAGTGACAATAACGAATTTATCATTAATTTTTGCTCGCAGCATTACTGCTTCCCTGACAGAACAAACAACGCCATCCAAGCCAGCGCCGATTCCCAGCTTAGCCAATTTTAAGACTTCATCAGGAGTTGTTTCCTGACTGGTTAAAACTGTGACTCCGATTAAAAGCGGTTTTTTTATTTTTAATCTTTTTGATTCGGAATCCGCCGCCCTTACCGCTGCCTCAAGCATTTCCCTGCCTCCGAAAGTATGCAAAGTCATCATTTTAATTTTTAAACCTACAGCCTCTTTAACTGCACTAGCCACTGTATTGGGAATATCATGGAATTTAAGATCTAGAAAAACCTCTCCTCCAATTTTATTAATATATTCCACAACCTTTGGACCTTGAGCAGTAAAAATTTGCGATCCGATTTTAAATATCTTTACGGCAGGATAAAGTTTTTTAACAAAATATTTTGCTTTTGAAAAATTATCCACATCCAATGCCACTATAATTTTAGACAATTTGAACGCTCCCTATCAATTTATTAATATCATCAACTTTTTTGCCAGTCAAATATTCTTCCAAACCTGAAATAATTTCCTGAGTCACCTTAGGATTGATAAAATTTGCTGTCCCTATACTAACCGCAGAACTTCCGGCAATAATAAATTCCAAAGCGCTCTGAGTATCTGTTATGCCCCCCATGCCTATGATAGGAATCTTAATCTTGCGATAAGCTTCCCAAACCATACGCACAGCTACCGGCCGAATAGCCGGACCGCTTAAACCAGCAACAACCATATTAATTTTCGGCCTTCTTGTTTCCACATCAATACTCATGCCGGTTAAAGTATTTATCAAAGACACCGCATCGGAACCAGCACTTTCTGCAGCCACGGCAATTTCTACGATATCAGACACATTAGGCGAAAGTTTGGTAATCAAAGTTTTTTTTGTTAATTTACGCACAGATTTGATAATATCAAAAGTCGCTTGCGGATCCTGGGAAACTAGCGAAGTTCTCCTGGCTGCGGAATGTCTTACATTCGGGCAGGAAATATTCAATTCAAAAGCAGCCACACAATTAATATGGTTTAAAGCTTTGATTAAAACCGTGAATTCCTCCAGGTCTTTTTCAGAAGCGATACTGACAATAACTGGTGCCCCGGTTTTTTCTAAATCCGGCAGCTTTTGTCCGATAAAATTATCCAAACCCGGATTTTCCAGGCCAATAGAATTAAGCATTCCGGAAGGAGTTTCGCATGTTCTGGGAGGAGGATTTCCTAAACGAGGTCTTAAGGTTATAGTTTTAGTAACAATCGCCCCTAAATTTTTTAAATTTATAAACTCACTGAATTCTTTGCCATATCCAAAAGTTCCCGAAGCTACCATTACCGGATTCTTAAGCTTGAGACTGCCTATTTTTACTTCTAGATTTGGTTTCATCTTATTTTCCGATTATCATATTTAATGAAACTATTAATAGGAATATTCCGAACATTTTTTTAAGTAACGGCTCCGGTATATTTTGTACAAAATTCGCCCCGATATACCCACCGATGAAAAAACCGACGCATATAAATGCTGCAACAGAAATTTTAACATTACCCGACTGCCAATATCTTATCGCTGCCAAAAGCCCGATAGGCGGAACCATCGCAGCTAAAGTCGTACCCTGAGCTTGATGTTGAGTCATCCCAAGGAAAAATACCATCGCCGGAATCAAAATCGTTGCTCCCCCAACACCAAACAACCCGCTGAAAATACCCGCAACTAAACCAAAAATAATATAAATAACTTGGGCCATTTTATCCTCCTACCAAATTATTTCCTTACTATCAAAAACCGGTCCGTCTTTACAAACCCTTTTATAGCCCTCTTTAGTATCAACCACACACCCCAAACAAGCACCAAAACCGCAGCTCATGTGCGCTTCCAGAGAAAGCTGCGCCGGAAGATTGAATTCATCACTTATTTTAGACAGAGCTTTAAGCATTGGCTTGGGCCCGCAGGCATAAATAGTTACAGCAAGCTTATCAAGAACCGTCAGCTCATTTCTAAGTAACTCCGTAACCCGGCCTTTAAACCCTTTTGAGCCATCATCAGTAGCCACCTTAACTTTGAATCCCAATTTCTTAAATTCTTTTTCGCAATTTATATGATTCTTAGTTTTTGCTCCGATCAATACCAAGGCTTTGCGGTTTTTTATTTTTTGAGCCAAAAAAGTTAGAGGTGCCACCCCCATACCACCAGCTACTAAAATTGGCAAGCGGTCAATGGATTTTGATTGGCAGCATTCAAACCCATTGCCAAGCGGCCCGATAACATCCAAAATTTCACCAGGCTTTTTCTGTGATAAAATTTGCGTGCCCTTGCCGATAATTTCGTAAAGCAAAAAAATATTTTTACCCGCTACCTGATGGATACCCAGAGGCCGGCGTAATAAAGGCTCGTTCCCATCCCTAACCTGAACCATGACAAACTGCCCGGGCAAAGCTGTCTTAGCGATTTCCGGAGCGCTGATTTCAGCTAAAGCATAATCCTGGCTGATCATAATATTTTTAATAATCTTGCTTTTAATCTGTTTCATTTTAAAAATTTCCACAGGTTAAAACCTAGCGCCACCAATAATACCGGGCCTAATGCTGAAATCTCCTTATTAATCCAGGCAGGTTTAATTGAAAGTTTTTTTAAAGTATCTTTTTTAAAGAAAATTTTTAGCTCAGGCAAAAAAAGAGGAGTTTTATTTTTATAGCTAAGATACTCCTCGGTAAAATCACGGGTTAGTTTTTTCTCTTCTTCGGACATCAGCCTCACATAACAAGCTATAAAAAATACCAAAAATGCAGCCAATACCCAGGTTTTAAACCCTAAAAAAATTATTGCCAAAGCTATAAGAAAAATCCCTAAATACATCGGGTTTCTTGTCAGGCTATAAGGCCCACCGGTAACCAGCTTTTTACTTTTATCAGAATGTTCAGCTTTATATCCCCGAGCACAAATCCTCAGATAAAAACCAGCAAATAAAAAAACTAACCCTAAAATAAAAAGCACAAAATCTTTATTCGATTTTTCCAGGCGTAAAAAAAACTTGGGGAATATTATTATTAATATCACACCAAGAAATATTAAGAACCCATGAATTTTTATTCGTTTTTTCATTTTTGACTCGCTTCTGATTATAGTATGTCCGCCTAGAATGGCCTTAAACAAAATCAAAAGGTCATTTTTGACATTTAGGGCAAAAATATGTGCCCCTTCCTCCTAAAGATATTCTTTTAATCAGCCCCTTACAAACTAAGCAGGGCTTTCCCTGACGGGCATAAACCTGATGCCTGCTGGCATATTCACCTTTCTGCCCTGAAACACGTACATAATCATCTACAGAAGAACCGCCGTATTTTATAGCTTCTTTTAATACCGTAATGATTTCTTTAAATAATACCCCGGCTTCTTGAGCACTTAAACTATTGGCAGGCCTGGCTGGATTAATTTTAGCACGAAATAAGCATTCTGCGGCATAAAGATTGCCTATCCCGGATATAAATTCCTGATCCATCAATAAAGGCTTAATTTTTGTCTTTTTCTTGTTAAGCATTTTTTTAAACTGATCGGCGTTGATATCAAATGGCTCAGGGCCTAAATTCTGGATAAATTTCAATTCTTTCCAGTTATCCATTAAGCGCAGTTCAGCAAAAAGCCTCTGATCATTAAAATCGAGGATTTTCCCATCGGATAAATTAAAACTTACCCTGCTCTTCTGGGCATTCCCCGGATAAACAAGCTGTCCGGTCATTTTCAGATGGACCACTAGAAATTTACCATTGGATAGTTCTAAAATTAAGACCTTAGCTTTACGAAAAACATTATTGATTATTGCCCCAACAAGCCCCTTTTTAAATTTTCCCGGCTCTGGCTCCTTAATTACTGCCGCGTTATTTACAACTACGCCAATAATTTTTTTCCCGGCAACTACCTTATTCAGGTCGCGTTTTACAGTTTCAACTTCTGGAAGTTCTGGCATATTGCTTCCTTGCTTAAACTTTTGATTTCACACTCTTGGTTTTTTTATGATATTCCTGCAATGGTTTTACCTCTATTCCTTTTTTTAACAACGATTCGATGCCTGATATCGTAGCTTGAGCCCCTGAAATAGTCGTAGTATAAGGAATATTATATGTGACGACATGCGAGCGGATCTTAGTTTCATCCTGGCGAGGAATCCGGCCAGAGGGCGTATTTATTACCAATTGGATTTTACCATCTTTCATCAGATCAATAATGTTTGGCCTTCCCTCCGCTACTTTTAAAAGTACTTTTACAGGAATATTATTTCTTTCCAAAGCACTGGCAGTACCTTGAGTGGCATAAATCTTAAATCCCAGATCCACCAGCCTTTTGGCAATAATAATTACTGAACGTTTATCTTTGTCTCTTACAGAAATAAAAACATTTCCCTTTTTAGGCAGGTTTTGCCCGGCTGCCAGCTGACTTTTGACATAAGCGCTTCCAAAATCCACGTCTAAGCCCATAACCTCGCCGGTTGATTTCATTTCTGGGCCTAAAATCACATCCACTCCCGGAAAACGGTTAAAAGGAAAAACAGATTCTTTTACTGCAACATGCTTAGGAATAATCTCTTCGCTAAACCCCAGATCCTTAAGCTTTTTTCCCATCATTACTTTTGTTGCCAGTTTAACTAAAGGAACTCCTATTGCCTTAGAGACAAAGGGGACTGTACGCGATGCCCTGGGATTAACTTCCAAAACATAGACTTTTTCATCTTTAATAGCGTATTGAACATTCATCAGACCAACAACATTTAATTCTTTGGCCATTTTGTAAGTCGCCTCGCGGATTTTATTCAGCATATCTTTGGATAAGCTAAATGGGGGTAAAGACATGGCAGAATCTCCGGAATGAATACCGGCTTCTTCGATATGCTCTAAAACCCCTCCGATAACAAAAGTTTCCCCGTCTCCGATTAAATCCACATCCACTTCGATCGCATCTTCCAAAAACTTATCAATTAATATCGGATGCTCTCCGGAAACTTTAGCTGCCTCAGCAATGAATTTTTCCAATTTCGATTCCTCATAAACAATTTCCATCGCTCGGCCGCCAAGAACATACGAAGGCCTGACCAAAACCGGATACCCGATTGAACGTGCAGCTATTTTAGACTCTTCATAATTAAAAGCCGTACCATTAGCAGGCTGCAAAAGATCCAGCTTATGCAGCATTTCCTGAAAACGCTTGCGGTCTTCGGCAATATCAATACTGTCTGCGCTTGTCCCAAGAATACTTACCCCTAATTTACGTAAAGGTATGGCCAAATTAAGCGGAGTCTGCCCACCAAACTGCACAATTACCCCTTCGGGCTTTTCAGTCTCAATAATATTCATCACATCTTCGACTGTAATCGGCTCAAAATATAATTTATCCGAAGTATCATAATCTGTGGAAACTGTTTCAGGATTACAGTTAACCATAATGCTTTCAAAACCTTCCTCCTCAAGGGCAAAAGAAGCATGGCAGCAACAATAATCAAACTCAATACCCTGGCCGATCCTATTGGGCCCACCGCCTAAAATAATAACCTTTTTTTTCATCACTTATTTCCCCTTATTGATTTTATGTTTATTTAGATTTATCGCTATTATCTGAAGATGTTTTTTTCTGGCATTCTTCAGAAGTATTGCTGAATACCTCTTTTTTGTTTACTAAAACTTGCTCCAATATTATAGCTGCGTTGATAATCCCACAGATAAATATTGCAGGAATAAGCCAAAACAACTGCTTAGATAAAGTAACTCCGCGGAAATTCAAAAATAGCGCCACTGAAAGAATAATAAATTCAATAACCGCGCAGAATACTATTTTTTTAGCTAACTCTTTTTTATCCATAAACTTTTATTTTATTAAAATGCCCCTGACAGGAGTCGAACCTGTACTCACAGCGCCGGAGGCTATTGCGCTATCCATTGCGCTACAGGGGCATATTAGATAAACTTAATACTCAGCCCCAAACATGCCAAAGGGCAAAAAATTAAAATAAGCTCAGCTGTTTTTCCCCTTGCGGAACGCTCTTATCATTATCACCGAATATAGAAATCTTGCCATATTCTCCGTCATAACCAGGAGCTATTTTAACTTTCCCTTTACGGACCCGCAAAACTCCTTCGGCAATTTTAGCTGGTAGATATTTTTTTAGCTCGAGCTCTGAAGCACGCAGCAAAATATCAAACTCATTACCAAATTTTGGAACCAAACTTAAATAATCCCTGGTAACATTTACTGAAGTTACTGCCACACCCCTGGCCTCAGCAATAATTTCATTAAAAGGGATAAGATTTTTATAGGGAATTGCATTCCCGGGAACAAAACCTTCTTGCCTGTCAGCAAGCTGGTCCACCCTATTCATAACTCCTACGGTAACAGGTTTGCCGCATTTTGGGCATTTGCCATTATATTTTTTGGTCTCTTTTGGAGAAAAACTTATATTGCAATTCCTATGACCATCATAATGGTATTTGCCCTCTTCAGGAAAAAACTCAATTGTATACAAAAACCGTTTTTTATCTTTGGTCTTTAAAACTTCCCGGATGGTTTTATAATTTAATTCACAATCAAAAACATTGGCTTCCCGGCCAATCTTCGCCGGTGAATGGCTGTCAGAATTACTGATAAGCGTAAACCTGTCCAATGCTGATAAACGCCAATTCATCGCCGGATCGCTTGATAATCCTGTCTCAAGGGCAAATATCTTTTCAGCCTGCTCTTCAAAACAATCTTCAATTTTATCAAACCCTGACATCGAGCCAAAAACAGAAAACCAGGGCGTCCAGATATGCCCGGGCACAATCATGCAGTTCTCGTCAATATCAAAAACTATCCTCGCTAACTCCGCTGCATCCAACCCTAAAATCGGACGGCCATCAGAAGCTAAATTGCCAATCCGGGAAAGTTTATTATTAATTTTATCTGTTGTGGCAAAAGAAGGGCTGATGATTATATTATGAATACGATAGACTTTGCCTTTTTTAGAATAAATACTACTTACCTCGCTAGTAAGAATAAAATGGGTATCCTTATATTTAAAAAGCCCATTGCCTAAATCTACCAAAGTATTCTTTAGCTCTTCCAGCCAGAGATGATGGGTAAAATCCCCTGTGCCCATGAGCGTAATTCCTTTTAGCTTGGCCCAATCAGCCAGATGCTTTACGTCCATATCTTTGGATGTGGCGCGGGAATACTTAGAATGAATATGAAAATCTGCTATGAATTCCATTATTGCTTTCTCTGGTAAACAATCTTGCCTGCTAAAATTGTTGTATCAACCAAACCTTTGAGTTTCCGGCCTAAAAAAGCAGAGTTTTTGGATTTTGAAGTAAGCTCCTCTTTTTTAACTACCCACTCTTCTTGAGGAGAAATTATAATTATATCTGCCGGTTGGCCCAGGCTTAAACATCCTCTGTCTAAATCTAAAATTTTAGCTGGATTGACTGCCAACTTTTCTACCAATCCGCCCCAATCCAGTATTTTATTTTCAATTAACTCTGTAATTGCCACTGCCAATTCAGTCTCCAACCCTATTACTCCGAACTCTGCACGGTCAAACTCGATGTCTTTTTCGTTTTCAGTATGCGGAGCATGATCAGAAGCAATAACATCAATTGTACCATCTTTTAACCCCGCCTTGATAGCTTCTTTATCTTCAGAAGACCTAAGCGGCGGATTAATTTTCATATTGGTATCATACCCTACAACCGCTTCATCAGTTAAAGAAAAATAATGCGGTGCAGTTTCGGCAGTCACCTTAATCTTTTTTTTCTTGGCTTTGCGGATTATCTCGACTGATTCTTTGCAGCTGACATGGGCAATATGCACTTTCGCTGCGGCTTTACAGGCTAATTCTATGTCGCGTTCAATACGTTTATATTCCGATTCCCGGGAAATTCCGCGTAAACCTAATTTTGTTGAAACAAAACCTAAATTTATCACTCCCCCATTTGATAATTTCTTATCTTCACTGTGGCAGATTACCGGAATACCCGCTGCCTTGGCTTCTTTAAACGCCTTTAAGAGAATATTATCATCATCTACGGAAGCACCATCATCCGTAATGGCAACTATGCCAATATTTTTCATTTTTGCAACAGGAGTAATTTCTTTGCCGGCACGCTCCCTGGTGATTGCTCCGGCAATAAAAACATTCGCCTGGGCAGTCTTTTTAATAACATTGCTAAGTAATTTTACATTTTCAATCGAATCTATGGCAGGAGAAGTATTGGGCATTGCTAAAACCGAAGTTATCCCGCCTTTAAGGGCCGCTTTTGTACCGGAAAAAATATTCTCCTTATCTTCCCTGCCTGGCTCTCTCAAATGCACATGCATATCGATTAGCCCGGGCATAACAATTTTACCCGTCGCGTTTATTTCTTTTGCCCCTTGAATTTTAATATCTTTGGAAATTTTGGATATTAATTCATTATCGATCAAAATATCTAAAACTTCATCAATTTTATTCGCAGGATCGACTACTCTACCGTTTTTTATAAGAATTTTCATCTGGCCTCTCCTGCCTGATCCCTGCCTTGGGCTACTAAAAATAAAACTGCCATCCTTACAGCAATCCCATTGGTAACCTGCTCCAATATTACGGAATTCTTACCGTCGGCAACATCGCTAGACATCTCAATGCCCCGGTTAATCGGGCCAGGGTGCATAACTACAATATTTTTACTGGCTTTTTCAAGCCTATCCCGAGTAATCCCGAAATTCCTGAAATATTCCATCTGCCTAGGAAAAGCCGCTCCCTCGTCACGTTCAAACTGCATGCGCAGGACATTCAAAGCATCGGCATCTTTAAGTGCTGCATCAATATCATGCGAAATAATTGCCCCCATCTGCTCTATACCGACCGGGATCAGCATTTTTGGCGCACAGACTGTTACCTGAGCGCCTAATTTAGTCAAGCCCCAGATATTCGAACGGGCAACTCTTGAATGAGCAATATCTCCAACTATAGTTACTCTGAGTCCTTTGACCCTGCCTAATTTTTCTTTTAAAGTAAAAATATCAAGCAAGGCCTGGGTGGGATGTTCATGCCAGCCATCACCAGCATTGACTACGCTGATATCCAAATGCCTTGCCAACATCTGAGCTGCCCCGGAATAATTATGGCGCATGACAATAATATCCGCTTTTAGCGCCTGGATATTCTTGCCGGTATCGATAAGAGTTTCGCCCTTACGCACACTTGAAGTTTCGCTGGCAATATTAATCACATCCGCTGAAAGCCTTTTAGCCGCCACCTCAAAAGAAACCCTGGTTCTTGTAGAAGGCTCGTAAAACAAATTGACCACAGTTTTACCGCGTAAAGCCGGGACTTTTTTTATCTCCCGGCTGGAAACCTCCTTAAAAGACTCCGCTGTATTTAAAATCAGTTCGATTTCTTCTTGGGTTAACTCTTCCAGTCCTAATAAATCTTTGCGTGTCCAGGTCATATTTTATTTCTCGATAATGACTACTTCATCCTTCCCGTCTGATTCCTCCAGACGGACCTCAATAGTTTCATTTTTTGCTGTGGGGATATTTTTCCCGACAAAATCCGCACGGATTGGCAATTCCCTGTGCCCGCGGTCAACCAAAACAGCTAATTGAGTAATCTTAGGCCGGCCAAAATCCACCAAAGCATCTAAGGCTGCACGAACAGTGCGGCCGGTATATAAAACATCATCGACTAAAATTACGGTTTTATCGTCAATATCAAAATCAATCTCGGTTTTATGCACCACCGGCTGAGAGGAAATCATGGTAAGGTCGTCACGATAAAGGGTAATATCCAGTATTCCTACCGGAATTGTTTCTCCCTCAATTTTCTTAATGTTTTCAGCTAATCTTTGTGCTAAATACACACCCCGATTCCTGATCCCAATTAAACAAAGATTGTTAATACCTTTATTCTTTTCCAGGATTTCATGAGCAATACGAATGATACTGCGGTTTAAAGTCTCTTTATCTAGGATGGTGGCTTTTTCTTTCATTTTAGCCTTAAAAATAAAAATCCCAACCATAATATTTACAGTTGGGTAATTTTATAATTGTTCTGATTTTTTGCATTTTTCCACCTTGCCGGCTTCTCTGAGCCAGCTTAAAGGTACTTGTTTCTCTGTTTTATTTCAATAAATATACCATTTATATATCCGGTTGTCAAGGTAGAAATAAGCTGATGGCAAGTCATCAAATAATATGATATAGTTAAGAAAGATTGATTTTAATTAATTTTCAATATAGAGCGCGTCTAAAATGAGAGTTGCTTTTATTAATATAACCACAAGAATTGAATTTGGAAAATCCCTGGGGCTTTTTTACATAATCTCAGCGTTAAAAAAATCCAGGCATCAATGTCAATTATTTATTCCGAATCTAGATAAAAATTTCGCTAAAAAAATAATTGCCTTCCAACCACAAATAATCTGCTACTCATTAGTATCAAATTATTCCACAAAAACTTACCTGGGAATAAATCAATTTTTAAAAGAACATATCAGTTTTTTTGCGGTCTTTGGCGGGCCTCATCCAACTCATTATCCTGAAATGATCAAAGAACAGGGAGTAGACTGTATCTGCCGCGGCGAAGGAGAAGAAGCTATAACCGAACTCCTTGATAAAATGGAAAATAATTTATTTTATTTCGATACTCTAAATTTCTGGTTTAAAAATAAAAATGAAGTTATAAAAAATGATTTTCGCCCGTTAATTAAAGATATTGATTCAATCCCCTTTCCGTACCGGGATAACTGGAATAGCTACGACCCCCTTATCCTGCCGCTAATCACCAGCCGCGGGTGCCCCTTTTCATGCTCCCATTGCCTTAATGATAATTTAAAAGAATATTATGCAGAGAAAGGGAATTTTGTCAGAATAAGAAGTATAGCCAATATAATGGAAGAAATTAATTGCTTAAATAAATTTAAAATCAGGCAAATCCATTTTGCGGATGATAATTTTACTTTAGATAAAGAGCGCTTAAGCTTATTGCTTAAAGAATACAAAAAAAATACAAAAATACCATTTTCCTGTGATCTTAAAGTAGATTACGCAACAGAAGAAATGATTAAAGAATTAAAGAAAAGCAACTGCAGTTCATTAAATCTCTGCCTAGAAACTGCGGATGAAAGCTTCAGGGAATTATTAACCAAAAGAAAAATTACCAATGAAGATATTTTACAGGTTTCAAACTGGTGCCATAAACATAAAATTAAAACAATCAATTATAATCTTCTAAGGCTTCCTTTCGAGACAAAAGAACAGATGTTTAAAACTATAAATTTAAACATTCAATCCCGGCCATATCGGGCAATGGCTTCGACTATGGTAATTTTTCCCAATACTGCTTTACATGAATATGCTGTTAAGAATAATATCCTGGACAAAAAGACTAACCTGTTTGTAGGTTTATTCAAATCGGACTTTATTAACGAAATTAATAACACTAATCATCTTTTTATGCCTATAATCAAATTCCCATTTTTAAGTTCATTTTTTAAGAAAATAGTGGATTTAAAATCTGGCAGATTAATTAAAACCATAGGCAATGCTTTTAACTTTTTTTTATTCACTCGTCAGGAAGGGCTTAACTATGCTATAAAAAAACTGAAAGATGATATTTCTTTCAGTAATTTTTTAAATAAGTTTTGATTTAATTATTGATTAACTTTTGCTTGGCTTTTTTGCTCTTCATAAAAAGCACGGTAAATATACTGATTTTTCTCAAAATTTACTTTCTGAAAATTAAAGTGGTGTGTAAATTTAATTCCGCACAACCTTAGAACAAAATACAAAATAAATCTTTTCAAAACCAAGAACCGGTCAAAATATTCTTTATAACCAATCCCCAGCATATCCTTTTTAAATACCCTGTCCTTTATATTAAACTCTTTCTCTAAATCGCTGATTTCATTAAAAAGGTCGATCCTGCCTAAATCAAAAGGGGAAACACTGGCACTTTTAAAATATTTCCTATGACTAACAATAAAAGTTATTACTTTTATAATATCAGTCGGGGTTTCTCCGGGATAACCCACTATAAACAGCAAGTGGTTCCAGATACCACAAGCTGATGAATTACGCAGAGCTAACGAAACAGTATTTCGCTCTATTTTTTTATTCATCTTTTCCTTGGCAACATCCCCCAGGCTTTCAACACCCCATCTTAACAATATACAGCCTGATTGCCGGAGCAATTTAAAATATTCGGCATCTACCGTATCAGGGATACAATAAGCTGCCCAATTTATATTTAAATCCTCCTTAATAATTTTTTGGCACAGTTGCTCGGAAAAATCTTCACTGAGATTAATTGCATTATCAACAAAGAAGAAATTATTAGAATCGACATTTTCTTTTATATTTTTTAAATCTTTTATGATATCATCCGGATCCTTGAAAAATAGGCTTTTCCTTCTTGTTATGCAAAAAGCACATTTATTCCTGCAGCCTTTGCTAGTTTCATAGGGTATAGGGACAACTTTATTTTTCTTATATTCATAAAAAGGCAGCCCTTGAAAATCAGGGCTCATATTCTCAGCATAACGGCAAGTTACATTATTAACAACCACTTCGCCATTATTCTTATAGATAAGATTATCTATTTCTCTAGGGTCTTCACCCTTTAAAAGCCTTAGCAAAGGGATTTCTCCCTCTGCAATTATAAAATAATCCAGAAATTGATATTTTCTCAGTAAGCCGCTCAGCTTTTCGGTAATAAAACTTCCTCCAATAACTATTTTTTTATTATATTTTCCCTTAATAAATTTAGCGAAACATATGGATACCACAAGTTGCCATTCACTCATGGCCGAAAATCCAATATAATCAAATTCTTCGATTTTGCCGGAAAGCAGTTTCTCCCATTCAACAAGAATATTGGTTATCCGCCTATCCGGAATATCATTAAGCAGATAATCATCCACAATCCGGCGGCAAAAAAATATTTTTTTAGGATTATTATATTTATTATTTACTCTTTTAAGTATGGTTTTTATAGGTTCGATATTTATGGCGTCTTCATTCCAATATTTCGTTTCTAAATCGTCGATTTGGACAGCAATTCCGGCTCTCTTCAAATAACCAGCCAGCACCGAGATTCCCAAAGGAGGAAAGGGCAGCGCTCTTTGCACTGGATCGGGAAGGAATAAGATAAATATTTTATTACTCATAGTTATTCTTATGGTTTCAGTTTCATTATAAAAATGGCTTGCAAAAATAATAATTCAGCGAATTCTGATTACTTTAAAATTATATCACCATAACTTAATAATAGCATTATTTTTATAACTGCTTGGAATCAGATAATAATATAAAACTTCAATAAAATTATTAATAACCCGGCATTTATGCTTTTTAATAAACATACGAAATTTTTTATGCCGCTTTAAACATTTTCTCCAATAAAAATAGACCTGATTTCATCTTTAATATTAATTCCGGTAAGAAATAAAATAGCTCTGTAAATTATTACAATTAATAAAACTCCAAATAAAAAAGAAAATTGATTATTGAAAATAATACTCTTTAATATTATGCAAAAAGTAAATATTGGTACAATTGAAAGAATTATCTGCTTACAGTTAATGTTTAAGATAATATCCTTTAAGCTTAATTTTATATGCCTAGTTAACACAAAAAATAATCCGGCAGTAGTAAAAATTGAAAGCACTGTCATCATTAAGGCCACCGCACTAATCCCAAACCTTGCAGAAAATAAAATTGCCGGAGGATAAAGAATAAGAGCGATAGCGTTCCATTTTAACAATAAGTCTATCTTGCGTACGGAAAGAAAAAATGGCCTAAACAGGATGCTGCTTGAAAATTTTACCATTCCTCTGATGCATAAAATTTTAAATGGCAGATCCGCTAAAAGCCATTTCTTACCAAAAAGCAATATAATAAACTCTCTTGAAAATAAAATCAGCGTAAAAAATAAAGGTACGATAAACAGTAAAGAAATTCTTATTGTTTTAAAAACATACTGCTTCAAGTCTCCCTCACTGTAATGGTTGCTTAAAATGGGGAATAGAATATTAGAATAAACGTTGGTAAATCTTGAGTAGAGAAAATGCGAGCTTTCATAAGCAATATAATAAAAACCTAAAGCAGCCGGGCTTAACACCTTCATAATAAAAAAATAATCAAAATTATTACTTAAATACAAAATAATTTTTAACCCGATTATATCCCTGCCAAAGGCAAAAGAATCTTTTAGATTATTGAAATTAAAGGCTAATTGTAACCTTTTCGGATTAGCAAAATAATACACACCGCTTACAACCAAATTACTGATAACATAAGCAATTACAATGCTCATTACCCCTTGCTTCAATAAACCCAGAGTTATACTTACTATAGAAAATATTAATGCTCCGGAAAATTCTATTAATCCTATTTTTTTAAATTTTATATCCTTGATTAACAAAGTTTTATTTACTGCCCCAAATGAAGAAAAAATAAAAGTTGTACTTAATAAACGGATGGCCAAAATCAGTGGCGGGGCCTTAAAAAAAACTGCAATCAGAGGAGCTATGAGCCAGGAAAATATGAATAAAATAAACCCGGCTAAGATAACAAAATTATTGATATTAGCAATAATGCTATCATCGGCGTTTTTTCGCTGAATTAAATCTTCTAACAATCCAGCGCCTTGAAAGAAATTAATAAAATTAATATAAAGATATGCGATGGCGATAATTGCGAAATCAGAAGGGAAAAGTATCCTGGCAAGGACGATATTAACCAGAAACTGCATGAATTTTACAGCTATATCTGAAGAAATCCCCCAAATAAACCCTTTAAGGAAAAATTTTTTAGCATTCATCATAAATCAGAGAAGTCATAAGATATAATCTAATATACATACGGCAGGTATTTTCCTATATCTTTCGGATCGATAGGAAAATCAAAAGGCCCGGCACAATTACCATCCTTGCTGCTAAGGTCATCACAAGCTGAATATCTTGAAGCCTTGCAGCCCCCTCCGCAAATATCAACAATAGAGCATTTTTTACATTCTTCCGGAGTCTCTAATAACTTTACTAATTTTTCATTATAAAATGACTTATTTAAAATATCTTTCAGCCTGTTTTCTTTAATGTTACCTAAATTTAAATCAACGAATGGGCAGGGCTTAACTATACCATCACAATCGATGCTAATAGTGTTGATAAAAGCCGTGCATATCCTTTTTTTTAATTTCAAATCCAACAATGTCTTGGTTTTATGCTTTTCACTTTTATTTATTACCCAATCCCTCGCCCTCTGCAAATTCCCAAAACAAGATTGATTTTCACCGTTTACCATGATATACGATAAATATGTTGTTTTAGCTCCTAAACCATTCACAAACGCTTCAATTTCGGGTAAAAAATCCACGGTATCCGGAAAAAGAATAATAAAAGCGTATGTTTCAAGTCCGGCTTTCAAACAGGCTTTTATAGCAGATACGGTTTTTTCCCAAGACCCCTCTACTCCTGTTATTAAATCATGCTTATGATTAATATGCGAATGAAGCGAGATGATAGCTGAGTTAACCCCTGCATTTTTCATCTCTAAAGCCTTATCAAAATTTATTAAGGTGCCATTTGTATAAACCTGTATTTCGGGAGGATTAAGTTTTGTCTTTGCATAACGGATGATCTCGATAAAATCATCCCTGAGAAGCGGTTCCCCTCCCAATATATCAAGCCTGATAATCTTCCCGTCCATTGAATTCTTAAGCTGATCAAAAAAATGAAAAAGTTCGCTTTTTGACAAAGCCGTATTTTTCTTTTTTGAATAGCAATGCTTACACCTTAAATTACATTCACTATTAATATGCAACTTAACGCTTCTTCTGTACTGAATAGATAAAAATTTAAAAGCAGCCCACTTTATAAATCTTATTCGGGAGAGCTTTGATCTTGAATAAATAATTTTATAGACAAATTTTTTAAAAATATAATCGAAAATTCTCGCGCAGGTTCTGCCGTAAATTTTTTGAATTTTCTTAAAAAACACTGCCAACCTCCGTTTATATTGTATTTATAATCTCTCTTTATAATATCATAAAAAATTTATGATAAATAGTCCTTAAATTAAATGAAATAATTTGGCAATTACCAGCACTGCTGCAATTGTTAAAAAGATACTGGTTACTATCCGCAAGAAAACTATATAAATCTGCTTTGATTCCAGGCTTAATTTCAAAAAATGAAAAGCCGAATAAGAAAATTCCCTCAAGCCAGCCTTGCTTTTTCCGGATTTCCGTTCACAAAAAACATAAGGAAGCTCCTTAATGCCTTTATAATCTGCTTTTACAAGGACTTCGAGTAATATTTTATACCCTACGGGCTCAAGAATAGTTTTTTCAATAATTTTTCTGCGCAATACGAAAAATCCTGACATAGGGTCACTAATTTTTTTGGTATATTTGGATAGAAGAATGCGGCTTGATGCTATAGCTAGCTTTGAGGTAATACGGCGGTAAATTCCGGTTCCAGAAAAACCACTTCCTTTTAAATAGCGGCTGGCAACAGCGATATCTATAGCTGGATTATCTTGAAGTACCTGTATAAGACTAGAAAGAACTTCAGGAGGATGCTCTAAATCTCCGTCAATAACTCCAACCAATTCTCCTTGAGCCTGCCTCCAACCCGTAACAACTGCTGTCCCCAAGCCTCTTACCCCAAATCGGCGGATTATTTTAATATTACCATTTGCCTTGGAGAGCTCTTGGATGATTCTCCATGTGGAGTCTGGACTATTATCATCAACAATAATAATTTCATATTCAATACCAAGATTCCCAAGCACAGAAGACACTTGACGGCAAAGTTCGCATATAGAACTTGCTTCATTATATGTAGGAATTATCAATGAAAAAGAATTTGATTTATTTAGCATTACCTAAGTTCCTCTTTGCATAAAATAAATCTTTTGCGAAATGCTGAAACCATTAATCTTAAATTTAAAATAATCTTTATTAAAAGCTCCGGCCTTGTGAATAAAATAAATAAAAAAGAAAAAATATCATAGATAACAATAAACGGAAGATAAATTAAAAAATTAAAAATATTCTCGTTTTTAATGATGGTAAGATACCTGTTTATAATAAGGCATACGTACAAGTCGTTATTAAGATAAAGCCTTGCATATTTTTTCCCCACGCCTTTTTTACCTCTTGTGGTCGCCCCCCTTTGATGATAAGCAACTGCTGTAGGTATATAATAAGCTTTCCAGCCAAAATTTTTTCCCCGCCAGGCAATATCTAAATCCTCGTAAAAATAATGAAAATCATCATCAAAATATTCCTGGTTTATTTTGAGCTGTCTTAACATCTCTCGACGGTAAAAAGCAACAGCTCCTGTCACGCCAAATACATACCCGCATTCATTAAACCTGCCGCTATCTGTCAACCCGTACCCTCTTTCAGCGGCAGTACGAAATACACTCAAAAATAATCCTGTACTATCTAGAGTCGTTTTATCGCTACGCAGTATCTTCCCGCTTATCATACCTATATTTTTATTTATAGCGAAACCTTTTAAAGCCTCCTGTATAAAATCACTGCTTAAGGTTACGTCATCATTAAGGCAAAGTACAAATTCACCGACGGATATTTCAATCCCTGTATTTAGTGCAGATGAATAATAAAGATTGCTGTTATTGGTGCAAAATACTGCCTGCGGATACTTAAAAGATACCCTGTTTTTAAATCCTTGATCAACTGAATTATCTACCACAAAAATTTCTATGCCTGTAAAAGCCTGCATTATTAGCGATTCCAGACAACAGGCCAGCCTATCGTAATCACCGGAAGAAACAATAATTACGCTTACTTTGATATCGTTTGACATATTTTTTATCTTAACATAGAATGAAGTATCATGTTTAATATTTTCTTAATATTTTTATTCATCCGGCCTTTTATATCATCCCAGGCTTTTCCGTCTCTTGATTTTATCTATTCATCAGCTTTTATCAGTTTTCTTGTAATATTCATACTGTTCCACAGAATAAACTGGATAAAAATTAAATCAGCCTTATTACCTTTTTTATTATTTATTTTTGGTGTATTTATTTCATTTTGCTATTCGATAAACCAAAAAAATTCCATAGGTTATATATATATTTACCTAACTCCTCTGCTTTTGCTTTTTGCTTCTACAACTTTCAAAAAAGAAGAATGTATCTTAATAGTTCGTATTATTTCTTTAAGCAGTATTTTCATTAGTTTCTTAGCTATATATCAATATTTTTTTGGCTTCCAGAGCCTTTTGAATTATTTGAAAAAATCCGGCATAACTGACCAATTTGTATTTAATTATATTTCTCAAAAACGGGTTTTTTATCCATTTATGACTCCTAATGCATTAGCAGGGTACTTAATTATGAGTATTCCTTTAATTTATATAGATAAAACCCGTAAATGGTTCTTAATCCCGGTATTCATAGCTTTATTTCTTACAAAATCGACAGGAGCTTTTTTAAGCTTATTTATTGGTTTAATTTTTTATGCTTATCTCTTAAAGAAAACCTCCAAAAAAGCCTGGATAGCAATAATGCTGCTATTTATAATTTTTCTAACCGTTATAATAATGCGCCAATCAAGTATCCAGCAAAATACTACACCCTTAAATTCCTTAATTCAACGGATATCTTACTGGTCTGAATGCATAAATGTAATAAAAACACACCCCTTAACTGGCACAGGAATAGGAAATTTGAGCCTTACTGCAAGCCGCTATGCACATAATAGTTTTCTACAGCTTTGGGGTGAAATAGGAATTGTTGGAATTATGGGTTTCTTATGGCTGGTTATATTAATAATTAAAACCTGTATCCGTAAAATAAAAAATGCCAGCAATGACATCTCAAGACAAAATTGGGCCCTGCTTATAACATCCTGCTTAATTTTTCTCATTCATAACTTATGCGATTTTACTCTGATGCTTCCGGAATTAAATCTTATTTGGTGGGTAATACTCTGGCTAAATGTCCTGCAGTATGATAATTAAATAATAAAATTTACTTCTTTTCCTTTCTTAACCTGATGATCTTCCATCCCCCGCTTTCTTTCGCCCACCTGAAAAAATTTTTTTCCGCCCTCTCGATTTCCTTGTTATCTTTTAAATTATAATCTTTTACATTATATTCTACCCCAACCCGGTAATCATTTCCGGCAGCTTTAATAGTAGTTTTTATTTCTCCTAGTGTTGAAATAATATCCGAATTTTCTGATTTCTTTTGAGCCCTTTCTTCGGCTGTTTTTTTAAATGCATCAAAATTTATAGCTTTGCCATCCTTGCCAGAGTCATTATAATTGGCTGAGATATACTCCATCATTGCATCCACATCATTAGCTACAGCTTTCTTTAAAAAACTTTCTGTAAGCTGTTTTAAGGTTGCCTCATCAGCTTCATTGGCATAAGTTAACCCAAATACCGCACTTAAACAGGCTAAACAAACTAAAAAAATTAATCTTTTCATTTTTCCTGCCCCCTTTTATCCCATCATATAATAAATACCTTTACCTTTCAATTTATATCTACTAAACCGAAGGCAACATCTTCTTTCCCGTGAACTTTTAAATATTTCCTGAATAATACTGCTATATCAATAATTTCCACCCCATCCTGATCAGGAAGATAATAAAAATAAGGCCTGTATAATTTATAAAAATTATCCTTTTTAACAGAATAATCTTTTATATCAAAATACTGTACTTCTTCCTTAACCGAAACATCCGGCTGAATAATCCAGGGTTCTTTATATCTTTTATATGCTTTCAATGCTCTTTTAATAACATCTCCCGCTGCTTTCCTGGACATTTGTTTCAAGCTATAAACTCCCCGGCTGCCCCAATTAAGATTTAAGTCTAAGCCAGCATATTTGACAATAAACAACCTTTTCTTCTGAGATAAACCCAAAATATCATCCAAAGATAACCGATTATCTTCGAATAACATTTTTTTGTTATCTTTAATTATATAACTTCGAGGGAACAAACTTTTTTCTTCGTCCGAAAAATAATCGCTATATTCATTATCCCAAACTAATGCTGATACTATTTTTTGTTCATATAATAAATTTGGCTCCGGATAAATTTCTAACTTCTTGTCTTTCACTTTTTGAAATAAATCATAATAATTATTAAACATAACTTTTTGCGCTAATTGGCCCCAGAAAATCGGCACCTCCTCATCTTTGCCAACAAAAAGATGCCTTGGGCAAGCCTGTAATAATTTCAGCTGCTTGGATAGAGCGCTGGCTCCTGATAAACAATAATCTTTTTTAGGGATTTTTCTCACAGGAGATGTTATGCTGATAACATCTCCATTTAAAATTTCATCTAAGAAGAAACTTACCTCATTATACAAATTAGATCGTTTATAAAATATAATTTCTTTTTCTGTTTCCTTAAGCTGAGCTGCTATAATATTCCCACTTTTTTTCAGCCTTTCATAATTTAAGGTTCCTTTTATGCCATATTTAACATCCATAATTTTACGAAAGGCAAATAAATACCCCAGCCCTCTTAACCCAATATGGTATTCCGTTACCTGCTCTAAATCTGTGGAATCCATTCTGAATATAAGCATCTTTTTTTTAAAATTATTAAGAAAAAAATCTCTATGCATTTCTTTATTCTTCTTGTTTCTTAATACTCCTGTTTCAAACACCTCTAACAATTGTTTATTATTCTGTAATATTGCATCCCGGTACAAAAGATCAACCTTATTTAGAAGCTGAGCCAAAAGCAACCCTCTCTTTTTAACAGCCTCTAAATCTATTTGAACAGAATGATAATCGCAAAGAAAATTAAACCTTGTCTTTTCATCCTTAAAACAAGTTCGATATAATTCTTTGGCAATTGCAGAGTAAGGCATATTTTCTTCCATTATATTAAGGCGCGATACAAAGAATCGCATTTTAAACACTTTGGATTCTTACCATTAAAACCAGCTGCCTTTGCAGATGAAGCAGTGATCATTGCGTCCAGGCTTTCGCAACCAATATTTCCAATCCGGCCCAATTCCCGACAACGGTAAACTTCTCCATTGTAATTAATAAACATCGAGTTAAAATTTACAAAACAGCTGCTATGCATATAGCCAAATTTTAACTTCTTTATTAATAACCCTACAAAATCACCGTTAGCTGATTTTCCTTTTACCTTTAACAAAGAATTAACAATGTTTTCCTTTTGCTGATCGGTAAATAAAAACTCCTTATTTAAAGCATTTTTTTCGTAATTTAAGTGATTAGTGTATGATTTGACGTTTTCGATCATTTTTAAATAAACCGGCAACTTTATTTTATTACAATACCCGACTGTTTCTTCGATTTCTGAATAATTCCAGGGCGTAATGGTAAACTTTGCTGCAATACTTAAATCAGGGAATAATTTTTTGATTTTTAAGACAGTTTCATTCAGACAAAGCAACGCTGCATCATTCTGAACAATGAAATTATGGGTTTTTAGCCCTAGTAAACTTAACTCTAAGGATATCCTCCCGGTTTTGCCTGCCCTGCGGAAAAAATTAACGATTCTATCTGTAAAAAATCCATTTGATGAAATTACACAATTTGCTTTTGGATGTAAATAAGTAAAATTTTTATAAACTTCCTCAAAATCACCTCTCATAAAAGGCTCACCGCCGGTGAAATTTACACACTTTAGTTTTTTCAATTTTTTGGAAATAAATATATTATTCAAGACACCGATACTTAAAACTTCTTCCTTGAGGGGATTTTGTTTCCAAATATCGCACATGCGGCATCTTAAATTACATTCTCCCGCCACCGCTAGGGTAATGGTATGGATATCTTCCGCAGGCAGATTAAAAAGCTTGATATTTCTTTTGGCCCAGCTTAAAAGCTTATTCTTATCTGGTTTCATCTTGTGATCCTGGATAACATTTTATAATTTGGCCAACTATACTTCCAAAATGATAAGCAAAAGAATTTAAAAATAAAAATATAAACGAGTTAATCCTGGTTTTAAAATTACAATTAAGAGAAGATGTTATTTTTAAAAACCATAATTTTTCTCTTTTAAAATTGACATTTTCCCCATTCTGAATATACCTGCTCCCCAGACCCTGCAAAAATGAACTCTTAAGAAGCGAAAAGATGCTTCTTTTTATGGGAACATGTTCCACAAAAATATCATCGCATAAATACATCTTACCATTACCCCTGATAATCCTTTTATTTAACTCCGTCTCTGCCCCGCCATAAATTATTTTTTCGTTGAAACCTTTGTGCCTTAACATAACGTTTTTTCTATAGCCGGCATTACCACCAAGCAAGGCTAACGTCGGCCCATTATCAAGTTGATTGGATTTTAAGAAAAAATTATACACTTTATTGCGGCAATAATTACAGGTGTCTTCGTTGTCGCGGGAATAATATTCTCCCCCTATAGCAGAAGCGGAATTGAGTTTTAAAAAATTATTATAAACTCTTATTGCCCAGCCAGAATCAGGAAGCAGGCAATCATCATCTAAAAAATACACAACTTCATATTTCGCGTTTTCAATACCTACATTTCTGGCAGGATTAACCCCATTTTTCATAGCTTTAAATAACTTAATTCCCGAATACTTAGTTTGCGAGTTAAGCCATTTTTTTGTTTGACTATCCCTGCAATCTAAAGCTACCAGTACCTCATAATCAAAAACATCATCAATCTTTTTTTGATTAAAAACAGAATCCAAACACAATTCTAAACATTTTAATCTATTATATGTAGGTATTATAAAGGAGATATTAGGCATAATTTTAATAATTACTGTTTCTCCAAAATAACGGATCCTGGCAAAATCTATCGTGTAATTTATTAAAAGTTGTCGACCGACAGCCATAAAAATGCGGATTAACTTTATTGGGTTTATAGTAATTATGTCGACGGATTTTACTTACTTTTTCAGATTTAATAATATCTGCCAAAGAATTTATCCTGATATCTCCGAGTATCTCATCAAGATACCCGCATAATTGAACTTGTCCCTGACTATTAACACAACACCCTGTTTTAACTACCGAGCAACCCATGCCGGCTATGGGATATGTATAATCCGGATCCCAATTAAATCCAAATTCCTCTTTATCGATTTTCGAAAGTAAGTGAAAAATATCTTTTATATCCTCATTTAAAATTTTTAGTTCATCATAATAACCGTGATTTTTATGACCGCTGGCAGGAGGAACTATCGGCTGAACATAAGGAATAATATTTTTTTTACGCCACATTTTCCATAAAAACGGGACTTCTTTATAATTCTGGCGGCAGATTATTGTATGAATAGCTAATCTTGATTTTTTAGATTTAGAAAAACCTGCTTTTTCTAAGTTATCCAGCCCTCTCTTAATTTTATCCCAGGAACCAGTTACTCCGGAAAGATAATCCTGAACTTCTGAATTTAAACTATTTAATTTACATACAATACTCACATTCAAAGCATAAAGCTGTTGGGCTGTTTTTTGATCAATTAAAGTATTATTAGTAAAAATAACTGTATTCATTTT
>Ga0172375_10002204_pt1 | contig 30666 bp, 20 predicted proteins | sample LakKiv1m_FD_114537 | JGI IMG/M metagenome (GOLD analysis project Ga0172375, IMG submission 114537) | Freshwater microbial communities from Kabuno Bay, South-Kivu, Congo - kab_092012_11.1m | ecosystem: Environmental > Aquatic > Freshwater > Lake | place: Democratic Republic of the Congo... | reverse complement strand
CTGTATGGATTTCATCCTCTGGGGATACTTGATCTGCGCTCTCGCAGAATAGAACCTGAAACATGAAATACTGTTACCCATGTCCCCGGTTCATTTCGTTACCTATGTTTCGCTTGCACAGAGAGGTGAGGTGGTTTACTGGTCGAGCTTTTTGAAGCAGAGGAACCAGTCCACGCATTTGTCGCCATGTTCGGCCACGCGCTCTTTCGCCAGTTGTGCAGTAGCGGGCGGCGGAATAATCACGTCTTCGCCCGGACGCCAGTCGGCTGGAGTTGCTACGCCGTATTTGTCCGAGGTCTGCATGGCCTGCAGCAGACGCAGGATTTCGTCGAAGTTGCGACCGTTCGAAAGCGGATAGTAAATAAGAGCGCGCATGACGCCTTTGGGGTCGATGAAGAAAACGGCGCGCACCGCCTGCGTTTCGCTGGCTGCCGGCTGCAGCATGCCGTACTTTTTAGCTACATCCATCTTCAGGTCGGCAATAACCGGGAAGGTGACATCGACGTTGGACCAGTTGCGGAATTTCACTTTCTCTTTTATGGTGCGCAGCCAGGCGATGTGGCTGAAATTGCTGTCGATTGACAGGCCGATAAGCTCGGTATTGAGCTTCTTCAGGTCGTCCTGAATGGCGGCGAAGCTCATGAATTCGGTGGTGCAGACCGGCGTGAAGTCAGCCGGATGCGAGAACAGAATGACCCATTTGCCCTTGTAATCTTCGGGGAAATTGATGGGGCCGTTAGTGGTGTTGGCTCTGAAAGCCGGGGCCGGTTCGCCGATTAATGGAATGCGGATGGTCTCTTCGCTCATGACATTATCCTCCACTCTGGGGGTTATGGTTTGTACTTACGGAAATACTTCCTTATTTATATCATAATAACGCTTTTAACACGCGCAATGCCGCGAGGAGATTTTTTTCAGGAATTATTCCGGAAACGGCAACCGGCAGAAATAATTACAAGTCATTGTTTATCAAAAACCCCTTTTCCGTCCTCCGGAGCGCAGCGAAGGATCTCTCTCGAAGCTTTATTCAGCAGCTCAGACCGTTGACAAACCCGATGTCGAGGTTTTATCGATTAATCCGTGCCTCATCGTCATTCCCGCGAAAGCGGGAATCCAGATTAAATTAAATAACCTGGACCCCCGTTTTCACGGGGGTGACGGGTGGTATTCGTGCGTATCTGAAGATTTGACGCCTTTGTCAGCAATCTTATGGGCGCAGCGCGCCGTGCTCCTGCTTGGAATTACACGCGTGCCAGACGCAGGCTTTAAGACATCTTCCTAATATTTCAGCCAATATTTTGTAAAGCTGCGCCAATCTGTCGTATTATTCATTCAGTAAATTCCCAAACGGAAAGAAGTTCCGATGCCGTATCCGGGTAAATTAAAAACGTTCGCCCCTGGCAGACTTGTTCCGGTGATTCTTGCCTTGTTTTTCCTTGCTCCCGCCTGTTCCGGCGACGATACTGCTTCCAGCGACGGAGACACTGACGCTGTTGAATCTCAGCCTGATGGTGATAATAGCGCTGAAGGCGACACCGAAACCACCGATCCCTGTGCCGAGTTGCAGTGTTCTCCGGGCGGCGAGTGCCTGAAACGCAAAAACAACGTGCCTTACTGCTTCTGTAACAGCGGCTATCACGCTAACAGCGATTTTACGCAATGCCTGCCGGATGAAGCCGATGGCGACGCCGATAAAGACATTGACTGGGATTACGACGTGAACGCCTGCAATCCGGCTTCGACCCCCTGGCCAGATTTGCCCTGCTGCAATACAGATGGCTCCGGGCCAAGACCCTGCATAATCGACCTTGAGTTTGAGTACACGAATGACATTGGGGAGTTTACTCTGGGATTCAGGGACGCAAGATATCTGTATTCTTTCGATATCAACGGCGAAAAGATGATTTTTGTGCAGAACAGCGAAACAGAGCCCTATAAGGGAGGCGTCAAAATCTTCGATTACAAGAGCAAAACAGGGGTCTTGATACGGGACAACAGTTTGAAGACAATATATTTAGAGTCCGGTATCGGTTCGACAAGGGCTTTTTATACAAAGATGGATCACTATATTGTCGAGAACGATTATGTGGTTATACCGGCGAACTACATCTACTCCATAGATTTGAACACAATGCAGAGCAGTCTTGCGGAAGATACCGAAAGCAATAAAGAGACGCTATCCTGCCTGAATGACGACCTTTTCTGGTTGGACAACAGACTCAGCCCGGAAACTTACGATAAACATCTGTATCGCATGGTTGGCAACGGAGAATCGGAACGTTTGGATTTGTTATCGGAAGTGTCCAGTATCCAGTATGATATTTCACCTTCGGGAGACGCCGTTCTTTATTCGATAGGATCGGCTTCTATTGCGCTTAAGGACTTAGAAGACGATACAGAAAAAGTACTTACGGAAAAACTTGAGGAGGTTTATAAACCCAAAATCTCCCAGAAATATGCTACCTGGTACGATCTCTCAAAAAGAACAAACAAATATACAGGTTGCGGTAAATCTCTTGTTCTATATGACAGAGAAAGCGAACAAGCGGAGTATTTCAAGGAATCATCAGGCATAGATGATCATTTCGCATTAGATCTCTGGGGTGACTGGATGCTGTATTACGAGTGTCATGGTGCTTACCCGGACAATCCATACTGTTGCGATGATATCGCCGATGGCGATATTTACATTTACCATTTCCCGACAAAGAAAAGCTGGAAACTGACAGATTCTCCCGGTGCGCGGAATCAAGCCCAAATGTATGACCATTTGATAGTATGGGCTGACGGGCGCTATAATCCCAACAACAGACCGGCGACTCATGACATCTTCGGCATCGACCTGTGCCTGCACCCAGAGCTTAAGGACTACTTCGAGTCGTGCAAGGACGGCGCATTTTAATCCTTGAAATTACCCCTCCCGCGGTCGCTCACCTGCACAGAGGCATAAGCTGAATTTACATTGTCACTTCGATTTCGCCCAGGTTCAGGCGGCCTTCGCGGTCGCGCAGGGGCGAGTTTTCGGGGTTCAGGCGTGTCTTGCCTTTGAAAAAGCCCACAAAGATGCCCAGCTTTTCCATCTGAGCATCGGGCGGGATGCTGACCTTGTAGCTGTCTTTTATATACTGACCTTCGGTCCAGCGGTTGGTGGGATAGCGTCCGTCCACCGGCACATGGTCGCCGCGGTGGCGATAGGTCGGGTTGGTCATGGGCTCGACATGCACGAAGATCTCGTAGCTCTGCGTGACATTCTGCGTGGCCTGGAAATACATGGTGATTTCCAGATCCTGACCGCGCTTGATTCTGCCTTCCGGCTTGAGATCGTAGCCTAAAAGCTTTATGCCCTTGTCGAATTGCACTTCGGCCTTTTTCTTCGGCTCGAAAGGCTTGTCCGAGACAAACTCGCCAAGCTGCTTGTTCAGCTCTTCCTGACTGATCTTTTTAGCCTGACCCGCGTTATCGCGGTTGGACACCAGCCAGAATTCCGGGTTGTAGGGTTCGCCCGGCACACCGTCATCGAAGATCTTCACCAGTTGTTCGCCGCCGGAGACTTCTTCCCACAGGGCGTTCAGGCGGCTGAAATGCTTCTGTTTCTGCTCGATGATGATGAAGATGCGCTTGCCTCTGTACTTGTTGTACCACTGCCGCACCGAACTGATGTCGTTGCGTACGCGATGCGCCATGTAGCCGTTTTTCTTCATCTCGTCAAAGGGCAGGTAATACTTGATGGAGCGCGATTTCCAGGTCTGCGTGAATTCGCCCAGCGGCTCGTCGGGACCGCTGCGCAGTTCGAGATATTTTTCTATCATGCCGCTGGCCGAGAACATTTCTGTCAGACGCGGAATCATGTGCGTGTTGATGTAGAAGGCATAAACCACCGAAATGATGGTGAGCGCCACCAGTATCCAGCGGTTGAATTTACGGAAGACAAAACCGCCCGCCAGCACCAGACCCCACAGAAAATACAGCGGAATGAACCAGGCCGCCGGGTTGGCCACCGCCGGATGCCAGTCCTGCAGACGCTCGGTGGTGATGAAATAGAATATGTTGCGGTAGTTCTTCTGATCCAGAATATCCGGGGCGATGATGGCCAGAACCACCAGTGCCGCCAGGAAAATCAGGCGGTTCAGGTTGCCGGAGCGGTTGTCATCCAGCAGTTTGTCGAAGTAGATCGCCAGCATGGCGACGGTAAACGGTACGGTGGGGAAAATGTAATGCACGAATTTGGTGCTGATAATAGAGAAGAAACCGAAGCAGCAGATGAAACCGGCCAGAAAGAAAAGTTCCAGACTGGGCTTGTCGGCGTCACGCTTGCCCCAGGGCAGAATATTGGCGATGGCCTGCGGCAGGAAGGTGATCCAGGGCAGCACGCCTACGCAGAAGTACAGCACAAACATCTCGAAGGAGTCGTCGGGCTTGTCCAGTTTGCCCATGGCGCGGTCGAAATGATGCGACCAGAAGAATTTTTCGATGTAGAAATTGCCGTATTTGGTCCACATGTAGATATACCAGGGAAAACCGACGGCCAGAAAAATAAGTATGCCGGTCGGCAGGTGCATGCGCTTCAGGATGCGCCAGTCGAGCGAAATCATTATGTACAGCGCCAGAGTTCCGCCGACCAGAATCAGCGGCAGCAGTCCTTTGGTAAGGAACGACAACGCCATGAAGACATAGAACATGTAGGTATAGAACGGCTTCTTTTCCTTCTCGCCTAAAAGCAGATAGCCGATGGCTATCCACATGAAGACCACAAAGGGCGTATCGACCATGAAGGTGCGCGAAATAAGGAAATAAGCCGGAGTAGTCAGCAGCAGCAGACCGCTCAAGAGTCCCACGCGGCGGTTGAAAAGCCGCCCCATGAACCAGAAAGTCATGTAGATGCCCAGCAGACCGATGAGAGCGATGGGAATGCGGGCGTTCCATTCCGAGTCCGAGCCGGTTATCCAGTAGAGCGGATAGGACATCCAGAATATCATGATGGGCTTTGACCAGAAAGTGCCGGATGGCGCGCCCTCGTCGGAGCCGACCTTGCAGGCGGGAGTGATGAAGTCGCCTTCGCCCCAGACCATTTCGCGCACGACCTGGCCGTAATTGGGCTCCCATTGCATCTGCAGCGGAAAACTGCCCAGTTTGACGAAAAGAATCAGAACCGCCAGTATCAGCAGTCCGGCCAGTGCGTATTTTTCGAGCTTCTCCATGACAGCAACCTTACCTGACTATAAGTCCCTAACTTAATTGAGGTACGTTAGCGCATTTGACAGACGCCTGTCAACGATGGAAGGAAAATAAGCGCAATGCGAATTGCAGATCCTGAATAGTCCCCAGTCTGGTTAAATATATTTTATTCTTTCAGGCAAGTTATCAGATTTACCTCCGCCTGCACTGAGGAGGCACGTAAAAGCGCCGTCTCGAAGTGCAAGGCGGTAAGTTTCCCTCATGCTTCGAGACGAAAATCTGCGATTTTCTCCTCAGCACTTTCGGGAAACAGTCTCCATGCAAAACTGGGGACTACTCAATTGCTGCTCTGTTCTGTGGACTGAATTATTTTCTTCAATTATCCGCTTTTTTCAATATTATGATGTGGCATGTTAAATAGTTAAAGCAAACAACCTGTCCGGGATTGATGGAGAACTGAGAAAATGAGAAATATTATGCAGTTGCTGCAGATTATGCCGCTCATTGTTCTGACATTTACTTTGTCGGCCTGCAACGGCGTTGACGATGGCGAAAACATCGATGGGGACGCGGACAACGCAGACCCGGACACAAGTATTGACGGAGACCTCAACCCGGATGGTGACATTACCGACGGCGACACCGCTGAGGTGGATATAAGCGCCGATGGCGATGACTGGCAGACTCCGGCGGTCGATATGCCTTTTTCGGAGTACATACAGGTACTCTGTCCCTGGCGCAGCGCCTGTGAAGAGATGGCTCTGGATGACTGCCTGGGTGAAATTCAGGGCCTCAATGTGCATTATTCGGACAGCATGGACGAACTTGAGGGCGCAACCGAACGCCTGAGTTGCCTGGCTGCGGCTGCATCCTGCGACGACTTTACCTTCTGTATGAATGATCGTGTGGAGCTGGATGCCTGCCCGCCGACTTCAGGTGAAGAGTGGTGCGAAGGCACTCTGAAAGCAGAGACCTGTGTCGAGCATGACGGCAAATATTACGCTCTGGGTTACGACTGCTTGCGGCGCAACGCCGACTGCATTATGGGGGAATGGGATGTTGAATGCCATGCAGACACCGACATCGCCTGCGATGAATTTGTAACGGAAACACAGGAAAGCATCTGCGCCGATGATGCGATATCCCTATGGTGTCCCATGTATGGACAGGTCGTACCGTATCCTGTTGACTGTACCTTTTATGGCTGGGTGTGCAGCGACGACATATGTAATGACGCAGGCACAGAACCGTGCGTTGAGGATACCTGTGACGGCCCTCTGGTGCGACGCTGCAGCAATGGAATACGCCAGACTTCCGACTGTCGTATAGTCGATCCGGATTTCGAATGCGCCACTGTGCGATTCGACGGCATAGAACAGATGAACTGTCAGGTTCCGCAGGCCGAATGGGAATGTACCGAACCCGCAGAGCCGGAATGTGACGGCGACCGCATAAAACTGTGTGCCGCCGGCAAGATGATGGTCTTTGACTGTCCAGCGGCATTAGGCGCGGTGTGTCGCTCCGAATCGCCCGGCTTCGGCGTTCCGCGCTGTGTTGTGGAATAAGCGATGCCTGGCTTTGCATAAGGCGTAAACATTGAATGTCAGAACGAAGAAGAAGAGACTTTATGATGTTGAAGAAGCGTTTTGCGGTAATTATCTGCTGTCTGTTTTCATCACTGTTTCTTGTTGCTGCCTGCGGAGAAACTGAAGACGGTATTTCACCCGACGGCGACACAGATGGAAATACGGAAAACGGCGGCGAGTATGAAGCGGAAACCGATGGCGATGTGGATGATGATGCTGTCGATACTGATATATACGTCAATACATACAGATGGCAGGGATTGAGCGACATCTATTGTAAATCGCGGGTTGAAGCGGATCAGGAGGAAGACGGTCTGGTGGAAATGCTTGACTGCTACTGGACCTTCTACGATGAAAACGACAATATTGTCTCCCTGCTGGTCGATAGTATATGTAATGGCGTCAATGATTACTGCTACCACTACTATTATGATGAAAACGGACGGCGTATTTCCTCTAAAACCAGTTACGATTGCCTGGGAGAACCGGACGAGTGCCGCAATTCCGCCTATAACAGCATGGGTGTTCTCATCATGGATGGCGTTGATAAGGGATGCGACGGCACAAGGGAAGAGGAGTGCACCGATGTGGAATTCCGTCCGGACGGAGTCACCGCCGATCTGCGCTATGATTATGACTGCAACGGCGTTTTCGACTACTTCAACGATAAATGCGAAGAGCTGACATACGATTCCGAGGGACATCTTTTAAGCGGAATTCTGGACGCGAACTGCGACGGGGAAATCAACTGGTGTTATTTTTATGTTTACGATGAAAACTGGAACATGACCGAATACAACCAGGACAGCGATTGCGACGGTACAGCCGGCGGCTGCTATCATTACAAATACAGCGAAGAAAATATTAAAATTGAGGAGGCTTACCTTAACTATTGCGATGAAAACAATGTGAACGGGTGCACAACCTGGACGCTGGATGAAAAAGGCAGAGTAATCGGAAGGCAAACCAGCGGTGAGTGCGGCGATTATCCTTATGGCTATTGCACCATATGGACATACGACGGCGACGATAACCTGACCTCTTGCGATATCGATACGGATTGTAACGATTACATCAATTTTGCAGACGAATATCAGGGTCACTGCCCCTGGAGGGACTGACAGATCCGTCAAGGCAAATCTGACTCATCCCTAGTTTATAAATAGTGCCTGTTTCCCTCCGCTTCGAGACGGCACCGGGTGCCACGGGCTAAGCCGCAGGCTTGCCCGTGCTCTTGATTACACTGGAAAACTCCGCCGGGCGCCATAGTTTTACGCCCTCGAAGAGGGTGGAAAGCTGTGCTTATTGATTTAAGAACACAGCCTCCCGGCCCTGCAGGCCGTGAGACTATGGCACCCTTGCCTTAACATAAGTATTATTGTGCCTGATTATGTAAAACCGGGGATGATTCAGAAACATTCTCAAATCCCTCGTTTTTTTGTTTTACGCCGCTGCCATGAACCTGTAGCATTTCCACGTGGTTCTTTATTTTTACTCGGAGGATTTTCATGTCCCGTCGTTTTTCGTCAGTAATGGCGCTGCTGATTTTATGTGCATTTGTTTCCACCGTTGGTGATGCGGTCGCAGCCGGGCGTGTCATGAGAAAGAGCCAGACAAAGTCTGAGGCGCCTGCTGCTGAGAAACATTACAACAAAGTGACGCTGGAGTGCGGAGTCAAAGACATTGTAAACTCGCTGGGCATGCGTCTGATAAAAATTCCCGCCGGACGTTTTGTAATGGGTTCGCCCGCCGCCGAGGCCGGACGCGAGGACTCGGAGACACAGCATGAAGTTGAAATTACACAGCCCTTCTACATGGCCACCACGGAAGTCACACAGGCCCAGTGGAAAAGCCTGATGAAAAGCGAGCCTTCCGACGTGCGCGCTTGCGGTGCGGATTGTCCGGTCGAGCGTGTAAGCTGGTTCGATGCGATTGAGTTCTGCAATGCCTTGAGTCGCGCCGAAAACCTGACGGCCTGTTACCTGCGCCGCGGCATGCGTGTGCGCAATATGGCTGGCTGCAGCGGCTACCGCCTGCCGACCGAGGCCGAGTGGGAATATGCCGCCCGCGCCGGGACTTCAACAGCAACATACGGCGACCCGGTGACATTTAAAGGCATCAGCAACGCGCCTGAACTGGAGCCAATAGCCTGGTATTCCGGCAACTGCGACGCCGCATACGACGGAGCCGCCGATTGTTCGGGCTGGCTGGAACGTCCGCAGCCCGGCAGGCGCTGCGGCCCGCAGCCGGTGGCAGGTCGGCAGCCGAATGTCTGGGGTCTGTATGACATGCTGGGTAATGTGGGTGAGTGGGTGCAGGACTGGTACGGACCATACGACGCCCGTGCCGCAGTCGATCCGCAGGGACCGCTTCGCGGCGAAATGCGCGTCTGGCGCGGCGGCTCGTGGGTCAGTCTGGCTCGATTCAGCCGTGCGGCGGCGCGCCTTTATTACAAACCCACCGAGGCCATGAACGAAGTCGGCTTCAGAGTGGTGAAATCGGCGCAGGAGTAAGTAAGAGTGCAGTGGCGGGTGGATACTGCCGCTCAGGCAGTCCGGAATCTTCAGTATTCCATTAAATACTTGACAAAATACCGACATATCAGGGTAATAAAAAAAAACTGAAAATCCGCGTACCGGCTCATTTACTGCTTTATTGACGGAGGAATTTATCATGAAGAAGCTTTCCATATTCGCCCTGCTGCTGCTGGCATCGGCAATTATGTTTGCGGCCTGCATGGGCATGGACAACGAAGAAGAAGAATCCGATTGCTCGGATTACGACAGCAGAAGCGACTGCGAGGATGACAACGACTGCTTCTGGCTGGATGATGATGATGAATGCGATGATCTGGACGACATCGATTGCCCGGACTTCGAAGACGAAGATGACTGTGAGGACGGAAACGACTGCGCCTGGAACGACGCTGAAGAAAAATGTGATGATGACGACAGCGGCGAGGGCGAAGGTGAGGGCGAAGGTGAAGGCGAAGGCGAGGGTGAGGGCGAAGGCGAGGGCGAAGGTGAGGGCGAAGGTGAGGGCGAAGGTGAAGGTGAAGGTGAAGGCGAGGGTGAACCAGGAGAATGGTTCGACACTATGTATGGCAACACCTGGCAGAATCCGCCCATGTTCGGCCAGACGACTTATCAGGGTGCCGTGGATTACTGCACCAGCCTGCCGGGACACTGGCGGCTGCCGACCATCGATGAATTGCGCTCGCTGATTCGCGGTTGCGATGCCACACAGAAGGGAGGCTCGTGCGGAGTGTCCAACGAGTGCGTAGCACTTTACGAATGCAAAGACGACTCCTGCGACGGCTGCGAGGCCTTCGGCGGCGAAGGGCTGGATGGCTATTATATGCATCCGGATCTGCTGGGTGCCGGTCAGCCTTACTGGTCTTCCACGCCAGTCTCCGATTTCGAAAGCTGTTACTGGGGCGTCAGTTTCCCGAGGGCAATCATCGTTTATTTCAGCTCCATGGTAGATACTTCCGGCGTGCGCTGCGTCTATGACGGCCTGGGCGAATGATGGATTTTGCCGATTAACATCAGGCAAGTTCTGCAGATGCTGATTCTGATTGCGGAGTAAGTTCAATGAAGCGTGCAGTCGGTTTTCCTTTTATTATCGCTGGCCTGCTGCTGGCGGACTATTTCTGCGCCTAACGGGTATTTCGATTACTATTTTAATATTCGCGACGGCGCGCCCAGCCGCTGCAACCCGCAAGATGTGGAGAATCCGGGAGAGGAGCAATGCGCTGCTATGTGGTAAGAAGTTTATTAATTCCGCTTATGAAGACATTGAAGCTGTGTGATCGGTTTCCTTTTAGGTGCAGGTGTTTTCCGATAGAACGGGCTCCACTGATTTTCTGGTAACGGGGAACCAGTTTTTTCAATTCATTTGAAGGTGTTCCAAGTCTGTCCGGTTCGCGAAATTTGCGTGAGTTTTGCTGCCTTGCGAGATTGCTGACACACATTGCGGCCTCTACAGATTCAAGGTCACCCAGAAACCATGATTCCATTTCTCTGCATGGAATTCGAACAATATAATTGCCCTTATCCAAATAATTGCAGAGTTCCGTCAGATGGGTTTTCAATACAGTGCAATCAGCGGAATCCTGATCACGAACAATGACAAAACGCGATTCCGGGTCCTGCCATGCACGCAGTTTTCTTGGGATAGACTTCTCTAAATCATGTTTTCCCTGGTGAACAACCGGTATCCATTTCACCCCCGGAAAAAAACGGGGCATCAGACTGTCCAGCAGTTCCTTCATGGATTGTTCTTCTAGCAGAAAAACCAGATTCATATCAAAAATCCATATTCTCGAAGAATCCCTGTTTCCAGAGTTCTCCAGGCAGATCACCTTCTGCTGAAAGGGCTTTCAACTGTTCACATTCCGATATTCGTCTGATGCTGGTATAACCATTTTCTTTTTTTAACCAAAATATCTCGTCCAGCGAAACGCCGTTGAGCAGATCCGGTGAATGAGTGGAAACAAAAACCTGTCCGCCACGTTCTGCGTAAAGCCGGAATTCTTCGGCCAGTTCCTGTAAAAGTTTGGGGTATAACTGGTTTTCCGGCTCCTCTACACATAAAAGTGGGTGTGGGATTGGATCGTAGAGCAGTACAAGATAGGCGAACATTTTTATTGTACCATCAGAAACATAACGGGCGACAAAGGGGTCTTTGAAAGCGCCATCCTGAAAACGCAGTACAACGCGCCCATCATCCATTTGTTTCGCTTCCACACTTGTCACGCCGGGGACACGCTCGGACATTTTAAGTAAGATCTTATCGAAAGCTTCTTTATGGCGAGAAAAAAGAAATTGTGTGACAAGCGGCAGATTATCCCCACGATCCGAAAGATGCTCTGCATAACCTGCATCCTGGCTTGGCCTTGCATCCTGAATGTGAAAATCCGAGACATGCCAATTTTCAATTAGTTTTCTGAAGGAAGATACGACTTTGAATTGTTGAAACTGCCCTAAACCCTTTATAGCTAAAATATCAGGCGAATCAAGTTCTTGTTCCTGCCTTTCCATCTTAGCATCCGGTTTACCATATTCGTCCTCGTTTACAACTGCTTGACCATGACCTCTTGTAAAATTAAGGAAGTGCCACGGTTTGCCATGCTGACCACGTCGATATTTGAGAATCTCTCTCTGTACAATTGGACGGTTTTTATCTAGTCCGATTTCAAGGCTGTATGTTACCAGTGGTCCGGATGCGTCGCGGAATTTAATCTCAAACGAAATCGGACCATTTGAGCCGCGACTTACAACTTCACTGAAGCCGCCGCGCTTCGCCAGTGCCTTGTCTACATTGTGCTGAAGTGCATCTCTGAGAAAACCGAAGATGTCAAACAGAGTGGATTTTCCGGAACCGTTTGCACCAACAAGAACGGACATTCCCGAAAGCTTCTGTAATTTGGCGTCTCTGAACACACGATAGTTCTTAATTGAAATGGACTCTATCCGCATAAAGCTTTTCCTTTCTATAACGATACTATTTTAAAACAGCGGACATCGAATAGCAAACGTTGCAGTAAAATCATGTCTATACAGTCGGACTCATATGCAAGAAAATTACTGATCAGAAATTCTTCCCCACCCCTTTTCACAAAAAAATCTGTTCACATCGCATTTGAATTCTGTTTGTAGTATGAGCGGCGTGTACAGTATATTCAGGCAATATTCATTCTGTTTACAGTAACTTAAGACATTTTTAAGATGTGTATATCATCATGTGTTCATGAATGTTGTGACTTGGAGAGATGCGGTATGAAAAAACACAGTCTGGCAATAAATTCCCCCGGTTAAAGCCGGGGTGCTTGCTGTTACGGTTCCTTTAAAACCAACCCCACCGCTGCTCTCTTATCGATGGAAAATGGCTCATTCATCCACGGGTAAACCCGTGATATTCTGTTTTCGGCAGAACAAACTTGATAAAAAGCGCCGGTCGAAAGATTGGCGCTCTTTTATTCGCACCGCGAAGCCTTGGCATGTCCTGTCAGATCCGCCGCCGAAAGCTGCGGACAGGCATAATCCGGTCTGGATGAGCGACAATTATGGCCATTGACCCTGTATATCGGATGGGCTATGCTTATTGGTATTGGCAAGTCGGCGAACTCGTACACGTATGAGCAGGTCAAAACCCTGACAGACTGCCTCCGATGTGCAGTACGTGGATCTCTTGCCCTTCCGTTGTCCAAGGCTTTCAGGAGAAAGAATGATGTTAAAGGCGTGGTGGCTTTTCTTGATCGTAGTGATGTCGCTCAGCGCCTTCGCCTGTAAAGAATCCGCACAAAGCGCTGTTGACGGCAATTCTTCGGGTGGAAATACTCAGCCGGACGGAGATGTCCAGCCGGATGGCGATGTCGCGGCCGACCCTGATGGAGATGGCGATGAGCCTGAGGGCGGAGACATCTCTCAACTGGAGCAGATCAGACGTGATCTTGAAACCTATAAGAACAGCGCAATCGGACTTGGCGGCAGCGTAGCGGACAGAACCGGTCAGCCAGTATCCGGAGCGCTGGTTAAGATTGGTGAAATGGAAGCAGTGACGGATAGTGACGGCCATTTTCAGTTCGATGCACTGGAGCGAATCAACCGTCTGCTTACTGTCAGCAAAGATGGCTTTGATGCCGAATTGCTGGTTGCCCGTCTCTGCAGACCTCTGGAAGAAGACTCAGTAGAGCTTGAGACGGTTATTCTGAAACAAAGCTCGGAAAATGGTGTACGTTTCCTGTTCGGCGGGGATACAAGTTTCGGACGCCGCTTTCTGGATACTAAAAACCAGACTCCGCACAATCAGCCCTATGGGGATGACTCTGAGGCCTTGATTCTGGCATCCGATCCTCTTCCGGGCAGCCGGAATGTAGTGCGTTTTGTGGCGCCGTTTTTCCTTAATGCGGATTATCCGGTAGTCAATTTTGAATCGGCGGTGACCACCAATCCGGAAACCCCGCACCAGCAGAAGGCATATGTCTACTACAGCCTGCCTGCTTCTCTCAAGGCTCTGACCGAACTGGGAGTTCGTTACGTTTCACTGGGCAACAACCATATATACGATTACCTCGATGCCGGGCTGGCCGATTCGCGTCTGCATCTGAGCAGCGCCGGGCTGGCTTACTCCGGAGCGGCGGCCAACCAGAGCGAAGCGCTGACGCCGTACCTGGCGGAACTGGGCGGACATACGTATTCAATGTTGTCCATGACCTCAGTTTCGGGCAGCCAGCACACCATCGACTATGTGGCCGGTAAGGATAAGGGCGGAGCGGCAGACCTGCGGGAGTCAACTCAGGTGCGGGATCTTATTTCCGCCGAGCATCAGGCCGGTCGCATACCCATAGTTCAGCTTCATACGGGCATGGAATATACGCTTGAGCCTACCGAAATCAGCCGCTCGTACATGACCATGGCGGTTGAGGCCGGAGCAGCGCTGGTTGTTTGTCACCATCCCCATGTGGCGCAGGGTGTTGAATGGATGGATGACACGCTGGTGCTGCACAACCTGGGTAATCTCTTTTTCGATCAGCAGCGCCATGAAACATTTCTGGGTCTCATGATGCAGGTGGAAATGCAGGGCGGGCAGGTTGAAGATGCGCTGGGTTATCCGGTCTATCTGGAGGATTACCGCCCCAGACCCATCGGAGGCGAACTGGCCGATGTTCTGCTGCGCCGTCTGTCCGAACACAGCCCCGAAGGTTCAGCCTGTCCCTGGCAGGGGCGTCTGCTCGTTCCGACACCGGAACAGGGCGTCAAAACGGTGGAGACCCGCATCACTGTGCATGTAACGATCCCCGAGACTGGTTCTGTAGTGGCGGATCTGCGCGGTCTGGCTCCCGAAGGCGCCAGTCTTCACAGCGTAACCAGCGCTTCGACCGCCGTTTTGTTGAGCGCCGGCAGGGATATTCTGCTTTACGGATCTTTCGAGGATGAAGACGTAGACGATGATTTTCTCGAAAACGTGCGATGGGAATCTGAAGAAGACACGCGGATGACCTGTGTGGGGAACTCCCGCCGGGGGGTTGCGGCCTTATGCATGCTGAGAAATCAGGAAAATACACAGGATGCCGTTACAGCTTTCGGCAACCGGGTGCGTGTGCCGGGCGATGCGCTTGATGAACCCAACAAGGATCTGACACTGTACGGCTATGCCAGAGGAGAAAACGCCGGAGCGGGGCGCGTGATTGTGCGCTACTATGCTTCTGAAGGAGCGCTGCAGTTCGGCGAACAGGTTGCTTACGAGGATAAAGGCGGCAGTTTTTCCTGGAGGGCTTTTGCCTTCGATCTGGATATGCCGGAGGACAAAACCGTCAATCCGGATCTGGGGCCGACTTTCAATCCACGGGCTTTGAGACTGTTTTTAAGACATTCCCCGCCGACACAGGGCGAGGGAATGCTGTCATTCGACGATCTGGCCGTAATCGCCTGGGATTATGATCTCGTACCCGGCGAGCCAATGACTACGCCTCATGCCCGCGACTTTCTGCGCGTGGAAGGCGAACCGGGAAACGTCACCCTGGAACTGGTGTTTCGGGGCTGCCAGCCGGCAGAGTAAAATTCGCAGGACGGGCAATTTTTTTGCCCATCATCTTTATTGCGCCGCCGAAAAACATAATTGATGGGTAAGGTAAATGTCCACCCTGTTGCACTGACATTCCAATTCTATTTGAGATGTCTGATTCCATGTGCTATAGAAGAAAAAATTATTTTCAAATCAGGCGCATTACAATTATTTTTCACTTTCTCACCATTGAAGAGGTGTTTTATGAAAAAAAACATTCTGATAGTATCAGCGGGTATTTTGCTGATTTTCCTTATCTCCTGTGGATCTGATGAATCTACAACAGACAGTGACGGGACGCCGGATGGTGATGCTGATTCTTCGATTGACGGCGACACGGATCCCGACCTGGAGTCGAATGAGGCTGAAGGCGACAGCGCAGATGAAGACACGTCTCAGGATGGTGATTCCGAGAGAGAAGTGGAAATAGACGAAGGCGATGTGGATGAATTTGACGGTGACGGTGACGCGGACACAGATGCCGATGCCGAACTCGACCAGGAACCAGACACGGTGGATCTGGAGTCCTCATCGGATCTGGATGTCGAGATCGAAGGGGCTGAAGCTTCCGATGCCGAACATGATAACTCTCTGGAAACTGACTCCGAAACAGACCGCTATTTCAACCAGTACATCCTGGCGGCTGTGGAGTCTGCCTATACAAATTACGGTTTGCTGGGCTACGACAGCGCCGAGCTGACACACGACATCGCTTATGGTTCCTACGGCTGGATTTATGCCACGGGCGGTTCGCGCACCATGAGCGTTTCCGCCATGATGGAGGTGATACTGACGGCCATGCAGCTTTACAGCGACGATACCGGCGATCAAAGCGTGTGGGACTATCTGCCCAAGAGCAGTTGGGAGGATCTGGGAGTGACAAACATTAAAAGCTGGCTCTGGGTGAACCCTGATCTGGGTTCGGCGGGCACAGCCGATACTCTGGTTGCCTTCGGGATGGGGGAACTGGTCTCGTTCGAGGATTTAAAACCGGGATCATTTATCAATTTCAACCGCATTAACGGCACCAGCCACGCGGTGGTTTTCCTGGGTTTCATCAACGCAGAGGGAACGGTTTTCGATACTTATTCCGAGGACGCCATCGGGTTCTATTATTTCTCGGCCCAGGGGCAGTATGAAGTGGGTCTCGGAGGGCTGGACTACCGCTATGGTCTTTTTAATGCAGACACTTATCCGACAATGCCCTACAAGCGGGATTTAAATATCATCCGCTCATCCGACCAGAAAATCTTCAATGCGGGAGTAATGCTGCATCCGGACTTCTGGAGCGGGGCGCACCCCTGACGAAAAAACACATCTGCGGAACGCATTGGGCCATCAATTATGTAATGGCGTTTGCGTCGGCGGCTCCGGGACATGGTTCCATTCAGATGACCATCGATGTATATGCGGATCTGGAAGCCGTAATTCTGGCCCGAACACAGGTTCGCGCGCTTCAACATCCTTTAATTCCCAGTGCCATTATGCCTGCTGGCAAACTGGTGGAACACGCCGATCAGAACGGAACGTGAACCGGCCCTGTTGACATTGCAGGTTTGCGGGTAAAGCGGTTACCGTGGTATGATCAAGAATAACGATTTGTTGGGGTCATTTCTGTGCCTTTTACACCATTTCACTTTGGACCGGGATTTCTTGTTGGATTGCCGATAAGTCGTAAAATCGATCTTGCGGCCTTTTTACTGGCTAATGTGGTGATTGATCTTGAGCCCCTCAGTGTAATGGTTTTCAAATGGGATTACCCATTACATGGATATTTCCACACAATTCTTCTCTCCCCCGTTGTTGCGGGAATCACCTTTTTAATTTGTACATTATTAAAACGCCCTATTCTTGCTGTGATGAACTGGCTTCGACTTTCCTCATGTTGTTCGAGAAGTAATATCTATTTATCCGCTTTGACAGGTGCCTGGCTGCATGTGCTGCTTGATGCTCCACTTTATCACGATATCAAACCGTTTTATCCATTTCAGACGAACCCCTTACTGGGAATTGCATCGTCCGAAACAATATATGCCTTCTGCTCGGTTTGTATCGCTATTTCCATTGGATACTTATTATTATTGAACAGACAGAAGAATTGAAATTCTCCGAACCGGCCCTGCTGACTCTCCAGATTTGTCCCTGGATTTGCCTTGAAAAAATACCGGAGCTCTAAAAAGTGCCCCGGATTGCTCTATGGAATAAATTCAGCGGTCGATTTGCGCAATGGGTTTTTCTGGAGCTTTCAGCCCGGCTACTTTGTCTTCCAGATAAAACTCGAACCATTGAGATTTCAAGTCGCTGGAAACATGGAAGCGTTTTTCCATGCAGTAGTGATCATTTACGGCGACTATACAATGTTCGCCAGGCGGCAGGTGCAACACAATTTCTTCGTTCAAACGACCTTGTATTACCTGGTTTTTATCGCCATTTAAGGTAAGTGTTACTTTGTCTGTGCTGTTTGTGGTCAGTCCGTCACTGGATTTTGCCAGATGGAACAAATTTACAACCCGCACTCCGATGAAGGCCAGGTCTTCATCAAAGCGAACAATGGCCTCTGTTCCAGCTCCTGTTACGTTCACCTTCTCGTGAATTTCTACGCTGCCTATAGGAAGCTGGCTCTTCGGGTCGATTTGTATGCCGGCGATATAAATATGATACTCTCCTTCTGGAATTGATGAAAACCGCATAATGGCAGTTGTCGCGACTGCCTTATACGGGAAGAGCGTCCTCCAGAATCGGCCCAGCAATGTCTGATTGAAAAAAATGTAGTATTTACTGGAGCCGATTACATCCCCGAAAGCAGATTGAGTTTCTTTTGTGGTCATTCGTCCAATAAAATATTCCTTATGCAGAGAGCGATTGTAATGTATGCGGACATTAAGAGAGGCATGACCTCTCAATCGTCTGTAGCCATACAAAAGAAGGGCGGACAAAAACAACAGAATCAGAACAATAACAAGGAGAATGCCTGTTTTAAGTACCGGTGACTCCGAAAAATCAAGCAGCCATGCTGCAATATTACGATTGGATTCTGTCTTCTCCGCCGACTTGCCATCCCGGTCGCTCAGATCCTCTTTGCTGGATTCAGCCTGAGAAGCCAGGGTTTTAAGCATATCCATAATTCCTGAAGCTTTTTTTCCCTGAAGCAGGGACTTGGCGTCTTTGTTTTCCAGCATGAGACGCTGGAGCTGCTGGCTGGCCAGTCCTGTGTTGGCTTTAATCCCAAGACTTTTAGTTATTTTATCAAGTTCGCCCGGCGGAGTGTTTGATACCAGCTCTGCCAGATCACCTATATCAATTTTTATCTTGGATTGCTGGAGCGATTTATTCAGTTGCTCCTGCAAATTAGCAAGTTCATCATATTTTGCCGATTCCGATCCTCCAACGGCTTCTGTCGCTTCCATGGGGTCTCCGCCCTGCTCGGGAGCCTGCAGTTTCACTTCGATTTCATTTTCTTCCGGCAATCCGGCCTCTTCTGCCATGCGGGCATCAACAGCCTTCAATCTGGCATAACTCACTTGCGCCTCTATCTTGTTTCCCTTCCGCATCAATAATCTGGTCAGCAACAGCAATGTGTCGGCATCATCCGGATGCCTGGCCAGCCTTTCCATTATCATCCGTTCCGATCCATTCAGATCGCCGCAATCCAGTGAGTACTCGGCCACACTCCGGGTTGTAAATGGTTTTTCGTTGTTGACCGCCGCCCAATCGGATATAAGTTTCTTTCCATCCTCGCAACGACCACGACGCTGCAACACGTCGGACAATGCTTTCATGGCCGCTGAACACTCGGGTTTTAGTTTCAAGGCTACCTTCAGGTACAACTCAACTTTGCTGGATGTATTTCCCTGGGCGATGAAGTAGTTTCCTGCCTCAGAAAAGATGTCGGCGTCGTATTCTCCTTTCATAACGGCCCAATCATAAAAGTAACCGGCAGTCAGAGGCTTGGCACCGGCAGCCAGCAGGCGTGCGCGGGCTAGTATGGTCTCTCTGGATGCAGGCAGTTTCATAATTACTGAGAAGAGCTTTCCACGCTGATTTTCATCCAGTGCATTGGCAGCCAGATATCTGGGCATAACAGCTTTGGCGCTCAAATCGGTCTCTTCGCTCACAATCCTGGTTGCCACTTCCATCAGGCCGTCTTCCCACAGTCGGGGGACGGCATTGCCGTATGCCTGCAATGCCTCGGATGTCATGCCTTCCGCCTGCCATTTTCTGGCCATCGTCACCCAGAGACCGGGATGCGATACCTTACTTTCTAATTTGTTCAAATATAAGTAGACCTGTTTAGGCTGGCCTTCCAACTGCTTGAACCATGCCGTCCACTCAACTATGATCGGCTCATTTTTCCACAGTCTGGCGCCTTCGTATATTAAACGTCTGGCGTCTTCCGTGCGACCGGCCTGATTCAGCAATGCGATACGCCTGAGCAATGCAACACATGAAGCCGGAGATTTACCTCTGATGGAAGCGTATGTCGCCAGCGCGTCCTCGAGCCTACCGGATAAATCTTCCTGAACAGCCTTTATTAAATCTTTTGCATCTTTGACAGGCTCCATCCTGCCTGCAAGCCTCCCGGTCAGCCAGGGTGATAACTGTGGACCGATTCCGGGCGGAGCGGACAACTCGCGGATAAGTTTCATCTGTAATTCTTCAGGCCAGGACTTCTCTTCTTTCCACAACTCTACAATCAATTTTACAAATCCCGGCGTTATCCAGTCTTCCAGTGCCGCGTCACTTACGGGCAGCTTAAGCCAGCTTACAAGATGAGGTACACATTTGTATTTCAGGGCTGAAAGATCCTTGCCGCTAACATACAGCCTTACGGAGTTAAGATTATTTCCGCTATATATGTCATATTGCCTCAGATCCAGTCTCAGGCCATCCGGGGTTTCCTCCAGCCAACCCTGGATGACATGGCTTGCATTTGTAGAAGAAGCGATATACGGAATATCCTTAACACAGATGGCATTGTTGCTCTGTTCGACGCCGGCCACTTTAAGTTTTTTGTCAACCGTATCCCGGTCAATGACCCATCCTCCGCGCCTGACAACTTCGTCAGAAAGGATCAGATTCAAACCCAGTCCGAGATCTACCAGTTCCTCTGAAGCCCCAATATGGACAACTGCCCCGCCAGGCGCCGGCTCCGGCTCTGCTGCTCCTGCAATTAAGGGAGAAAACAATATTGCAAGGATTGTCAGTATACGAATCATGGTGTTTCCTCCTGCAGGAAAGTTTCAAGCTGCTGCTGAAATTCCTCTGAAGACACACACCCTTCGCCGGTTTCACCGGAAGGACCATAGCCGGGGTCGCACTGACACAATGCAAAGCCGTCTACTGAAATGCATTGCCCATGTCCCGAACAGGAGACTCCCTCACACGGATCTGATTGCGCAGATTGTTCCTGGCCTGCTGTTTCCTGACCACTGGCAGGCATATCTTCGCACGTCACAGTCCAGTCCCGGTCACAATCAAAATATTCTTTGACCGTATCGTTCGTGCGGCTTTTACATTCGCCTATGTCAAGATTCTTCACTCTGGCTGGATTGCATATCTTATTTGCCTCCGCTTTGGCCCGATCTTCAGCGTTCTGGCAACAGGCAATTTCTGTAGGAGCGGCTTCAACCGTTTCCACTCCATTTTTTGTCGTATCTCCAAACGCAACGCCAAAAAACGCATAGGCGCACAGATAAGTGATTACAACTATGGAAATTTTCTTCATGCCTGATCATTCCTATGTTTATGAGTAGACGACAGTTATATCTGACATCGATGCCGAATCATTACACCTTGCCCCCGATATTCCCATCCCCACCTGCGTGTGTTGATTATGGATTCTTTTTAAAAGCTCTTCGCTGTTCAAGTGTTTTTCTACATGACCAGTCAACATCCTCCGGTCAATTTCAAACACCTGATAAACAGCCACAGGATCCTGTAATTTGGCGAATGATTCCTGCACCCATTTCCTTCTCTGAGAAGGCATGCGAATTATTTAAGTTAATTAATTAAAAAAAGCCGTGCGTGGAACATACCACAAAAAACGGATTTTCCAAAAAATATCCAGGAGGTTCTAAAATCGTCTTTTTTGTACCTCTACTCTGCAGAAGCCAGGAGAAACAATGACGTGAAAGTTTATTCCAGGTCTATACGCAGTTGGTAGGGACCGGCTTTGACCATTCCAGCTTCATCAACCCATGTGTCCACAATAATTATATAGCGTCCGGGGGGAATCCATTCGTTCAGTTCAGTATGTGCCCGCACGCGGCAGGCATCTGGATCGTCGCCCATGAGCAGGTGAATATCCGGATCGTACTGCTCGTCATCATCGGTCTGCACTGTGATGTTAAGGGTTCCGCCATTGTGCAGATTCATTACATAAATCACTTCCGGTCCACTCTCATTGGCATCCGAGCAGTTATAAAGGTCATAGCTGTCTTCAACGGACTGTGCTGTGTTATCCTGGTGCTCAAAGGGAAAAGTCTCGATTGGATAAGGACAGGCGTGTGTCCCATCCGGTGAATCACAGGGCGACCAGACAGAGGGGGCAATATCGCGGGCATCTATCAGGTAATAATCCAGCGGGTCGCCTTCCTGCGTCCAGGCGCTGCTTATAAAGGCCAGCCAGTTTTCCATTCCGGCGATGGTCTGGCATCCGGCCGACCAGGAGTCGATCTCTGCGCCCGACAGCGGTGCGTCGACTGAAGCGACATGGATGTTATGAGAACCGCCTTCTCGGTCACGGTCTTCCTCATCGAAGGGCGGCAGCCAGCCGTTGCGGTCGCTGTCCCAGTGACCGTTGGCGTTGGCGTCGTCACGAACCATGTAATTCCATTCGTTGATCTGCATGGCATTGTAGCTGCTGTGCCAGCCGTTGTCGTAGGCATAGTGCCGGTTCGGCCAGAGCGAAGACGAGCTGTCGATTCCGAATTCATGAGCTCCGGTATCGGTATTGACCGGGAATTCAAGAACACGCTTCTGTCCTCCCTCGATCCAGAGCAGCGCCAGCGTGTCATTGAAACGGTCGGGGAGATTGCCGTGCCATTCGAAGGTTCCCGGGTATGTCCCGCGCAGGCCGATTACAGAACGGCGACCGTTCGCGGTATTGAGGTTGTACCATAGTGTTTCTGAAACTATCCCGGCGTAAAGATCGAATGCTTCCTCTTCCGACAGCATGGCTGCTCCGTCAGGCAATTCATAACACCTTGTCTCACCCTCGCTCCATTCAGCGGCGCGTTCGAATAACGGCATGGTGTCGGTGTAACCAGGCAGAACAATATCGGCAGAGGTTCGGCTTCCGCCACCGATGCTCAGAATCGATGTTCCGTCTGGCTTCGGTTCGGCGTGGGCGATCAGGTCCGGTCCGCCGAATGGATGATCTACGGAGGGTCCAGGGAATCGGCTCAGGGCTTCACCTTTTGAATCATAGTCGAAATTGTAGCTGAATCCGCAGGTATCCGAACTTTCATCACCGTCCGGACTGGTTGAATCGCTGACTTCAGTTTCTATATCAAACATATCGCCGTCTGCAGTTTCCTCCTCAACTATATCGCCGTCTGTTTTTTCCTCATCGAATGAATCGCTGTCTGATGACACATACTCACTGAACTCACTGTCGCCATCCGGATAGTCGTTTTCGTTATCTTCATCCGTAAAGTCGACTTCGATTTCACCCTCTTCCGTCAAGTCACCGTCCGTGCCTTGTATATAAACCGGCATATCCCCATCCGGCTCGCCACCGGAACCGTTATCATCGCCGCAGGCGTAAGAAAGAATAAGTGCTGCAGCAACAAACGCTATGGCAATTCGGTTCATAAACTCTCACCTTTTTACTGGAGAATTACTCATTCGCTGTTTCAATGGCTATATATTTTGTTTCCTGTTCCGCATTAATCTCTATGTTGGAATTATGCACCATATTTCCGCATTGTCAACGCGGGCCGGAAGTCTGACGGGACGCATGTTCCTGCATAAATGCAGTGGCTTTGACGGATAGACCCAGGAGAGAATAATCAGCTTGAATTCAATATGATAGATTTGCCTTGAAAAAATACTGACCCTCGAAAAAGTGCCCCAAATTGCCCCACAGCACCAATTTCCGGGTAAAAAAGAAGGCACCTACGAATTAACGTAAGTGCCTGTTTTTGCTGATGGTGCCGAAGGCGGGACTCGAACCCGCACATCCTTTCGAACACTAGACCCTGAACCTAGCGCGTCTACCAATTCCGCCACTTCGGCAGCGAAGGTTTTACTAGCATATACACTGTCCTAATGCAAGAACTTTCGACAATTGTTGTTTTTTCTCTCTGACTCATCCCCGCTTTTTACATTATCAGGCACAATAAAACCTCTGTTAAGACAAGAGCGCCGCAGTCTCACGGCCAGCAAGGCCTTGAGGCTGCGTTATATTTGATTGGGTGCCACTGGCTGAACACAGCGAAGCGGAGTTTGCCGGTGTAATTTATGCACGGGCAAGCCTGCGGCCTGGCCCGTGGCGCCCGGTGCCGTCTCGAATGGTTGGACGGGGCTGTTTCTCTCATGCTTCGAGGCGAAAATCTACGATTTTCTCCTCGGCACTTTTGGGAAACAGGTACTCTACAAAAACGGGGACTGCCCAGTGGCAAACACTGTCGCTGGAGCGATATTGCAAACCCGTATTAATTATACTGATTTTTAAGTGTCGCCTATTTTCCACAGCCGCCCGGCCAGGCGGGCAGATCGTTGCCGCGGTAAAATGTGGTGACGTCGAAGGGTGAATCGGAATACTGCACCAGATAAGCCTGAGAATCCGGCGAGTTGCGCTGACGGAAGTTTAAGAATGCCGTGGCATAATGCCGCGCAATGCGCCAGCCCTGCTCGTAGGGAATATTCTCAATCGCGCAGCCGTCAGAGGCTATATCGGGTGCGCCTTCACTTGTTGGCATGTTCTCAAGGTTGATGGTGCACATGTCGCTGAACGTGAAATGCGCCCCGTTTTCGACTTTGACCAGATATTTCTCGTCCGAGGCCAGCGCACTGTAGCCGCAATACTGTTCTTTAAAGGTAATAGTCTTGTCCAGCGTGCCGCCGATTATCATGGCGGGGCCTTCACAGTTGGCAAGCTGGCAACTGTTCATCTGCAGAAAATAAGTGTTCAGCACCGGAGCCAGAGCCACCGTCAGATCAAAGGATTGCGGGTAACGATAATGCGCCACTACTGACGTAAAGCCGCCGAAGGAATGCCCGCTTAAGGCGGCGCGTTCGGTATCGATCATGCCGCCGAAGAAACCGGATTCGTCTGCGTTGAGCTCTTCGGCCTTATAGAGCATGAATTTCATATCAGTGATGCGGTCGCCGGCGGATGAGGCCATTTTAACAAAGCTGAAGCCGTCACGCACCATGTCCCAGAGCGTGTTGCCCTCGTGGTCGGGCGCTATGACAATATAGCCGTGTGAAGCCAGATGCACGGTATAGAAATTGTACTGGAAGCGGGCTGAATACGCACCGTGCGAAAAAATTATCACCGGATATGGTCCGTAGCGCCGATCCATATCAGCGTCGCGCACGGCCTGCGAAACAAAAAGTCCGATATCGGTATTCTGCAATTCTTCCGCTTTTTCGCCAAGATCGATGTTGGGATCGACACCTTCCACGCGGACATCATATGAAACAAATGGCCCGGAGGCCGCCGACTGCACTGCCGGATACCAGATTTCGGTACGCAGAAAGCGCGGGTCGTTGCCCAATATCCCGGCGCGTTCTTCATCAAAGAAGTCGATAGTTTTGACGCCTACCGGGAAAGGCCCGGCCACCGCCGGGTCAGGTGCATTTTCGGGGTCAGCGGCGCCGAAAGGCAGATCATCCGGATTGTGTTCGGCGTCCGGCTCAGTATCACCGTCAGCTTGCACCGTATCGATTTCGCCGTTCTCTGCTTCGACAGCGTCAGCGTCTCCATCGCCGGCCTTATCCTTATCTCCGTCTACAATTGCCAGCGGATCATCGCTATCCATATCCGCACCTGATTCAGCCTCTGCATCGCCGTCGTTTTCGAACTGCGGAGTCCCGTCGCCGTCGCTTTTATTACTTGCGACGTTTTCTGAGTTACAGGCCGGGGCGAAAATAAATACTATTAGCAGCGACAGAAACATCAGACTGGCCATGTCACCCTCCCGTAGGAAAAGCTGTTTTTTATCAATGATGTTAATAATATCCCGCTTTGGCGACAATTGACAGCTAATTCATTCCCCATGCACTGTTTCTGCCTGGAAAAACAACTCTCGCACTGCTTTTTTCCGGCGGCGATTCACCTGTATTCCAGAAGATCGCCGGGAGTACACGACAGCGCCTGACACAGAGCCTCTAAAGTTGAGAAACGGATGGCTCTGGCTTTACCAGTTTTAAGGATCGACAGGTTCTGTACCGAAATTCCTACTATTTCAGAAAGTTCGCCCAGCTTCATTTTGCGTCTGGCCAGCATTACGTCCAGATTTACAACGATTGACATGGCATCCCCCACTCAGATTGTAAGTTCGAGCTCTTTTTTCATCCGGCAGCGTTCCTGCAGGAGTTTTCCATACTGGCCAGTAAGCCAGGCCAGGATGAGCGCGGCCAGACCGAAGGCCTGGGGTAACAGCAGAATAGCCATCTGGACCAATCCAAGTTGCCAGCTTGACAGCTTGAAGGGAAAGAACATGTCCATCATAAAGATAGCAGGAAGCAGGAGAACATCCAGAATGCAACTGGCTGCCAGTAAGCGTTTTAATTTTTTAAGAACCGGCACCAGCCGGTCTGACAGTTCGCTCGATTCTTCATCAGTGCGCAGGGTAGATAGAACTTCAGCACCCTTCCAGTATATACAGATCCACAAACATGAACGGCTCAGACCTGCCACAACTGCTGCCGAGACCAGAACGGTAACAGCGCTTGTCGGTACGGTGTTCATCTGCGGCCAGACAGTAAGAATGTAAATCAGGACACCCAGTACCTGAAACAGCATCAGCGCCAGAGCCAGTCCCGCAAGAAGACGTAGCCCTCTTTCCAGTTTTACGAACAGTGGATTGTAGTTCATGACAGATAATCTCCTTTCCTGAAAAACGATTCATATTCATTTCATCTGCAATTAAAATATGCATCTCATACATGTTTGTCAACCATTATTTATCGTTTATCATTCAATTATTATCGTTATTCATCAACCATTCCACCAATAGCAGGCATTGAAGGATTACGCTGTCCGAAGATTCTCCGTTAAAAAATTAAAAAATATCAACAGCGGTGACATTCTTTCGGGTGGCCGGTGTTTAATTGATTGAAGGGTGCAGGATAGTCGCCCGATTTGGTTAAACGCTTTGTCTTTGAGGAGGCTTTAAATGTTTGCAGATATGAATAAAATAACCCTTTCGATTCTGACACTTACCGCAGTAATCGGCCTTATGTGGGCTGCTCCGGTTTTTGCCGCCGAAGAAAATACAACCGCCGAGCCCGCCATTGTGGCTCCAGCAGCCGAAGAAGCAGCGCCCGCCGAAACGGTTCCGGCAGAAATTCCGGCTCCGGCTGAGATTAATGCGGTTACTCCTGAAAAGCAGGAGGTAAGTGAGGTCAAGGATATCGACCAGTTGCAGAAGATGAGACAGGAAGCCGAGCTTTTAAAACTGCAGGCTGAAATAGAGAAATCCAGAGCCGAGGTCGAAAAGGCTCGCGCTGAAGCCGAAAAAGCTAAAACTGAGGCTCTGGAAGCCAAAGGCGACTGTGTAAAGCCTGAAAAAGAAGAGGACGAGGCCGGTTATCACAAACATGATGGTTTCTTCCTGCGCATGACGCCTGGTTTCGGAGTAGGCGGTTTTAAAGTCAGCGGCAACGTCACCGATTCCGATGGTTTGATTGTAAAGAATCCATCCGACAAGGGCGCGGTGGGAACCTTCAGCCTGCTTTTAGGCGGCGAAGTGTCGGATAATCTCACCATTCACGCCGATTTCTGGAGCTACAGCACCATGGGCGAGCATGGTCAGGATCTTTATACCGGCATCACTACCGGCGGTGTCGGCCTGGGCCTGACTTACTACTTCATGCCACACAACCTTTACTTAAGCGGCACCCTCAGCCCGGCTTTCACGGCACTTTCAGTAATTAGAGATTTGAATAATGACACTTCTCATAAAACTCATATGGCATACGGCCTCAACGCTTCGCTGACTTTCGGCAAAGAGTGGTGGGTTTCGAAAAACTGGGGTCTGGGAATCGCAGTCAGAGGCGAGTATGGTTTTGCTCAAAATGACGACTTCGATATCAGCAACGGTGCCGGTGTGCTGCTCTTCACTGCCACATATCAATAAACGGCGACAGATTCAATATTACATGACAGGAACGCGCGCCCTGCGGGCGCGCATTCCTTTTATTTTTTTCTGTCATTTTTTCTCGCCCCATCCGATGTCTGTTTCTCAATCGGGAAGTAAACTACTTCGCTGTCGAGAGTAAATCCTTTGTCGTTCTGCCAGAGTATTATGTCGATCTGCCGCTGGGTTGGTCTGTAGTTATCGAGAAGATCTCTGTAACAGTAGCGCGGAATTTCTCTGGGATTAATGGCAATGGCGTCATATGCCCTGGTCTTGAATGGTTTGAGAATGGCATTTATATTGGCTTCATACAATAGCGGTTCTTTCAGCATGTCTTCGGTAGAGCAGGAGTGCGCCCCACCGGGTTTGTTAAGTGATAGAGTCAGAGTGGGATTGCGCATGACGTAGGTGTCGCCTGGAATGGCGGCCAGTGTGCGCAAAGATTTATGTACGGCCTGCTCCACTTCAGGCGCAGGTAAAAAGCGGGCTGGGTTGTAGGCCAGCGCCAGCAATTGCAGCAGATAGACCGCCAGCAGGAATGAGCGCAGGCGTCCGCCTTCTTTCGATGGAGATAATATCGCGGCCAGACTCAATCCTGACAGCAGTGATATTGCGGCATGCAACGGAATCATGGCGTTATGAGCCCCGCCGACCTTTATACGTCCCAAGAAGGAAGCAACGAGACAGGCCAGGCCGAAAACAGCATAAAAGGATTTCCCGCGCGGTGTTTTATTGGTACTTTCGTCGTGGCTGAAAAAATACCACAGAGCAATCATGGTGGCCAGTCCGAAGGGCAGCAGCCAGTCAAGCCGCCAGAATTCACCCAGCCTCCGACCCAGAATGCCGTGCGATGCGGGCACTTTCCAGATGTAATAAACAACCCATTCGCCGTAAATGGCATATACCGCCGCCAGAGCGGCAATCCCGAAAACCAGCAATCCGATCATAAATCCGGGTAGAGTGCGACGACGGGCAATAAACAGCCACAGCAGCAGACCTGAGACCGGAATTGCGGCGCTCTGTTTGGTAAAAACAGCAGCCACCAGAAGCAGCGCCGCCAGCAGATCATATTTGATGTGTTCGGAAAAACGCACAAAGTAAGCCGCCCATAGAATCAGCGCCAGCGAAAGCATATCGACGCGCGCCAGATCGAACCAGTAGGCGTTGATGCTCCAGGTGGCCGCGAAAAGTCCAGAGGCCAGCAGACCGGGCAGCTTCAGGCCGCTCTCACGACGCACAAAGGCATAAAGCGCCCCGCATGAAGCCAGAGTCGATAATATGCTTACCAGACGCAAAGGAAGATGACTCGCTCCAGAAAAGAAGCCGAAAAAAGCCGACACATAAAAGTACAGCGGCGGGTATGGGCCGGGTACATATTCGGCAGAGGGTGGAGGATAGAGATTAGCGCCTTCCATTACGCGCCGTGTCTGTTCAAGCATCAGACCTTCAACCCATTCGAGGTCGAAGTCGAATCCAGCGCGCATAAAAGCCAGAACCACAAAAACTCCTATGAACCAGAGGGCCGACGCCAGCGCCGCCATGTACAGCCATCCGCCCCCTGCAAATATTTCTTTAATTCTCTTCAATATGTTTTTCTTCAGAGTAAATGCCCGGCTTATTCGCAGGTCTCCTGACAATCGCAACAGAACGTACGATATCTCACTTTTACCTCGTCGCCCGGCTCCAACTGTACGTCTTTTCCAAGACAGAGATTGTTTTCCTCCTGGTCGAAAGTCCAGTTATCCAGCAGATTTCCGTTGACGCGTACCTCAATCGTATCGACATCCGCCAGCCTGCTTAAAATGAAACAGGCATCGTAATGCGCAGACAGGTTGTCGTTCACGGCGTCAAAGAGTGGTGACCAGTCGTCTGCGCAGATGGAATAGAAGAACTCATCACTATTTTCCTTGCAGGCCATTACGACTTCACGATAACGCGTTCCGGCGGTGGCGCTGGTCATGCCGTCATCGGTTTCACAACCGTCCGGTACATCTCCGGCAACTGCAATCACCTTCAGATCGTTTGAATTCTGAATGCCTTTGATGTTCTTATAATAATCGGAATAGAAAACGGTTTCACCGTCGGACTGATCGTCTTCGTCTGAAATGAAGACCATGGCCAGCCTGGCGTCCTCACGCAGAAATCCGGCGTTGACATCATTCAGACCTGTAGCGGTCAGCGCCAGATGAGCCGCTTCCAGACCGGCCTCCTCGCCACTGCAGGCGTTTGACAGACTGTCGAGAATGGTTTCGAGAGCCAGCGACATTTCTTCCAGAGTCATGGCTTCATCGCCGTAATTGTGCATTATAGCCGGATTGCCCTGCAACACACCGGCCTGCTCCGTGTTGTCGATGTCCATAGTGACAACGCCCATGTTGAGATCAACGTACCAGTTGTTTAAGCTTTCAACGAAGGCGTTGAAGTTCGCCAGCAGCTTCTCGCGTTCATCGGTCATGGAACCTGAACAGTCGAGCACCCAGAGCAGGTCGATCTGGTTGCGTTCCGACACATGGAAAACATCTTCCTGCTCGTTCGGCAAAATCATCGAGCCGGTAATGTCAATGTAAGGTTCCCCATTATCCGATATGACCTGTAATCTGGCGCTGTCGGTCTTTTCTTCCTTGCCGGTGTAGTACCCTACCGTAATTTCAAATCTACCAGCGGGTACCGGAGACAACTCCGCCGGCAGCGTCACATCGACTTCGCCGGAAGTGATGGAAGTAATTCTAAAACTTTCATCATCGTCATTATTGATGACGATGGCGTTTACCATAGCCATTCCTTCGCCTTCGTTATGAAGAGAGACAGTCTGAAAATAGCAGCAGTTTTTGCCTACTTCTCCAAAATCCAGCACATCGGACGAAAACGACAGCTCGCCTTCGCCTTCGCCCTCGCCTTCACCCTCGCCATCGCCCTCGCCTTCACCTTCGCCCTCGCCTTCACTGTCGCCTTCGCCTTCGCCCTCACCCTCCCCCCCGCCGTCACCCTCGCCTGCGCCCTCGCCCTCCCCCTCCCCTCCCCCGCGG